>Ga0307508_10000042_pt1 | contig 146600 bp, 93 predicted proteins | sample 9_EM_MG_FD_203089 | JGI IMG/M metagenome (GOLD analysis project Ga0307508, IMG submission 203089) | Populus trichocarpa ectomycorrhiza microbial communities from riparian zone in the Pacific Northwest, United States - 9_EM | ecosystem: Host-associated > Plants > Roots > Unclassified | place...
GAGGGAGTACTCGCGCATTCCACGGCGGATTAGGGATAATCCGCCCTACCTCGTCGCTGTCGGTTACAGGCGGAGACCCGTCCTGCGGGGGAACCGTTCGGTACACGGCTACAGTTTTTATGAAAACTGAGGACGAAATTTCCGGTTGTAGCCGGGGGCGCTGACCCCGGTTGGGAAACAACCGCAGACCCGGGGTCAGCGCCCCCGGGCTACAATGCGATCGTTGATCCCAAGGATGTAATACCAGCCTGCTGGCTAGACTAAACTGCGTTCAGAATGAAAAAACGGTTTGAAAACACGCTATTGATTCATCAGTCGGGTGGGCTGCGCCGTTTCGGTCGCTGATCTGAGGGCGGTGATTTCACCGTCCCATCTCCGCAGGGCCACACCGGCATCTTCAGCGGTCAGGCTCTCGCGACCCGGATGGCCCAGCGGACTGCCTAATGCGACTGCGCGTTCCAGCTCTTGCGCGGCTCGTTCAATCTGATCGGCAAGTTCGGACTGCTGTTCTGGTGCGGGAAACTTCCCATCCAATTCCGGAACTACTTTCAGCCGGTATTGCGCATGCCAGTAAATCAGGAAAGCGAGGGCCGCAGAGTTGGCACCGCTCGGTTTCAATTCGGCAATTTTTGTGGCAATAGGAAGCTCACGTTCCATCGCGACCAGGGTGGTCTCGACTTCTTTCCTCGTTTCATTTCGCAGTCCGGCTTTATTGGCGGCGTTCGCCCGCCGCATGTGAACATGATAGTCCTCCGGCGGTTGCTGCCAGGCGGCCTGCGCGAGGACGGTCAGTCCTGCGATCGGCAATCCAAAGTAAAGGCACTGACGGAGAAAAATAACGCGGGCCGGGGTGGATTTGAATGTCTGCCACCAGGATGGGTTCGCCGTGTCGGGCGGGTTTTGGTCCTTGGTTTTGAACGGCTCTTCCATCGCCAGATTCGCGCGATTCTGGGCATGGCGGAGCTTCCAAATAAATCCATCATAGTAGTAATGCATCAGCGTCGAGGTGAAGCCGATCGCCAGCATGACGCCCATGAACCACCGGTTCTGGTGCACCGTTGTCACGGCTGCTCCGTAACCGAAGCAGACGGCGACGTAGAGCAAGGCCATTGCCCAGCCGCCGCGGGCGTGAAGGGCGCGAAAAATTCCCGGACGGGCCCGGCCATCACGATGTGCCAGATTGCGATTGTAGCGCCAGACGATCGCGAGGTACTGGGTCACATGCACGATGCCGATGACGGCAAACCCCACCCGGAATGACCACCCGGGGGCGAGGGTCTTGATCAACGCATTGGGCGTGTAGGCCACAAACATGACCGAGAATGTTACCACTGACAGGGCGAGTTTGGCCCAGCTCACATAGTATCCCCGGTGCGAGCACCAAATCGTGTACCCGACATAGGCCGCGGTCATCAGCAGGGTGACAATAAACACGATTTGCTGCACCACGGCCAGGGTATCGACCGTGAACGAGAGCATGAGTGGTACGCCGGAATGTTGGTAGAATCCGATGATAAGATCAGCGAGCCAGTCGGAACTGGCGATCAACGTGTAGCTGAACCAGCAGGCGCAGAGGCTGAAATCCATGCGTGCAGCGATCCGGCGCGGCGCGGCATTTGGCCGGTCGTAAATTCTCATGAAGCCGAAATGCTGCATGAAGAAATGCCAGGGATCCCACAGCAGGAGCACGATGAACAAATAGAAAAACGACTCCAGCGGGAGACCCTTGTAGTTGATGTAAACGAGCACCCCGAGCGCTGAGCAAAAGGGAATCAGCGGGCCGAGGATAAAACTCCATTTGAACCGCTCGAACAGCTCTACGTCCCCATAAATCCTGATGAACGTCGGAAGGTGATGGGCGACGGTAGCGATGACATGAAAAAGAATAATACCTGAGGTGGCCGCTTCGCTTCCGCGGACCGAGAAAAACAGCAACGCTGCTCCGAGGGCAAAAATCGGCGCAGCAATGATCATCAAGAAATCGAGTGATGGCTGCAGAACCCAGTTTTGGCGGAGCGGGGGTGCGGCCGTTCTATCCGCGGCAATGTCGACAGGGAAGGTGGTCGCGATTTGTGGGGTACTCATCGACGGTGAGATAGCCAATTTCGGGCCATTTCATATGCATTATATTTGCGAAACAAACGCCCCCGTCGCGCCGGATTAAATTAACCCGGGAAATTCCTATCTTTCCCGGCTAAGGCATATTTCACAGAGGACACGGAGCGCGAACACAGAGGCTGCGGGAGAGAACCAGGCCGTGACTCTGCAGAGGGATTGCCCGCGAAACACGTGAATGACGCGAAAACGGGTCAAAAAACGCTTCACCTGGATTTGGGGTAGAACTCATTGTTCAGTGAGTAAATTTTATTTTGTTCTTCCAACCCAACGTATTCATTTCGTGCTTTTTCGTGTGTTTCGTGCCGTTGCTGCGTGCTCGCAGCCCGGTACGCCCCGTTGAAGCGTGCTCGCTTCCCATGGATCGTCCACCAGCCTGCGCTGGGGCGATTGTCCGCGCACCTGCGTGCGAGGCAAGTGGGCCCATCGATTGAATCGTTAGCTCAGTATTCGAATTTTTCTCCGGTCAAAGCGGGCGTGCTGGCCGGGGCTTTGCGATGGTGCGTGGATGCTTCGAAGCCGCTGGCAAGTTTGATGAGCGTCGGTTCCGAAAACTTTCGACCGAGGAAATGCACACCGAAGGACATGCCGTCGCTGGGCCAGAAGCCGCCGGGAACGACGATGGTCGGGAAGCCGGTCGAGGAATGAAGGTGATTGCGCACGGAACGACGTTGCCAACCGACGGTGCTCGGGGGCGAACCGACCACATCGGGGAGGAGCGTGCGGTTGGGATAAACGAGAGCGTCGAGTTGGTATTTGTCCATCAATGCGAGAAGCGCTTCGCGCATGGCGGCCTGCTGGCGGTACACGGCGGTGAGTTGCGGCAGATGATCGAGTTTTCCGCGAAGGGCGGCGGTTTCGGCAATCGCCGGTTTCACCAGGGCGCCGCCCTTTGCGATCATCTCGTCAACCGTGCGAATGGGCGCGGTCGGCGGCAGGCCGGAGAGATATTTGTCGATGGCGGCGTCACGCTCGAAGTCGGCGGTGTCGGCGTCGTCTTGCATGGCGACGAGGTCGAGTCCGGTAAGCGCTTCGATGGTGATGGCGCCGGCCGTTTTCATGTCCTTCACGGCTTGCTCAAAAAGCGCATCGCCTTCCTCGTGGCCTGGACCCGTGCGAACCATTTCGCGCAGCACGCCGATGCGCGCACCCTTCAGTCCGTTGGCATCGATGAAACTGGTGTAGGGCTGTTCGGGAATTTTTCCGACACTGTCCTGGGTGGGCAAATCCGCCGGGTCGTAACCGGCGATGACGTCGAGGACGGCAGCGATATCAAAAACACTGCGGCCCATCGGTCCGCCGTTTTCCTGGGCGGGTGAGCTCCACATCATGCCCGTGCGCGAGACCAATCCATGCGTGACGGCGATACCAGCGAGACTGTTAAGCGTGGTGGGATTGGTGATGGAACCGGTGGTGTCGCTGCCGAGTCCCACGGTGGCAAACCACGCGGCCATGGCGGCGCCGGTTCCAGAGCTCGAACCGCCGCCGATTTTCTTCGCGTTATAGGGGCTGATCACGCGGCCCTTCAGTGTGCCACCGCCATTCTGACCGACGCCGTACCAGTCGGCTTGATTAAGTTTTCCGAGAATGATCGCACCGGCGGCGCGCAACCGGGCAATGACGAAAGAATCGCGCGAGGGTTGGGAGAATTCCATCGGCTTGAAGTTGCCGGAGGTCGGCATGTCGAAGGTGTCGAACACGTCCTTCGCGAGAACCGGAATGCCATGCAGCGGGGAACGCGGGCCTTTGGCTTTGCGCTCGGCGTCGAGAGCACGGGCTTCGTCCAGGGCTTTTTTATTCAGAGTGATGACCGTATTTAACGCGGGTCCCTTCTGATCGTACGCCTCGATGCGCGCGAGGTAGAGCTGGACGAGTTTCTCCGAGGAGAGGGAATCTTTGTCGAACGCCGCGTTGATATCGCTGATCGTGGCGGTGGATAGGTCGAAGGTGGTTGCGCGGGCGGCGGGTGCCAACGCGAGGGCGAGCGCGATGAGAATGGGACGGATGGGACGCATGGGACTGATGAAGTGGGTGGAGAGCGGGCGATCAGTAATTGAATTTCTCGCCGGGCAGCGCGGGCGTGGTGGAAGGTGAGACACGGTGCGGAAATGCCTGCTCGTAAGCGTACGCGTAGGCGAGCAGGCGCGGTTCGCTGTAGGCGGTTCCGAGGAAGGAAATCGTCACGGGCAGTTTGTCGCTGGTTACACCCGCGGGGACGATGACGTCGGGGAATTGGGTGACGTTCGCGACGCTCGTGAGAGAGCCGGTGCTGTAGAGGGGACGTGGCTTGGTGCGGAACTCGGGATCAATCTTTTCCGCGCGTTTGGCGAACGTCGGATACACGAGCGCGTCGAGCTTGTGCTGTTCGATGACGCCAAGCACGGCGTCGCGAATCATGGCCATGCCATGCTCCTTCCCGGATTTGTAGATCAGCGACGAGGAGGGCGCGCCGGCGTTGTCGATCTTGAAGCGATTGTAGAGTGACGGATGTGGCGTGATCTTGCCGCGCGGCGCCGTAAACGCGTCGGCGCGGGCGATCATTTCGTCGAGTGTCTTGGGGAAATCGCCTTTCAAGTTTGCGAGGTATTTCGCGTACTCTTCGCGGATGTCGGCGCCGCGCACGACTTCCATCACGGCGAAACGACTTTCAACGACCGCGGGATATTTGATTGGATCAACGATTACCGCGCCAAGGGATTTGAGTTCGGCGACGGCGGCGTCGAACACTTTGTCCACTTCCGGATCGGATCCGCTGAGGTCACGCACGATGCCGATGCGTGCGCCTTTTAATGAATCTTTTTTGAGAAACACCGTGTAATCCTTGAAAAAAAGTCCGGCACTCGTCTCGGTGAGCGGATCGGCTGGATCGACGCCCGTCATGAAGCCGAGCGAGACGGCCACGTCGTAAACGGTACGCGCCATCGGTCCGCCGGTATCAAAACTCAGGACGCGCGGGATGATACCGGAGCGGGAAAGGAGGCCGTTGGTGGGTTTGATGCCCGGGACTCCGTTGACGGAGCAGGGTCCGCGAATCGAACCACCCGTGTCGGTGCCGAGGCCGAGCGGCGCGAACCACGCGGCGAGGCCGGCGCCCGTGCCGCCGGACGAACCGGCGGGAACGCGCGCGAGATCATGCGGATTTTTTGTCTGACCGCCAAATGAGCTGAACCCGTGTCCGCCGGCGGCGAATTCATCGAGATTCGATTTGGTGAGAATGATGGCGCCCGCATCTTTCAATCCCTTGATCATAGGCGCATCTTTTTGCGGCATGTTGCCCTCAAGGAGAAACGAGCCGCCCGTATCCGGCATGCCGACTACATCATAATTATCCTTCACGAGAACCGGAATGCCGTGCAGCGGAGAGCGACGACCCTTGGCCTTGAACTCGGCGTCGAGCGCGCGGGCTTCGGCGAGCGCTTTTTTGTTCAGCGTGATGACGGAATTGAGCGCAGGACCCTTCTGATCGTACGCTTCAATGCGAGCAAGATAGAGAGTGACGAGTTTTTCGTAGGTCAGCGCGCCAGCGTCGACGGCGGCCTGGATGTCTTGAATGCCTGCGGTCTCGAGATTGAAGGTGGCGGCTTGAAGGGTGGAGGCCACCGCCAGCGCGCCGACGATTAGGTAGGGCGTGACCGCTGGGCGCGCCGTGTGCAATGCTGTGAGCGGGCGTTTTTTACGGCGGGCCCAGCGGTCCCGCCCTACCCAAAGAAGGAGTGATTTCATGGTTGATCAGTATTCGAAATGTTCGCCGGCAAGAGCGGGGACCGTGGGCGGAGCGACCCGATGTGGGTTGGCCTGTTCGTAAGCGTACGCGTAGGCGATAAGTTTTGGTTCGCTGTAAGCGGGGCCAAAGAAGGAGATCGTGACGGGAAGTTTATCCTTCGTGAGGCCGGCGGGAACAATCAGGTCGGGAAATCCGGTGAAATTTGCGATGTTCGTAGACCACTCCGGCGGCGGCGGTGGCGTCGCAGGCGGAGGAGCAGGGACGATGGGCTGGGCCGGTTTTGGGGAAGTGGGATAAATGAGTGCGTCGACGTGGTGCTTTTCAAAGAGCCCGACAACTGCCGCCTTGATCATCGGCATGCCGTACTCTTTTGCGGAGACATAGAGCTGGTCGGTGAGTTCGGCTCCGGCAGCTTCCTCCTCGAAGCGATCGACGCGCGGCATGTTGGGCGCGTTCTTTCCCTTGGGTTCGGTGAAAGCGCGACCCAGTTTGATCATCTCGTAAATATCTTTTGGGTAACCCGGACGCAGACCTGCAAGGTAGGTTTTGATATTGGCCTTGAAGTCAGCGCGCTCGATCGTGACCCAGATATCCTGGCGTGCTTTGATGACGTAGTCGGGAAGTTTCACCCCTTCGACGAGGATCGCCCCGGCGGCTTTGAGTTCGGCGAGTGCCGCTTCGAAGACCCGTTCGGTTTCGGGGTCCATGCCGGTCGTCTGACGGATGACGCCGAGGCGGGCGCCCTTGAGCGCATTTTTGTTGAGAAATTTAGTGTAGTCCGTGTAAGCGAGACCGGCCTGGGTGGTGGTGAGTGGATCGTTGGGATCGATGCCGGTGCAAAGCCCGAGGGTGACGGCGAGATCAGAAACCGTGCGGGTCATTGGTCCGCCGGTGTCGAAGGAAAGCGAGAGCGGTACGATTCCGGCGCGGGAGAGCAGGCCGGTGGTGGGCTTGATGCCGACAATACCGTTGGCGGAGCAGGGCCCGCGAATAGAGCCGCCGGTGTCGGAGCCGAAACCGATGAGGGCAAAGTTTGCGGCGATCCCCGCGCCGGACCCGCCAGATGAGCCGGACGGCCCGAGCTCGAGATTATGCGGATTGCGGGTTTGGCCGCCGTGGGAACTGAAACCGTTTTTGCCGCCGACACCACCGTAGGCAAATTCGCTGGTGTTGGATTTGCCGAGAATGACGGCGCCGGCGTCGCGGAGTTTTTTCGTGATGAAACCGTCTTTATACGGGATCGAACCGTCGAGGAGGAACGAGCCGGCGGTGGTGGGCATGTCTTTCGTGTCGTAGTTGTCCTTTAAAATTATTGGAATGCCGTGCAGCGGAGAACGTGGACCCTTGGTCTTGCGCTCGGCATCGAGGGCCTTGGCTTCCTCGAGGGCGTTTGGATTCGCGTAGATGATTGCATGGATCACTGGGCCCGCGTCGTTGTAGGCCGCGATGCGCTTGAGATAAAGCTGGGTGAGTTTTTCTGAGGTGAGCGCACCGGCGTCGAAGGCCGCGTTGATGTCGGTAACGGTGGCGGTCTCGAGATTGAAAGTGGCGGCGCGGGCGGCGGAAGCCAGCGCGAGGGCGAGGGCGATCAGGATGGGACGCATAGGGCTCATGGGACGGATGAGTGTTAGTGGAGAGGGTGCGATCAGTACTCGAAATGTTCGCCGGGGAGCGGCGGCGTGCTGGCGGGGATGCGGCGGTTGTTGGTCACGCCTTCAAAGCCGGAGGCGAGTTTGATCAACGTGGGCTCGCTCCATGGCCGCCCGAGAATTTCGAAGCCGATGGGCAAGCCGTCGGAGGTGAACCCACTCGGGACGATGAATGCAGGCAGGCCCGTGATTGGGCTGAGCTGATTCGCTTCGTATTGGCGTTCCGGATCCTTGGCTGGGCCGATTTTAAGAGGGCCGGCGAGCTTGTGCGGGTAGATGAGTGCGTCGAGATGGTACTTGTCCATCAAGTCGATCACCGCCTGGCGGAGTCCGATTTTGAATTCCCAAAACGCGCGGTACTGGGGATCGCGATCGAGATCGATTGGGTGGGCGAGGTTCGCCGCCTCCTCGGGACGCGGCGGAGCTTCGGGATGATTGAGCAGAAGCTCGGCCGCATTGTGGTACGGATAATTCGGGCCCTGGCGGGAAAGGTAATGATTGATCGCGGCGGTGCGCTCAAAGCGTGGGAAGGCCTTAAGCAACGTATCGCGTAGATTGATACCGAGCGAAAGATCGTAAATGACCCGTGCGCCGTTGTCCTCAAAAACCTTGATCGAAGCGGCGGCGAGTTTGAGGCCCTCGTCATTGGCAGGCTTGAAACCGTAGGCATCTTTCAACACGCCGACACGCGCGCCTTTGAGGCCATCCTTTTTAATGAAGGTGACGTATTTTTCCGGTGGCATTTTGCCGAGGCTGTTGGCGGTCCAGAGATCGTTGTCGTCGAAACCGGCGATGACATCGAGCGTGGCGACCAGATCATATACGCTGCGAGCCATCGGTCCGCCGCGTTCCCCGGTAATGTAGCTCCACATCTGGCCATCGCGGCTGATCAGACCGGACGTTGTAGCGAGACCGTACAGGTTGCTGTCACTGGTGGGAGTGCGAATGGAGAAACCGGTTTCGCTGCCGAGCCCGACCGTACCGAAGAACGCAGCCATCGCAGCGCCCGTGCCAGCGCTGGACCAGCCGGGGATGTGATCAAGCGCGAATGGGTTCTTGGTGTTGCCGCCCATCGAGCTTGCCGCGACCATTTCATTGGGTGCGTACCAATCGGATTGGTTCAACTTCCCAAGAATCACGGCGCCTGCTTCGCGCAGTCTTTTAACGACGAACGCATCCTTGGTGGGCTTCACTCCCTTCAGGACGACATAACCACCCGTAGTCGGCATATCGACCGTATCGAAAACGTCCTTGAGCACGACGCACACGCCGTGGAGCGGAGAGCGCGGCCCCGTGGCCTTGCGTTCGGCGTCGAGGGCCTTGGCTTCGGCGAGCGCGTTGGGGTTGACGTAGAGAAACGCTTTTATCTCCGGTCCCTTTTTATCGTATGCCTCGATGCGGTTGAGATAAAGCTGCGTGAGCTTTTCCGAGGAGAGAGCTCCCTTGTCGAAGGCGGCGTTGATGTCGGCGATGGTCGCGGTGGCGAGATCGAAGGTCGCGGCGTGGGCGAAAGAAGTCAGCGCGATGGCGAGGGCGAAAAGAATGGGACGGATGAGACGCATGGGACGGATGGGATTTCTGAAGGGTGGAGCGATCAGCCCGAACATTTCACACCCGATGGTGTGAAGTGTTCGCCCTGTCGGGCCGACTCTGTCGGGGCTAACCGCGACAAGGTCGCTTTTCCCCGACGCAGCGTCGGGAAAAACGGATATTTTTTGAGGGACGTTTGATTCATGGTGTGAAATATCCGGGTTAGTAGTCGAAGTGTTCGCCGGGGAGTGGCGGTGTGAAGGGTGGTGTGCGGCGGTTGTTGGTCACCGCTTCGAAGCCGGAGGCGAGTTTGATGAGGGTCGGTTCGCTCCATGGCCGGCCGAGAATCTCGAAACCGATCGGGAGGCCATCAGGCGTAAAACCACTCGGTACGATGAACGCCGGCAGGCCCGTGATCGGGCTCAATTGATTCGGTGCGTAGAAACGGTCGGGTTCGCCCGCCCGGCCGATTTTGAGTGGCCCGTGGAGCTTGTGCGGGTAGATGAGCGCATCGAGATGGTACTTGTCCATCAGTTCGATGACCGCCTGGCGCAGGCCCGCCTTGAACTCGAGGGCGGCACGGTACTCGGGGTCGCGATTGAGATCGATTGGTGCTTTGAGCTGCTGCACATCGCGGGGACGCGGGGTGATTTCGGGATGATTCAGCAGCAACTCCGTGGCGTTGTGAAAAGGATAATCCGGGCCCTGGCGGGAGAGGTAGTGATTGATCGCATGGATACGTTCGAAGCGGCCGAGCTCGCCACTGAGCGAAGCCGAAGCCGGTAGATCGATGCCAAGCGTGAGATCGTAGATCACACGCGCGCCGTTGTCCTCGAAAACCTTGATTGATTTGGCCGCGAGCTCGATCCCTTCCGGCGTGGAAGGCTTGAACGCGTAGGCATCTTTTAACACGCCGACCCGTGCGCCCTTCAGTCCGTCCTTCTTGAGAAAGGAGAGATATTTTTCCGGCGGCATCTGGCCGAGGCTGCGGGCGGTCCAGAGATCGTTGTCGTCGAAGCCGGCGATAACATCGAGCGTGGCGACCAGATCATAAACACTGCGCGCCATCGGCCCGCCGCGCTCACCGGTCATGTAGCTCCACATCTGACCGTCGCGGCTGATGAGGCCGGACGTCGTGGAAAGACCAAAGAGATTGCTATCGCTGGTTGGCGTGCGAATGGAGAATCCCGTTTCGCTCCCGAGACCAATCGTGCCGAAGTATGCGGCAATCGCTGCACCGGTTCCCGCGCTCGACCAACCGGGGATGCGCGTGAGGTCGTACGGATTTTTAGTGTTTCCCCCAAGCGTACTGGCCGCGGTCATTTCCGTTTGGGCGTACCAATCGGATTGATTCAATTTTCCGAGAATGATCGCACCCGCATCGCGGAGCCGCTTCACGACAAAGGCGTCCTTGGTGGGATGCACGCCTTTCAACGGCAAAAAGCCGCCGGTTGTAGGCATGTCTTTGGTGTCGAAAACATCTTTCAGCACGACGCAGACGCCGTGGAGCGGCGAGCGCGGGCCTTTTGCTTTGCGTTCGGCGTCGAGGGCTTTCGCTTCAGAGAGCGCGTTCGGGTTGACGTAGAGAAACGCCTTAATTGCCGGACCCTTCTGGTCGTAGGCGTCAATGCGATTGAGATAAAGTTGCGTGAGTTTTTCGGAGGTGAGCGCTCCGGCGTCGAACGCAGCGTTGATGTCGGCGATGGTCGCGGTGGCGAGATCGAAGGTCGCGGCGTGCGCGGAGGAAGTCAGCGCGATGGCGAGAGCGATCAGGAAATGCCGGATGGGACGCATAGGACGGATAGGACTGATGAAGATGGCTGAAATTTATTTTGCCGATGCGACGGGCCCGAGTGGCGGCACCGTGGGCGGAGGACGGCGATAATGTGTGGCTTGTTCGTAGGCGTAGGCGTAGCTGATGATTTTTGCTTCGTCCCAGGCGCGGCCTAAAATTTGCAGCCCGACGGGCAGCCCTTGACCGAGATAACCGGACGGTACGGAAAGCGCGGGCCATTGCAGCGTGCTGCCGACGAAAGTGAGACTCGACCCGAGGCCGGTGACCGCGGTCGGCGGAGCGGAGCCGACGCCACCTGCTCCTGATGGAACAGGTTTGGGATCGTCGGTCATGAGCTGAGTGTTGCGATCGCCGTTGAGGACGGGCAATTGCGCCCACGTGGGGAAAACGAGCGCATCGATTTTTTGTGCGTCCATCGCTTTCGTGAAAGCAGCGCGGTAAGCATTTTCTGTTTCAAGACCTTTGACAGTTTCAGGATCGGTTTCGACTGGGCCAGCCGCCGCGGCTGATTCCAAGCGCGCTTGATGCAGCGGGTGGGCGAGTCGCGAATCCGCGAGCGCTTTTGCGGACGGATAAGGAACACCGGGATGACGCGCGGCCCATTTATCCATATCGTCCTTGAAGCGCGAGGCGCTTTGCGGCGCGCGGGGCAGCGTGTCGATTTCGGGAACGATGAATGGGTCGATAATTTCAGCGCCGGCCGCTTTCAACTCGGCGATGGTTTTTTCGAAATTCGCAAGGATGCGCGGATCGGTGATTGCGGGAGTGAAGACCTGACGCAGAACGCCGAGACGCGCGCCTTTAAGCGCATCTTTTTTGAGTCCGGCGGTGTAAGTCTTCGGAATGTGTCCGTTGCTTTTGAGTGTCACGGGATCGTCCGGGTCGGCGCCCGCAATGGCGTCGAGCACGATCGCCATATCGGTGACGGTGCGGGCCATCGGGCCGCCGGTGTCACGCACGCTGCTGTTGGGGGTGATTCCGATGCGTGAGACGAGTCCGACAGTGGGCCGGATGCCTGCGAGTGCATTGTGCGCGGAGGGCATACGGATGGAGCCACCCGTGTCGGTGCCGATGCCGACCATCGCGAAATTCGCGGCGATGCTGGCGCCCGTGCCGCCGGAAGATCCGCCGGTGGCGAACGCAGTGTTGTACGGATTACGCGCGAAGCCCGGTAGCACGGAGTTGATGTTGTCGCCGCCGCCAAAGGTGAATTCAGACAATGATGCTTTTCCAATGATGATCGCACCCGCCGCTTTAAGATGCGCCACGAGCGGCGCGTCGGAGGGCGGCCGATAATTTTTCCAGCCTTGGAAGCCGGACGTCATGGGCATGCCCACCGCGTCGATGCAGTCTTTGACGAGCACGGGAATTCCGTGCAGCGGACCGACCAGTTTGCCCGTGGCGCGAAGTTTGGCGTCGAGTGCGTCGGCTTCAGCGAGTGCTTGCGGATTCAGATTGATGATCGAGTTGATGATGGGCCCCTGTTGATCGTAGGCCGCGATGCGGGCGAGATAAGCGGAGACGATCTCGTGCGCGGAAACTTCGCCCCGCAAGTAGGCCGATTGCACACTCGCGATGCTCGCCTCTTCGACGGGAAAGGTTGCGGATCGAGCCGTGAGTGCTGTAACAAAGAGGGCGAAGAAAAAGGTATGTCGAAGGAGACGCACGGGATTTTATTTTGTTGGAATTACAGGCCCAAGCGGCGGAACGGTGGGTGGTGGCCGGCGATAGTGGGTGGCTTGTTCGTAGGCGTAGGCGTAGCCGATGATTTTCTTTTCGTCCCACGCGCGGCCGACAATGTGAAGGCCGACGGGGAGACCGGGTCCGACGTAACCGTTGGGCACGGAAAGCGCGGGCCAGCGGAGAATGCTGGCGAGGAAAGTCGTGCTGCCCGAGCTGCTCGCGCCGGGAACGGGATTGGCGACGGGCTGGGTGTTGCGGTCGCCGTTGACCACGGGAAGACGCGTCCAGACGGGGAGAATCATCGCGTCAATTTTTCCGGCGTCCATCGCCTGGGTGAAGGCGGCGAGGAATTTCCTGTCGTTCTCCAAGCTCGAGAGCGTTTCGGCATCGGTTTCGACGGGGCCGGCGGCGGCGGCTGCGTCGCCCGCGGCCTGATGAAGCGGATGGAGGAGTTTGGTGTCGGCGATGGATTTGACCGACGGATACGGGACGCCGGGGTGCATCGAAATCCAACGGGTCATGTCGGCCTTATGCTGGGCGGGCGTGGGGCCGGGACGGGGAAGAAGGTCGAATTCGGGGATGGTGAAGGGATCGACGATAACGGCACCGGTGGCTTTGAGTTCAGCGATGGTTTTCTCGAAGTTGGCGAGGATGCGCGGGTCAGTGGTATCCTTGGGAAAGAATTGGCGGAACACGCCGAGCCGGGCGCCCTTGAGCGCGATGGGCGAGAGGTCGTCGGTGAGTGATTTCGGGAAATGACCTTCACCGGCTTTCGTTTCGAAATCATCGGCGTCGGGGCCGGACATGATCGCGAGGACGAGGGCGCCGTCACGGACGGTGCGCGCGATGGGGCCAGCGGTGTCGCGGTAGCTGTAGAGCGGTACGACGCCGCTGCGGGAGACGAGGCCGATCGTGGGCCGGATGCCCGCGAGTGCGTTGTGCGCGGCGGGCATGCGAATGGAGCCGCCGGTGTCGGTGCCGATTCCGATGGTGGCGAAATTTGCTGCGATGCTTGCGGCGGTGCCGCCGGAGGAACCGCCGGTGGCGTAGGCAGTGTTGTATGGGTTGCGCGCGAAGCCCGGGAGGACGGAGTTCACGTTGTCTGCGCCGCCCCGGGCAAATTCGGACAGGGAATTTTTGCCAAGGATGATGCCACCCGCGGCTTTGATGCGGGCGATGGCCGGAGCATCAGTCGGGGAAACATAGTTTTTCCAACCTTGGAAGCCGGCCGTCATGGGGAGGCCCGCGACATCGATGTTATCTTTGACGAGGAAAGTGATGCCGTGAAGCGGGCCGACGAGTTTTCCTGTTTTCTTGAGGTGGGCGTCCTGGGCGTCGGCCTCGGCGAGAGCGGCGGGGTTGAGGTTGATGATGGAGTTGATGTACGGGCCGTCCTTGTCGTAGGCCGCAATGCGGGCAAGGTAAGCTTCTACAATCTCGTGCGCGGAAACTTCGCCCCGCAGGTAGGCCGATTGGATGCTCGCGATGCTCGCCTCTTCGACGGGAAATGGCGCGGCGTAGGCGAGTGAACAGCAGGCAAGGGCTAGAGTCAGAAGGTAGGGCGTGACCGCTCGGCGCGCCGTGTATGATGGTGGAAACCGGTGATTTTTACGGCGGGCCCAGCGGTCCCGCCCTACCTGGATGAGGTAGTTCATAATTAGATACCCTTCATCACGGCGGGCTTTGGCGTTTCCGGCGTGAGGGGAGGCTGACGCTTGTGCCATTCGGTCGCTTTTTCGTAGGCAGCGGCGAGTGCGAGGACCTTGCCCTCGGAGAAATGCGGGCCGGAGATCATGAGGCCGATCGGGAGACCATCCTTGCTGAAACCGCAGGGAATCGAGATCGAGGGCAGGCCGAAGATGTTGAATGGCGAACAATTCGAGGTGACGCGCGGGTCAGAAGGTTTCGTGTCGTAGGCGCGGTTGATGAGATCATCGAGCTTGGGCGGGAGTATCCGGTTTGTGGGCACGATCACGAGATCGACTCCGGCTTTGGTGAAGGCGTCGTCGATGGTGCGGCGGACCAACTGATTTTCCCACATGCCCTTCACGTAATCGACGGCGGTGCCACCGCTTTCCTTGGCGAGCGCTTCAAGTCGACGGCGCTCGGGGAGCATATAGAGATTCGGCGACGATTTTACGTAACTTTCGTGCCAGGCGAGAGTCTCTGCGCCACCGGCGGGGGCGCGGAGAGCGGGTGGAAGGCTCATTTCCTTGGAGCCTGCGGTGAGGCTGTTGAGGACTTCGACCGCTTTGTAGAACGCTTCTTTTACCTCGGGATCGAGGTAATCGAAGTAACCATAGGGTAGACCGAGTTTGAGACCTTTGACGGGTTGCTTCATCTCGGCGACGTAGTCCTCGGCGGGATGCTCGACGGAAGTGATGTCGAGTTTATCGTAGCCCGCGAGGACGGTGAGCATGATGGCGGCGTCCTCGACGGTGCGGGTCATCGGGCCGGCGTGATCTAGCGAAACGCGGAGAGGAATGACGCCGCGGATCGGCACGAGGCCGTAAGTCGCCTTGATGCCGACGATGCCGGAGAACGACGCGGGCATGCGGATCGATCCGCCGGTGTCGGTGCCGATGGCGCCGTAGGCGAGAAACGCGGAGATCGCGGCGCCGGAGCCGGACGAAGAACCGCCGGTGTTGTGGGCGAGATTCCACGGATTGCGCGCTGGTCCGTAGAAGGACGTCTCACCGCCGCCCATCGCGAATTCCTGGAGATTGGTTTTGCCGATGATGACAGCGCCGGCGGCGACCATGCGGGTGACGATGGTGGCGTCTTCGGCTGGCAAGCGATCGGCAAAAAGTGCGGAACCGCCGGTGGTGCGAGCGTTGGCAGTGTCGACGTTGTCTTTTAGCGCGATCGGAACGCCGTGGAGCGCCCCGCGAAATTTTCCGGCCTTGGCTTCGGCGTCCAATACCTTGGCCTGAGCGAGGGCTTGGTCTTTCATCACGGTGATGAAAGCATCGAGCTTGTCATTGTAGGTCTCGATGCGGGCGAGGCAGGCTTCGGTCAGCTGGATGGAGGTGACTTTGCCGGCGCGGATTTGGGCGCTGGCTTCAGCCAGGGTGAGCTTGGTCAGGTCTTCGGCGCGAGCGAGGGCGACGGAGGCGACGACGGCGATGAGGAGTAGGGAACGTTGGCGGAGTTTCATGGAAAAAATTTGGTTCAGGCGAGGGTGCGGGTGTGAATGAGTTTTACGACGCGTAGCGCGGATTCGAAGGCCCCGGCGATCCAACCGGAAATCCAGCTGACGTGTTCGCCGGCGTAATAGACCGGGCCGTCGGCTTCGCCGAGGACCTTGAGGGCGGCGGTGCGCTCCTCCGGCGTTTCGTAGTGAACCAATGCGCCATCATTGAAACGCGTGGCCTTCCACGAGACGGAAAACGCCGTATCGAATTCGGCGCGGTACTGGCCGGGGTGGATTTTTTCACCGGCGGCGAGGGCGAATTCGATGCGCTCGGCGTGAGTCATGCCGGTGATATTCGCACCGCTGCTGTCGGGGCCGCTCATGCCGTCGCCGACATAGTAACCCACGATCACGCCTTTCTTTCCGAGATAGCCATAGTTCGGATACCAGAGTTGGCGGATGGCCAGGTCGGTGTAGCTAGGGCCGCCATAAATCCAATCGTCCTCTTCCCAGAAACGCCGCTTGAACTGCAGACCGATTTTGTTGGATGAACCGTAGACGAGGCCGGCAGCGACCTGGCGGACGGAGGGTGAGATGTCGCCGGAAAGTTTTTTCAATACCGTCGCGGGCAGGGTGCAGATACAGAAATCGGCGTCGAAGAGGGTGGTTGCGCCATCACGTTTCACTTCCAGCTGTGCTCCGCCGTTGGCGGTTTTGCGGAGAGAGGTGACCTCGGCGCCGTAGGTAATGACGCCGTCGAGAACACGCGCCATCGCGCGCGGAATTGCATCCATGCCACCGACGGGTTGAAACATTGCCGCCTCCTGATTGATGTTGTGCTGATTCGCGAAGAAGCGGGGAAACCCGGAGTTGATCATCGTCTTTAGATCATCGGGCGTCGTGACGACGCCCGGCTGGCCCGGGCCGGCCGGCCACTCCGAATAACCGCGGGAGGAATTTGGGCCGTAGTGGAGCTTCGCGTCGAGCGCGGCGTTTCCGCGGAGATATTCGAAAAGTTTTTCCTGATCGTCCTTCGTGAGTGGCGCGTCGACCTGCTGGACTGAGAGTGCTTTTGCCAGCAACTCACCGAGGTGACCCTCGTAGTCGGCGCGGACTTCGCGCATGCGGTGTTTCAGACCGGTGGCGGCTTGGTAAGCATACGCGGCCTCATTGTAGTTCGTGAAGCCTTCCAGTGCGACGCCGAATTCCTTGCAGTAGCCCAGGGTCGTGTAGTGGTGCTGCGGGAGCCGCGCGGGACCAGCGTTGAGGTAATGACCTTCATCGAAGGTGCAGACTTGCGTGAAGCCGTTAAGATCGTGTTCAGCGGTGTTGCGACGCACGGTCCAGATCCGGCCGCCGGGGCGGGTGCGGCCTTCGAAGACCTGCACATCATAGCCGAGTTTGATCAGTTCGTGGGCTGCGCAAAGACCCGCGGCGCCGGCGCCGATAATCGCGATTTTCTTGGGTTTCGTCAGACGCGGCGCGTTTTTTGAAATCCAAGTTGGCCCCTTGTCCTGTGCAAGAAGATCGAGCGCCGACATGGCCATGAAAACGGAGCCGCCCGCACGTGCGACCTGCGTCAGGAAATCGCGGCGGGAATAGGCTTGGGGAGCGGTCGGAGGAATGTTCATGGTGCAACGGCGATCACGTCGATTTCGATTTTCCAGTTTGGCCGCGGCAGCGAATGGACGGCGATGGTGGTGCGCGCGGGTTTGTGGGTTTGGCCAGGATTATTAAAATAGGTGGTGTAGGCCTCGCCCCAGCCCTTGCGGTCGAAAGACCCGTCGGCATCGGGGACCACGTAAGCGCGAAGGAAGGTGACGTCCTTCATGGCGAGCCCCGCGTCGGCGAGACGGGCTTTAATTTTTTCGAGAGCGGACAATGCCTGGGTTTTCAAGTCGCCCTCCGCGGTTGTATCGGGACCGGCGCCAGCGGAAAAAAAGAAGCGATTGCCGGACTTGGAAGCGACCCCGGAAGAAATCGGCGCCGTCGCACCGCCGAAGGCCTTGAGTCCGGGGCTCGCGGCGTTGTCGAATTTCACGAGCGCGGGTTCCCCGGGGAAAGCGGCGAGGACTTCGATTTCGAGCATCATTGTCCCCGGCGGCCCATACGACGGAGTCGTGACGGTGGTGCGCGCGGGTTTGTGCGGGTTCGCGGCGGTGTTGAAGAACTCGCTGTACGCGGCGTTCCAGTTGTCCATGTCAAACTTGCCGCCGTGCAGAACGTCTGGAGCAACGAATGCCCGCAGAAAAACAACGTCGCCGAAAGTCAGACCGACACTGGCGAGATTTTCTTTCAGGCGAGTGAGGATGCCCGTCGCCTGCGTTTTCATGTCGCCGTAATATTCCGGCGAGTCCTTCGGTGCGTCGGGTTTGATCACGGGTGGCGTCGTGCCCGCAGTCCAGTAGTAGGCAGCGCCTGGCTTGATGCCCATGCCGTCGTAGATGCGGCCTTCCTTCGTGCCGTAGGGTTTGAGATTCGGGTTGGTGACCGGGAGGGCGAGTTTTTCCGAGCTGGTGAAGAGATCGGGCGCGGCGGCGGGCGCGCAGACAAACTCGATTTCCACGAGCGTCTCGGGGCGACCGAGGCGCGGAACGCCAACGGTGGTGCGTGCGGGTTTGTGCGGAGCGATCGAAGCGAAGAATTCGGTCCAGGCTTCGTTCCAGCCGGCGAAGTCCACTTTCCCATCAGCGCCGGGTGCCAGATAAGCGCGAACGAAAACCACATCGCCGGGCGTGAGACCGGCCGCGGTGAGCTTTTCTTTTAGTTTTCCAAGCGTCACGAGGGCTTGTCCCTTCACCGTGGTTGGCGCGTCCTTGCCGGCGGTGCTGCCTGAGCTGAAGTAAAGTGGTTCGCCTGCCGCGACCAGGACTCCGGTGGAATAAGCAGTTTTATCGTCACCGTAGGTCTTGAACGGAGGAGTCCCGCCAAACACGGAACCTGTCAGAAGCAGGACAACGGCAGTGGTGGCGATGTGGCGAAGGGTTGTGGCGCTCGAAAGTTGAAGTTGCATGGTTGATGGCAGGGGAACGATCAGTAGCTGATCGTTTCGCCCGGGAGTTTTGGCGTGGTGGACGGAAGAACGCGCACGGGACCGGCGACGGCTTCATAGCCGCTCGCGATTTTAATCAGGGTGGGCTCGCTCCAGGGCCGCCCGAGGATTTCGAGACCGACGGGATTTCCGTCGGCCAGCAGGCCCATGGGAACAACGAGGGCGGGAAGACCGGTCAGCGGACTGAGCTGAATGGTGTCGCTATAAACGGTCTCCGGCGGACGTGGCCCAATCAACATCGCCCGGCGGAGGCGATGCGGATACACGAGCACGTCGACTTGATATTTGTCCATCAGGTCAATCACGGCCTGGCGGAGCGCGGCCTTGCCTTCGAGGGTAGCGCGGTATTCCGGATCATGATTGAGATCGAGCGGGTGCTCGAGCGATTCACGAGTGGCGGGGCGCATGGGCACGCCCGGATGATCGAGGAGAAGTTCGGCGGCGTTATGATACGGATAATTCGGACCCTGGCGCGCGAGGTAGTGATTGATGGCGTGGATCCGCTCGTAACGGCTCGGCAGGGAATTCGCCATGGCGTATTGTTTCAGGTCGAATCCGAGCGAGACGGGATCAATGACCTTGGCTCCCGATTTTCCGAGGAGCGCGATGGTCGCTTTCGCCAGATCGACGACATCCGTTTCGATCGGACCGAAGTCCCACGCTTCTTTCAAAATCCCGATGCGGGCGCCGCTCAGGCCCTTTTTATTGAGAAAGGAAGCGTAGGATTGATCAGGCATTTTCCCGAGACTCTGGGCAGTCCACAAGTCAAAGGCGTCGAAGCCCGCGATGACATCGAGGGTGGCGGCGAGGTCGGAAACGTTTCGCGCCATGGGACCGCCGCGTTCGCCGGTGATGTAGCTCCACATCTGGCCATCGCGCGAGATGAGGCCGGAGGTGGAGGCGAGGCCGTAGAGATTGCCGTCGGATGTCGGTGTGCGGATGGAGAAACCGGTTTCACTGCCGAGACCGATGGTGCCAAACGCGGCGGCGAGGGCAGCGCTCGTCCCCGAACTGGACCATCCGGGCGTGCGCTTGAGATCGTAAGGATTGAGGGTGTTGCCGCCAAGCGTGGACGCGGCGACAAGTTCGGGTGCGGCGTACCAATCAGACTGGTTGGTTTTTCCGAGAATGATCACCCCCGCTTCACGAAGTTTTTTAACGACGAAGGCATCCTTGGTGGGTTTGACGTTTTTGAGTACGACGTAGCCACCGGTAGTCGGCAGGTCGGCTGTGTCGAAAACGTCCTTTACTACTGCGACGGTGCCGTGGAGGGGGCCGCGAATTTTTCCCGCCTTGCGCTCAGCATCGAGCGCCCGCGCTTCATCGATCGCGCGCGGATTCAGCGTGAGAAACGCGGCGAGCTTTGGCCCTTGCCGGTCGTACGCGGCGACGCGGGCCAGGTAGAGCGAGACGAGTTTTTCAGAGGTGAGCGAGCCGGTGGCGAAGGCGGCTTGGAGATCGGCCGCGGTGGCGGTGGTGAGCTCGAGTTCGGCGGCACTCGCGACGGTTGCCGCGAATAGCGAACATCCAATGCCGAACGCCCAGCCTCGGAGGCGGCGGGAAACACTGAATATTGAACGCTCAACGCTTAGTTGGATCCATGCAATCGGGTGGGCGTCGGTTTCCATACCGACGCTTCGGCGCGTTCGAGGGTCCTCTATCGCCGGTGTGGAAACCGGCGACCACCATTCGGTCGCAAACTTGATAGTGGGAATTAGTCGTCCGACCGAATAGATCCGGCTTAACGCTGAAGCTCGGAACGAAGAGGACTGGCATGCGATGGGCATGACGTTAGTAGCTGATTTTGTCGCCGGGGAGCGCCGGGGCCAGGGGCGACGGTTTGCGGCGATGAGACGCTTGTTCGTAGGCGTAGCCGATTTTGAAGAGGGTGGGCTCGCTGTAGGGACGACCGAGGATCTCGATGGCGATCGGTCCGTTTTCTTTTTTGGTGTAGCCGGTGGGAATGAGCAGGGCGGGCAGGCCCGTGATGGAACTTATGGGGTTGTCTTTTTCAGCGACGTTTTTTTCGAGATGGGGCTCAGGGGGCAGCGTCTTGAAGGGATAAACGAGCACATCGAGTCGGTACTTGTCCATGAGAGCGACGAGCTGATCGCGGAGGGATTCCTGCATATCGCGGCGCGCAAGGTAATCGGCGTGATGGGTGAGCGAGCGGAACTCGGCGTAACCTTTGCGAATGCTCGGTTTCACGAGATCACCGAAGGCGACGAGCTCGTCCATGTTCTTGATGACGGCGTTGGGCCCGAGACGGCGGAAGTAGAGATCGTAGGAGAATTGGGCTTCGTGGAAATTCGTGCGCATGCCGCCGTAGGAATCGATAAACTTGAAGAGATCGAAGCCGAGTGAGAGGTCGTCCATCACGATGGCGCCGGCGGCCTTCATGTCGGCGATGGCTGCTTCAACAAGTGCGGTGCCTTCGGCGTGCTTTTCGCCTTTGCGGAAGAGATCGCGAAAGACGCCAATGCGCGCGCCCTTGAGTCCATCCTTGTCGAGAAACTGGGTGTAGGACCCTTTGGGCATCCGGCCCGGCGTGGAGATGGTAAGGAGATCCTCGGCATCGAAGCCAGCGACGATGTCGGTGAGCACGGCGACATCGTAGACATTGCGCGCCATGGGTCCGCAGCGCTCTTGCGTGAACGACGTCATCACCTGGCCGGCCCGGGGAATGAGTCCTCGCGAGGGCGCCAATCCGACGATCGAATTGTTGGCGGTTGGGTTGCGAATGGATACGCCGGTTTCGCTGCCAAGGCCCATCTGCGCAAAAGCAGCGGCGACCGAAGCAGCGGTGCCACCCGAGGAACCGCCCGGGGTGAGTTCGCCGTTGTAGGGATTGAGCGTGCGACCGAGGACGGTGCTCTGGTCGCCGGGCTTGGGGACGCCAAACCAGTCGTCCATGTTGACCTTGGCGAGAATGATGGCGCCGGCGTCGCGCAGGCGTTTTACGACGGTGGCGTCGTAGATGGGCCGGGAGTTTTTCAGCGGGAGAAAGCCGGCGGAGGTCGGCATATCCTTCGTGTCGTAGAGGTCCTTGAGGACAACGGGAATGCCGTGGAGCGGGGAACGTGGACCTTTGGCTTTGCGTTCAGCATCGAGGGCGCGGGCGGTGACGAGCGCCTCGGAGTTGAGCGTGATGACGGCGTTGATGTTTGGGCCGGCCTTGTCGTAAGCCCCGATGCGCGCCAAATAGAGCTGCGTGAGTTTTTCGCTCGTGAGCGCGCCGGAATCGAAAGCGGCGTTGATGTCGGCGACGGTCGCAGTTTCGAGGTCGAACGTCGCCGCGCGTGCGGCCGGAAGGAGCGCGAGAGCGAGGAGCAGGAGAATCGGGCGAAGGGGCCGCATAAGATTGAAAACGGCGTGATTAACGTTCGCTCGGCAAGGGGCCGAAATCGGCGGGCGGTCGGCGGTGTTTGGTCGCGTTTTCGTATGCGGCCGCGGCGGTGAAAATCAGCGGCTCGTCGAATGGTCGCGCGAGGAAGTCGATCCCCACCGGAAGTTTGGCGGGAATCGGAGGGAGCAACTTTGACGCGGGTTCCGTCTCGCCCGGCGCGGCCTCGGGGGTTGTGACCGGAATTCGCGGCAAGGTGGGATCGACCACCCGATCATACACCTCAGTGGTGAATCCCGCCGGAACGGTCATGTTGGGAAAACCCTGGGCGCCGAGAAAACTCCACACCAGAGGACGGCCGTTTTTGCGGGGCACGGTGGGCGAGCCGAGTTTTGGTGCGGGAATATTGTTCGTGGGCGAAACGATCAGATCGAGATTCAGGTCGGCCATGGCGTTGAGCACGATGTATTGGACTGCGTAGCGCAGATGGACGCGTGCATCGTTGTCGATCTCGGTGTCCTTATCCTTGCGCACGAGTCCGGCGCGCCGGTCGCCGAAACGTTCGTCTTTGAAGAAATTGGCTTTTTCATAGAGATCGTTAATCGTCTTGATTTTCGCGTCGTCGCGCATGCGAAGGTAGTAACCGAGCATGTGTTTGCTCTGACCAACGGCTTGGATCGTCGGAAAATCGCGGATGGTGAAAGCGGCCGGCACCTTCGATGGATCCATCGTCATATCGAGGACGGTCGCGGTGCGGTCGGAGGTTGGCTTTCCCTTGTCGTCGACCGGGAAAAGTTCGGGATACTTTTTCGCCATGGCCGGACTGTAGAGGATGTAGAAATTTTTTCGGATGTACGGCGTGAGCAGATCTCCTTCGCCGGGATCGACGAGAGTGGCACCGAGCGCCTTGAGGTCTTTCAGAGCCTGTTCGAAAAGAGCGAGTGCCTGCGTATCCTCTTCGGTAAAGAGATTGGGATGGGTGTATTCGCGGAGTACACCGATGCGAATACCATCGAGGCGCTTCGTGGCCGCGTACGTGTGATACAGTTTGGGTGGCAGGCGGCGCGCGCTGGCCGAAGTCATTGGATCGAGTGGATCGTAACCGGCTATCACCTCGAGCACGCGCGCGACGTCTTCCACGGTGCGCGCGATGGGGCCGACGCGGGTGTTGATGCCGCCCTCGACCATGCCGTGACGGCTCACGAGTTCCTGCGTGGCGGCAATGCCGACGAGATTATTGTACACTGCGGGACCACGGACAGAGGTGCCGCTTTCCTCGGCGATGGACGCAGTGACGAGATTGGCTGCGACGGCGGTGCCGGAGCCGGACGATGAGCCCATGGGGCTGCGTTCCGTGTCGTAGGGATTGTTGATCGTGCCACCCCAGGCGCTGCGCGGAACACCAGAGGCGTATTCGCCCATCAGTGATTTCGCGAGGATGATGGCGCCGGCGGCGCGCAGGCGTTTGACGAAAGTGGCGTCGACTGGAGGACGATCGTTGGCGTAGGGCACATCCGCGTTGGCGGTCGTGCGAAGATCGGCGGTGTCGTATTGATCCTTGATGGCCATGACGACGCCGTGCAGTGGGCCGACAAGTTTGCCGGTTTTGGCAAACGCGGCGTCTTGCGCGGCGGCGACTTCGAGCGCGTCGGGCAACGCCGGATCAGCGTCGACGGAATCCGTGAGACTGCGAGCCATCTTGGCTGGGAAACCCCATTCGCGCAGAGTGGCGGGCCGAAGATTCAGCGTGCCGAGGGAATTGATCTTACCGGAATGAGGAATTGTCTCGATGACGCCGAGAATGCCGTCGGGCTCTTTCACGGCCGTGCCATTGTAGGCCTTGATGCGGGTGAGGTAGAGTTTCACCAGATCCGTTGAAGTGAGTTTCTTCGCGAGGATCGCCTCCTGGATGGAAGTAATCGTGGCTTCCTCCAGGTGAAATTTTTCCGCGGCGTGAACGGAAATCGCAACTGGTGCGACAGCCAGGGTGACAACAAGGCGAAAGAGTCGGAGATGATGCATATGAAAATAGTGAGGAAAGTGGTGTGAGAAAAACGCAGGTCAGACGATGGGAGCGCCGGTAAGCTCGTCGTAGGCCACACTGAGATTTATTCCGAGCCGGTTGGGCAGCGGCTGATAAAATTCCGGGAAGCCCGGCAAATTTTCGAGCGCGACGACTGTGGTCTTGGGCGAACCGGCTGCGATTTGTTTGCGGGTGTGGTCGAGCAGGCCGGTGAAGTAGTCGCGCAAAACGAGCAAGTCGGCGCGGGTGCCGACGACGCCATAACGCGGATGGGAGTGGCCGAAAATGTAGAGGGCGTCAGCCGGATATTCGGCGGCAATTTTCTCGAGCAATGGTATCCAGGCCTGGATACTGGCACCACCGGGTCGGTCGATCACAGGGTAAGCGCGGTTGAACATCAGGTCGCCCATATGAACGACATTGGCCTTCTCGAAAGTGACGATGATGTCGCCCTTGGTGTGCCCGGGACCAAAGTAACGAGCGCTGATGGTCTCATCGCCGAAGTCGCGGCGCCACGTCTCGGTGAAAGTCGAATCAGCGTAGACCTGCTGATCGAGCGTCTTCGCCTGTTCGGCGCGCAGGCGCTGAAGCGCAGGGACGTTTTGGTGGGCGACGATGGTGGCGGTGACGGGTTTCAGCACGATGTTGCCGGCGGTGTGATCGCCGTGGTGGTGAGTGTTGATGAGTACGTCGAGCTTGCGACCGCTCCGGCCAGGGAGTTCGGCGAGGAAGCGCGCGGCGGTGTCAGGAAACTGCGAGTCCACCGCCGTGACGGCATCCTTGTTTACCAGCCACCCCATGGTGCCACCGCGGCCGGTGAAAAGTCCCACGTCCCGGCGCAGCGGAACAAAGGTGGTGGTGATGGGCGCCGATGGAGGGGGCGGCGTGGCGGGCGGGGTGGGAACTGGTGCCGCCTGAGCCAATAAATTAGGACGGGCGATCCCGAAGCCGACGGTGGCGAGACTGGTGTTGAGAAGAAAGGCGCGACGATTCATGACGGGGAGTTGGTGATTAATAGGTCACGGTGTCGCCCGGTAGCGGGGGCGTGGTCTTGGGGAGCACCCGGGCTTTCGTCGCCTGTTCGAAGTCGTAAGCATAGGCGAGGAGTTTGGGCTCACTCCACGCGGGGCCGAAGAAACTGATCGTCACAGGCAATCCTTCCTTCGTCATACCCGCGGGCACGATCACATCGGGATACCCGGTGAAGTTGGCGAAGCTCGTGGAGGAATCCGGAAATGCGGTGACGCCGTCCGCCGGAATGATCGGCATCGCGGGACGCGGCATTGTCGGATACACGATGGCGTCGAGCTTGTCCTTCGCGAGAAGCGCATCGATCGTGGCGCGCACCGCCGGCAGGATTTGGTTTTTCGTCGCGAGATAAACGGGATCGTCGAGATCGAACGTGATCCCGGGCGAAGCGACCCATTTGAGACCGGCGGCTTTGCCCGGGCTGCGATAGTGAGTCGCAGGATCGTTCGACAGGCGGACGATATCGTCGAAGCTCTTCGGCAAACCAGGCTTCGTCGTCTTGAGATACGTCGTGAGGTCTGCTTTAAATTCAGCGCGAACGATTACGTTGTAGATGTCCTGCCGGCCCTTGCGCAAATATTCCGGATACACGACGGGGTCGATGATGGTTGCGCCGAGTTCCCTGAGTTTGGCGATGGATTCTTCGACGATGCGGTCAGTCTCGGGATCCTGGCCCATGTAATCGCGTGCAATGCCGATGCGCTTGCCTTTGAGCGAACCGACTTTGAGAAACTGGATGTAATCGGTTTTAAAGTTGCCCTTGCTCGGCGCAGTCGCGGCGTCAGCGGAGTCCACTCCCGTCATGACTCCCAGCGCAGCCGCGACATCGTAGATCGAGCGGGCCATCGGGCCGGCGGTGTCGAAGGACAGGCCAAGCGGAATGACGCCGTCGCGGGACATGAGACCGCGCGTGGGTTTAAGACCGGCAATGCCGTTGTGCGAGGAGGGGCCGCGAACCGAACCGCCCGTATCAGTGCCGAGGCCAAACTGCGCGAAGCCCGCGGCAATGGCCGCACCCGTGCCGCCGGAGGAACCCGAAGGGCCCCGCGTCAGATCATGAGGATTGCGAGTCTGGCCACCAGCAGAGCTAAAACCGTTCGGAATAAAACCGGCCTTAACGATGTCGAGCGGTGCGCCACTGGCACTCCCACCGGAACCGGCCCACTCGGAAAGATTAACTTTGGCGACAATGATTACTCCCGCGGCGCGCAATTTCTTCACCACGAAAGCGTCGTCGGGAGGCAGGGAACCGTCGAGCAGTTGGGATCCGCCGGTCGTGGGCAGGTCGAAGGTATCGATGTTATCCTTGAGTACAATGGCAATGCCGTGAAGGGGACCGCGGATTTTTCCGGCCTTGCGCTCGGCATCGAGCGCCCTGGCTTCCTCGATCGCTTTCGGATTCAGCGTGATGACGCTGTTAATTGTCGGACCCTGTTTGTCGTACATCGCGATGCGTGCGAGGTACGCCCCGGTCAGTTTCTCCGACGTGAGTCCGGCTTTGAACGCAGCCTGCACATCGGCGATGGTGGCGGTGGTGAGGTCGAGCGTTGCGGCTGCGGACCGTGCGACGACAAATAATGTCAGTGCGATCAGGACGCCGGAAGAAAATCGGGATTTCATGATGAATTAGTGGACGAGGGTATCGCCGGCGAGAACTGGCGTGGTTGGCGGAAGGATACGGGCCTTCGTGGCCTGCTCGAAATCGTAGGCATAGCCGAAGAGCTTGCCTTCACTGTACGCAGGCCCGAAGAAACTAATCGTGACAGGAAGGCCCTCTGGCGTGACGCCCGCGGGCACGATCAAATCCGGGAAGCCGGTAAGATTCGCGATTGAAGTCGGCGACTCGCTGATGGTGCTGGCGAGCGGAGTTGGTGGCGTGGCGATGGGACGCGCAGGGCGTGGTGAGGTGGGATAGATGATGACGTCGAGCTGATATTTCTTGAACAGGGCCATCACAGCACTCCGAACAAAAGGAATGCCTTCATCGCGCATCGCGAGGTACTCCGGGTCATCGAGGGCCAGCGCAATTTTTGAGGTGTTGGCGAGACCGTCGGCTTTTTCGGGGCTGCGATAGTGAGTAGCGGGGTCAAGCGCTTTGGCGACGAGCGCGTCGAACGTTTTCGGGAAAGCCGGGCCGGTCTTTGCAAGGTAGTCGGTAAGCTGGGCTTTGAACTCCGCGTTGAGCATCGGAAGCAGCACGGAGCTGCGGGATTGGAGCACGGACTCGGGGTATTTCACCGGATCGACGATCGTCGCGCCAAGAGAGCGGAGTTTGGTGATGGCTGCTTCCATCACGGCGTCAGTGCCGGCGTCCTTGCCAAAAAAGTCGCGCGCGACACCTATGCGAGCGCCTTTGAGGGCGCCGGTTTTCAAAAACTGCGTGTAGTCCTTCGCAAATTTTCCCGCGCTGGTGGTCGTGAGTGGATCGGTACGATCGACGCCCGTCATGAAACTGGATGCGACAGCGAGATCATAAACGTTGCGCGCCATCGGGCCGCCGGTATCGAAACTGAGCGCGAGTGGAATAATGCCGCTGCGGCTGAAAAGGCCATTGGTGGGCTTGAGACCGACGATGCCGTTGACGGAACTTGGTCCGCGGATTGAACCGCCGGTGTCGGAACCCAGCCCGAATTGTGCGAACGCAGCCGCAATCGCCGCGCCGGTGCCGCCGGAAGAACCGGCCGGTCCACGGCTGAGATCATGCGGGTTGTGGGTCTGGCCACCGGCCGAACTGAATCCGTTCGGCACGGCAGGATGTCCGGCCGGTACGGTGCCTCCACCCGCGAATTCGCTGAGATTGACCTTGGCGAGAATGATGACACCGGCGTCGCGCAGGCGTTTGACGACGTAAGCATCGGCGGGTGGAATCCAGCCCTCGAGCAGTTGCGAGCCGCCCGTCGTGGGGAGATCGGAGGTGTTGAAGTTGTCTTTGAGAACTATCGGAATGCCGTGAAGCGGGCCGCGCACTTTTCCCGCTTTGCGTTCGGCGTCCAAACTCTTGGCGGTCTCGAGTGCTTTCGGATTGAGTGTGATTACCGAATTGATCGCTGGCCCTTTTTGATCGTAGGCCGCGATCCGTGCGAGATAGGCCACCGTGATTTTTTCTGAAGAGAGAGTACCGGCAGCCATCGCAGACTGAAGCTCGGCGATGGTGGCAGTTTCCAGCGAAAGCCCGGTGCTGTGCGCGAACGGCGCGAGGCTAAGGGCGAGCGCGAGTGAGAGGAAAATATGACGTATAGGACGCATGAGACGGATATTTTGTGAGAGGAGTGATTAGTCGGTGATGACCTCGCCCGGCAGAGCTGGAGTGGTTTTCGGCAGCACGCGGGCTTTGGTGGCCTGTTCGAAATCGTAGCCGTAGCTCAGGAGTTTCCCTTCGCTGAAGGCGGGACCAAAAAATGAAATCGTCACAGGCAATCCGTCCCTGGTCATGCCGGCAGGAACGATGAGGTCGGGGAAGCCGGTGAGATTGGCGATCATCGTGGCCGCCGCGGCCAGGCCTGCGGTGCCCGGGCCGTCCACGATCGGCTGGGCGGGAGTTGGCCAGGTGGGATAGACGATTGCGTCGAGCTGGTACTTCTTGAACTCGGCTAGAATCGTGGCCCGGAAAAGAGCGAGGCCTTCATTTTTCGCGGCCAGATAAACCGGATCGTTGAGCTCAAGCGCGGTCTCCTCGGTCATTTTCAAGCCGTCGCGCTTCGACGGATTGGTGTAGTGGGTCGCAGGATCAGCGGCTTTGGCGGCGAGCTCGGCGACGTTGTGAGGGAAACCCGGTTTCAGCGTGGCGAGATAGTCCACGATCTGGGTTTTGAAATCGTCGCGCATGATCATTCGGAGAAGCGTCATGCGCGATTCGAGGAGATATTGCGGGTAATTGATCGGATCGACCACGGTGGCACCGAGTTCTTTCAATTTCGCGATCGCCGCTTCCATGACGCGGTCGGTTTCCGCGTCCTGTTTGAAGAAGTCACGGGCGACGCCGATTCGCGCGCCTTTGAGTGCGCCCGGTTTTAGAAATTTCGTGTAATCCTTCTCGAATTTAGCTGCGCTCTTTTGGGTCGCGCTGTCGGCGGGATCGACGCCCACCATGACATTCAGCGCAACGGCGATATCATAAACGCTGCGCGCCATCGGACCGCCGGTGTCGAAAGTAAGGGCGAGTGGTACGATGCCGTCACGGCTCAGCAGACCGTGAGTCGGTTTGAGTCCGACGATGCCATTGAGCGACGACGGCCAGCGGATCGATCCGCCGGTATCGGTGCCGAGTCCGAATTGCGCATAAACGGCGGCGATCGCTGCGCCCGTGCCGCCACTCGAGCCACCGGGACCGCGGGTGGGATCGTGGGGATTCCGCGTCTGTCCGCCCATCGAACTAAATCCATTTGGCGCGCCGGGCCCCACGCTGCCGCCACCGCCGGCGAATTCCGTGAGGTTGACCTTGGCGAGAATGATGGCGCCGGCGTCGCGGAGTTTTTTCACGACGTACGCGTCGTTTGGCGGCACCGAACCTTCGAGCAATTGTGAGCCGGCCGTGGTGGGGAAATCGAAGGTGTCAAAATTATCCTTCAGCACGATCGGAATGCCGTGGAGCGGTCCGCGGATTTTTCCGGCCTTGCGTTCGGCATCGAGCGCCCTGGCCTCGTCGAGCGCTTTCGCGTTGAGTGTAATCACTGCATTGAGCGTCGGACCTTTTTTGTCATACGCCGCGATGCGCGCGAGGTAGAGGGAAGTGAGTTTTTCAGAAGTCAGTGAGCCTTTGGTAAACGCGGCGTTGATGTCCGCGATTGTGGCGGAACCAAGATCGAGTTCCGCGGCGAGTGAACCGAGCGGACGAAGCAGTGAAAGACCGGCCGCCAGGAGACAAACTGCTCTGAAAAGTTTCGCGTGCATGCCGGTCAAATCAGAAGCTGATGGTTTCGCCGGAGAGAACGGGCGTGGTCTTCGGGAGAACCCGGGCGTGGACGGCTTGCTCGAAATCGTAGCCGTAGCTGAGCAGCTTGCCTTCGCTGAAGGCGGGTCCGAAAAACGAAATCGCTACTGGCAGGCCGTCTTTGGTCATGCCGGCAGGAATGATGAGATCGGGGAAACCGGTTTGGTTGGCGATGCGCGTGGGGGAGGGTCCGGCAGGCGCGCTAGCTTCGTCAGGCATGATCAGTTCGACCGGTTTTGGAGCGGTGGGGTAAATGATCGCGTCGAGCTTATGCTTGGAAAATGTCGCCGTCACCGCGGATGTGATCATGGCGAGGCCTTCGTTTTTTGCCGCGAGGTAGACCGGGTCATCGAGGCCGACGGCGACGGAGGCGGAGTATTTCAGACCGACGGCTTTGCCGGGACTGCGGTAACCGGTTTTCGGGTCGTTGGCCCGGGCAGCGAGTTCGGCGAGCGTTTTGGGATAACCGGGTTTGAGGGTACTGAGGTAGACCGCGATCTGGGCGTTGAACTCGACGTGGCGCATGGCACTGGCGATTTCGTCCTTGGCGCGCATCATGTATTCCGGGTAGCGGACTTGTTCGACGATGATGGCCCCTTGTTTTTTCAGGGTGGCGATCGCTTCGTCGAAGATCCGGTCGGTTTCGGCATCCTGGCCGGTGAAGTCGCGGGCGACGCCGATGCGGGCGCCTTTGAGCGAACCGCGTTTCAAAAACTGGGTGTAGTCCTTCTCGATTTTACCCGCGCTCTTTTTGGTGGCGGCGTCGGCGGGATCGACGCCGGTCATGATATTGAGCGAGACGGCTATGTCGTAGACGCTGCGGGCCATGGGTCCGCCGGTGTCGTATGAGAGCATGAGTGGCACGATGCCATCGCGCGAGAGCAGGCCGTGAGTGGGTTTCAGCCCGACGATGCCGTTGGCAGCGCTGGGGCCGCGGACAGAACCGCCGGTATCAGTGCCGAGACCGAATTGGGCGAAGCTGGCGGCGATGGCGGCGCCGGTGCCGCCACTGGAGCCGGAGGGGCCGCGGGTAAGATCGTGCGGGTTGTGTGTCTGGCCGCCCATGGAGCTGAAGCCGTTTGGAATATAACCGGCCTTCACGATTTCAGGTGAGGCTCCGATGGTGCTGCCACCACCGCCGGCCCATTCGCTCAGATTCATCTTGGCGAGAATGATGGCGCCGGCATCGCGAAGTTTTTTCACAACGTAAGCGTCGTCGGGCGGGATGGATCCTTCGAGCAGTTGTGAACCCGCGGTGGTCGGCAGGTCGTAGGTGTCAAAATTATCCTTCAGCACAATCGGGATGCCGTGAAGCGGGCCGCGCACTTTTCCGGCTTTGCGCTCGGCGTCGAGGGCCTTGGCCTCCTCAAGCGCCTTGGGATTGAGGGTGATCACCGAGTTGATCGCCGGGCCCTTTTTGTCGTAGGCGTTGATGCGCGCCAGATAGATTTCGGTGAGCTTCACCGCAGTCAACGAACCGGATTTGAAGGCCGCGTTAAGATCGGCGATCGTGGCGTCTTCGATTTTGATTTCAGCGGCACGGACGCCGGGCGCGAGGCCAAGCACCATGGTCAGAACGAGAATAAGAGAGCGGGTGGCACGCATGGGATTAATGGAGTTCACTGAGTGTGTGTGGGCAGGAAGGATTAATAAGTAATGACGTCACCGAGCAGAGCCGGCGTGGTTTTCGGCAGCTTGATCGACTGCGTGGCCTGCTCGAAATCGTAGCCGTACCCGAGAAGTTTGGGTTCGCTGAAGGCCAGGCCGAAGAAGGAGATTGTGACGGGCAGGCCATCCTTGGTCATGCCGGCAGGAACGATCAGATCGGGGAAACCGGTTTGATTGGCGAAACTCGTGGCAGATGTTCCGGTGGCACCGCCGCTACCCAGTTCGATCGGAGTCGCAGGGCGTGGAACGGTCGGATAAACGATGGCATCGAGTTTATACTTGGCGAACAGCGCGGTGAACGTGGATCGCACCATGGCGAGACCTTCGTTTTTCGCGGCGAGATAAACCGGATCGTCGAGATCGAGCGCCACCGACGCGCTGTATTTCAGCGCGAAAGCTTTTTCCGGGCTTCGGTAACCGGTTTTAGGATCGTTCGCTTGAGCGACGAGATCATCAAAGGTTTTGGCGAAACCGGGCTTGAGTGTCTTCAAATAAATACCGATCTGAGTTTTGAACTCAGACTGCATGATGACGGACGAGAGTCCTTCCTTGGCCTGAAGGAGATAATCCGGAAATTTAACCGGGTCGACGATGATGGCGCCGCGCTTTTTCAGAGTGGCGATGGCTTCCTCGATGACGCGATCCGTTTCGGGATCCATGCCGAGGTAGTCGCGGGCAACGCCGATACGGGCGCCCTTAAGAGAATCTTCCTTCAGGAACTTCGTGTAGTCTTTTTCAAATTTACCAGTGCTTTTTTTGGTCGCGTCGTCAGCCGGATCGACGCCGGTCATGACGCCGAGCGAGACGGCGATATCATAAACGCTGCGAGCCATCGGGCCACCGGTGTCAAAGGTGAGAGCGAGCGGAATGATCCCATCGCGACTCAAGAGACCGTGCGTGGGTTTGAGGCCGACGATGCCATTGGCGGAAGATGGATTGCGGATCGAGCCACCCGTGTCGGTGCCGAGGCCGAACTGCGCGAAGTCTGCGGCGATGGCCGCGCCCGTTCCGCTGCTGGAACCACCGGGGCCGCGGGACAACTCATGCGGATTGTGCGTCTGGAGTCCGAGGGAACTGAAACCATTGGGCACGCGGCCGGCTTTGAGAACTGCCGGATCCTTGGCGCCGCTGACGCTGCCACCACCGCCTGCGAACTCGTGAAGATTTACCTTGGCGAGAATGATCGCGCCGGCATCGCGAAGTTTTTTGACCACGTAGGCGTCGTCGGGCGGGATCGAACCGGCGAGCAGCTGCGAACCAGCCGACGTGGGCAGATCGTAGGTATCGTAATTATCTTTTAAGACGATCGGGATTCCGTGAAGAGGTCCGCGCACTTTTCCGGCCTTGCGTTCGGCATCGAGGGCCTTCGCTTCGTCCAGTGCGTGAGGGTTCGCGGTGATAACGGTGTTGATCGCGGGGCCTTGCTGATCATATGCCGCGATGCGGGCGAGGTAGATACCCGTGAGTTTTTCCGCGGTGAGAGTCCCTTTGGAGAAAGCGCGTTGCAGATCGGCGATGGTGGCCTTTTCGAGCGAGACTTCGGTGCTGTGCGCGAACGGCGCGAGGCTGAGTGAAAGGGCCAGGGCGAGGAGGATGGGACGGATGAGACGCATGGGACTGATTTTTCTGAGATGGATGAACTAGTAGGCGATGAGGTCGGTCGGGAGTGCCGGAGTGGTTTTCGGTAATACCCGGGCGTGGGTGGCCTGCTCGAAATCGTAGCCGTAACCGATGAGCTTGGGTTCGCTGAAGGAGCGGCCCAAAAATGAAATCGCGACGGGAAGGCGGTCCCTGGTTATGCCCGCGGGCACCACCAATTCGGGAAAGCCGCTCTCGTTTACGATGGTGGTGGCGGACTCGGCGGGTGGTGACGGAGGACCGCTGGGTTGAATGAGCGTGGCAGGCAGCGTTGCGGACGGATAAAAGAGCGCGTCGATTTTGTACTTCGCAAAAACCGCTTCGGTGCCGGCTTTCACCAGGGTCACGGCATCGCGGGCCGCCAGATACACGGGATCGTTTAGATCGAGCGCCATGGCTGCCGTGTATTTCAAAGCGTAGGCTTTTTCCGGGCTGCGGTATCCGGTTTTCGGATCGTGGGCTTTGACGATGAGCTCGTCGAGGGTTAGCGGGAAGCCCGGTTTGAGCGTCTTGAGGTAGTCGGCAATCTGCGCCTTGAATTCCGAATTCCGCATCAAGACGAACAGCGGCTGTTTAACTTTTAATACGTACTCTGGGAAACGCACATCATCCACGATCACGGCGCCGAGTTTGCGCAAGGTCTCAATCGCCTCACTGGCGATGCGGATGGTTTCCGGGTCATTGCCCATGAAGTCGCGACCGATGCCGATGCGAGCACCTTTGAGGGCGCCGACGTGCAGCGACTTGGTATAGTCTTTTTGAAATTTTCCCTGGCTCAATTGCGTGGATGAGTCGGCCGGATCAATTCCGGCCATGACGCCAAGCGCGAACGCGACGTCAGTGACGCTGCGGGCCATCGGTCCGACCGTGTCGAAACTGAGTGCGAGCGGCACCACTCCGTCGCGGCTCAGGAGACCGAGCGTGGTTTTCAGACCGACAATACCATTGGCGGCCGAAGGACCGCGGACAGAACCCGCGGTGTCGGTGCCGAGTCCGAACTGCGCGAAATCCGCGGCGATCGCCGCGCCGGTGCCGCCGCTCGAACCCGCCGGCCCACGTGTCAGGTCGTGCGGGTTGAGCGTTTGCAGTCCCATTGAACTAAAACCGTTCGGCACCGTGCCGGCCTTGACCACCGCGGGATCGGTCGCCCCGGCGACACTGCCGCCGCCCGCGGCGAATTCGCTTAGATTGAGTTTGGCAAGAATGATGGCACCGGCGGCGCGCAGCTGCTTCACGACGAACGCGTCGTCGGGCGGAATCGAACCTTCGAGCAACTGCGAACCAGCCGTGGTGGGAAGGTCGAAGGTATCGTAGTTATCCTTCAGCACGATGGGAATCCCGTGGAGTGGACCACGGATTTTCCCGGCTTTGCGTTCGGCATCGAGCGCCTTGGCTTCAGCGAGCGCTTTTGGATTCAGCGTGATGACCGTATTAATGGCCGGTCCCTGTTTGTCGTAAGCGGCTACGCGCGCGAGATAGGCCTCGGTGAGTTTCTCGGACGTGAGACCGGATTTGAAGGCCGCATTGAGGTCGGCGATCGTGGCGGTGCTCAGATCGAGCGTCGCGGCAGGCGCGAGCGTGCAGCAAGCGAAAGCGAGAGTGAGGAGAATCGGACGAATAGGACGCATGGGACGTATGAAATCTCGGCAATGCGCGAGCGATCAGTAAGTGATGGTTTCGCCGGGGAGTGCCGGGGTGGAAGCGGGAGCTTTGCGGTGGCCGGTGACGGCCTCGTAGCCACTGGCGAGTTTGATCAGCGTCGGCTCTGAATAATTGCGGCCGAGGAACTGCATTCCGAACGGCATGCCGTCCGAGGGAAAGAAGCCGCCGGGCACGATGATCGTGGGCAAACCGGTGTAAGAGCTGAGACTGTTGCGGGTATCTGCTGTCATTTCACCGCCGCCCCGCGTTCCTCCCAATCCGATCTCCTGGACGATCGCGGTGCGGAATGGAAGAATGAGCGCGTCGAGTTTATATTTGTCCATCAGCTCGACCAGAGCGGCGCGAAGGACGTCCTGCTCTTTGTAGGCGGCGATCAGTCGTTCGTTGCGTTCAAGGTTTTTGAGTTTGGATGCCTCGATGATGGCGGGTTTGGTGAGTGCTCCACCCTTGGCGATCATTTCCTCGACCGTGCGGATTGGCGCGGTCGGAGGCAGCGCGGCCAGATATTTATTAATCGCGTCGGCGCGTTCGTAGGTAGCGGCGGCTGCATCGTTTTGCGACTGGACGATGTCGAATGCCGCGGTAACGGGATCGACCACGATGGCGCCGGCCTTGCGCATGTCGGCGACAGCTTTTTCGAAAAGGGCGACGCCTTCCTTGTGCATCTCACCCGTGCGAACCATCTGGCGGAGAATGCCGACGCGAGCGCCGGCGAGACCGTCTTTTTTAACGAAACTGGTGTAGGGGCGGTCGGGAAGTTTTCCGACGGAGGTTTCGGTGGCAAGGTCGGCCGCATCGTATCCGGCGATTACATCCAGAACCGCGGCGCAGTCGTAGACACTGCGGCCCATGGGCCCGCCATTTTCCTGACGGGGAGAACTCCACATCATGCCGGTGCGGGAAATGAGGCCGTGCGTCATGGCGAATCCGACGAGATTGCTGTTGGCGCTGGGGATGGTGATCGAACCGCCGGTGTCGGAGCCGAGGCCTATGGTGCCGAACCACGCGGCCATCGAAGCGCCGGTGCCGGAACTGGAATATCCAGTCACTTTCTTCGCGTTGTAGGGACTGAGAACCTGACCCTTGAGCGTGCTCGCTCCTTGATTCGCCACGCCGTACCAGTCGGACTGGTTTAGTTTTGCGAGGATGATGGCACCCGCGGCGCGGAGACGTCCGATGATAAAGCTGTCGTAGATCGGCTGTGATGTGGCCATCGGCGCGAAACCGCCGGAGGTCGGCATGTCCTTCGTGTCGTAGACATCCTTTGCGAGGACGACAATGCCGTGGAGCGGGCTGCGGACCTTGCCGGCTTTGCGCTCGGCATCGAGCGCTTTCGCCTCGGCGAGGGCGATCGCGCGATCCTTGAGCGTGATGATGGTGTTGAGTTTTGGCCCCTTCTGGTCGTAAGCGTCGATGCGGGCGAGGTAGAGCTCGAGAAGTTTTTCCGAGGTCAGAGCGCCTTTCTCCATCGCGGTCTGGAGATCTGCGATCGTGGCGGTTGAGAGATCGACCTGTGCGGCTTGAATGCCGGGCGAGAGGACGAGAGCGAGGGTGAGAGCGAGAAGAAGGAGACGCATGGACGGATGGGACTTATTTGAGCGGTGGAGGCTCAGAGTTTGTCGGTGGAAAGCGCGGGCGTGTATTTCGGAAGGACGATCGCTTTCGTCGCCTGTTCAAAGTCGTAGCCGTAGCTGAGGAGCTTCGCCTCGCTGAAGGCGGGGCCAAAGAACGAGAGCGTGACGGGCAGTCCGTCTTTCGTCATGCCGGCCGGGACGATGAGGTCGGGGTAGCCGGTTTCGTTGGCGATGTTGGTGGCGGAGTCGGTCGGACCGGTGGGCGCAGGAGGGCTCGTGGGATTGATCAGTGCGGCTGGACGGGTGCCCGTCGGATAAACCATCGCGTCGAGTTTATATTTTTTGAAAAGCCCGTTGACCGTGGCGGTGACGAGAGCGAGGCCTTCGTTTTTCGCGGCGAGGAAAACCGGGTCGTCCAAGTCGAGAGCAACGGAGGCGGTGTACTTCAGGGCGAAGGCTTTTTCCTTGCTGGAGTAACCGCTCTTCGGGTCGTTGGCGCGCACGACGAGATCTTCGAAGGTCTTGGGATATTTCGGGCCCGTCGTTTTTAAGTAGGCGCCGATTTGTCCTTTAAACTCGGAGGCCATGATCAGATTGAAAAGGCCGAGGCGACTCTGAAGGAGAAAGTCGGGGTAGGTGACGTCGACGACTTCGGCCCCGAGTTTCTTGAGGGTCGCCACGGATTCTGCGACGACGCGGTCGGTCTCGTCATTGTTGCCGGAAAAACTTCGGGCGACGCCGATGCGCGCGCCTTTGAGCGAGCCGGTTTTTAAGAACTTGGTGTAGTCTTTTTCGATCTTGCCGGCGCTTTTCCTGGTGGCGTCGTCGGCGGGATCGACGCCGGTCATGACATTGAGCGCGACGGCAATGTCGTAGACGCTGCGGGCCATGGGACCGCCGGTGTCGAAGGTGAGCGCGAGCGGGACAATGCCGTCACGGGAGAGGAGGCCGTGGGTTGGCTTAAGACCGACAATGCCGTTCGAGGAGGAAGGTCCGCGGATGGAACCGCCGGTGTCGGTGCCCATGCCGAACTGGGCGAATACCGCGGAAATGGCGGCACCGGTACCGCCGCTGGAGCCAGCGGGCCCGCGCGTGAGATCGTGGGGATTGAGTGTCTGACCGCCGAGGGAACTGGCACCGTTGGGGATCGCTCCGGCTTTCAAAATTGCGGGATCGGTCACGCCACCGACGCTACCACCACCGCCGGCGAATTCTGAGAGATTGACCTTGGCGAGAATGATCGCGCCGCTCGCGCGGAGCTTTTTCACGACGAAGGCGTCGTCGGGAGGAATCGAGCCTTCGAGCAACTGCGAGCCAGCGCTCGTCGGCAGGTCGAACGTGTCGTAGTTGTCCTTCAGGACAACCGGGATGCCGTGAAGCGGACCGCGGACTTTTCCAGCTTTGCGTTCGGCGTCGAGAGCTTTCGCCTCGGCGAGGGCCTTTGAATTTAGCGTGATGACAGTGTTAAGCGAAGGGCCCTGTTTGTCGTAGGCGGCGATGCGGGCGAGATAGGCTTCGAGAAGTTTTTCCGACGTGAGAGTGCCTGCTCCCATCGCGGCCTGAAGGTCGGCGATGGTGGCGGTTTCAAGTGTGAGAGTCGTCGCAAAGAGTGATGAACAGCCGAAAACGGCGGAGAGAAGCAGAGTGCGAAGCGGGTTCATGTGGGTGTGGGTGAATCAGAGCGGAGGCTGCTTGAGGTTGAAGGTGGTCGCGTCCTGGTAGGCTTTGGCGATGCACAGAAGGGCGGACTCGCCGTAGGGGCGGGCGTAGAAGGTGATGCTCGACGGCATGCCGGATTCCGTGAAACCGTTGGGCAGTGCGATGGCGGGGTAGCAGGCAAGGTTCGCCATCTGCGTGTGTTGCTGGGTGAAATTGGGCGGAGGCGGCGGAGTGCCCGGCGCAGGCTGCGGGTCGATGCGGCCGGTGGAATAGGGCGCGAGATAAACATCCACGCCGGCGGTGGCCTCGGCGAGTTTGGCCATCATCATCGAGCGCAGACGCTGGGACTGCAGGTATTCGACGGCGGGAATAAGCCGCGAAGTACGATAACGTTCACCGCGGGTCTTGACGGTGAGGAGCCGGTAGCGGTCAGTGCGCATCAGCTCGTCGAAAAAGACGGCTGATTCGACACTGAGATTGAGCGTGTCGAGTTCGGGAAACACCGGGATCTTGAGTGGAATAAGGGTCACCCCCATTTCGCGGAGCTTCGCCAGGGTCTCCCGCTCGTGCTTGATCCACTCGGGATTTCTATCCGCGTCGGAAAAAGCCTCTTCGAAAAATCCGATGCGGAGTTTTTTGAAGTCGCGTTTGGAATCCCATTGAAAAGGGAGATCCGACACGGCGAGATCCTGGCCGTCGGGCCGCGCGATGACGCTCATCACGACGGCGCAATCTTCCACGTAGCGACAGAACGGACCGAGGCGGTCCTGGGTCCAGGACAGAGCCATGACACCGTGACGACTGATGCGGCCGAAGGTCGGGCGCAAACCGGTGGCGCCGCAGCGGGCAGCGGGACTGAGAATGGAACCGGATGTTTCGGTGCCGATGGCGAACGGCACGCAGCCGGCGGCGGTGGCGGAGGCGGGGCCGGCGGAAGAACCGCTCGCGCCAACGTCCAGTTTCCACGGGTTGTTGGTGCGACCACCAAACCACACGTCGCCTCCGGCCAATTCGCCGGTGGTGAGCTTGGCGATGAGAACGGCACCGGCCTCGCGAAGGAGATCCACCACGGTCGCGTCCTCCTCGAACATTTGGTCTTTGTATGCGCCGGAACCCCACGTCGTCTTGTAGCCTTTGACCGCGATAATATCTTTCGCGCCCCACGGCATGCCGTGGAGCGGGCCGCGGTAGTGGCCTGCGGCGATTTCAGCGTCCGCTTTTTTGGCCTGCGCGAGCGCGAGGTCGTCGAGAAAGGTGACGACGCAGTTCAGTTTTCCGTTCAGCCGGTGGAGCCGGTCGAGAAACATCCGGGTAAGTTCCCCGGAGCTCACCGCGCGGGTTTTCAACAACTGCGCCAGATCCATCACCGACCAGAAAGCGACGTCTTCAAGATTAGCCGGACGGGCGCGCTTCGCGGGTTTGCTGAATCGCAAGGGAGCCACGGTACGGTCGACCTTCATGCCGGGGACCAACGGGCTGAAGTAAAACGGTGGAGCGACGTCGTTGGGAATCCTGGCCGCGTGCAGCGTGGCGTAACGGACGTGGTCCAGATTCACCGCGCGCACCATGCCGGCAATCTCCTCGTCGGAAAACGTGAGGCCCGCGATGGTGGCCGCGTCCTTGATCATGGCGGCCGTGATGGCGGTGGAGCCGGTCTCCTCGACCCTGGCCCGGAGCAGACCGGGCAGCAGCGTCGAGCCAACGCCCAGCGCCGACAAGTTTCTAAGGAAACGCCGACGGGAGCTGGCGGTGGGCACACTCATGTCAAATGCAGATGCCACGTGTGCGCCCTGGCCCGGGAATCCGGGGCGAGCCACCGAGGTGGACAGCATGGTGTTGGAAGGAAAAGCGCACGATTCAGTAATCGAATTTTTCTCCCGGCAGCGCCGGCGTGGTGGACGGCGACGCACGGTGCGGGAAGGCCTGTTCGTAGGCGTAGGCGTAGGCCAGCATGCGCGGCTCGCTGAAAGCGGGTCCCATGAACGAGAGCGTCACGGGCAGCTTGTCAGTCGTGAGTCCGGCGGGAACGATCACGTCGGGAAACTGCGTGACATTCGCGATACTGGTGAGCGATGCGCTGGCGGTAACGGGATTGGGGATACGAGTGGCAACCTCAGGGTCCAGCAGGTCCGGACGCTTCGGACGTGTTGGATAAACAATGGCATCGAGTTGATACTGTTCAAAAATTCCGAGAACTGCGTCCCGCACCATTGCCATCCCATGTTCTTTCGCGGCCCGGTAGGTGAGTGAAGTGGACGGAGCGCCGGCGTTGTCGATTTTGAACCGGGCCCAGATCGCGGGGTACGGCGTGACCTTGCCGCGTGGGGTGGTGAACGCATCGGCGCGCGCGATCATTTCGGTGAGAGTCTGCGGATAGTCGCCCTTGAGGGAGCTGAAGTATTTCGCGTAGTCCTCGCGGACATCCGCGCCGCGGACGATATCCATGACGGCAGTGCGCTGCATGACGACACCCGGATAATGGAGATCGTCGATAATGACGGCACCGGCCGACTTGAGCTCGGCGATGGCGGCATTGACGACCTGGTCGACTTCAGCATCGGTGCCGGTGAGGTCGCGGATGATGCCGAGACGCGTGCCCTTCAGTGCGTCTTTTTTCAGGAACGGGGTGTAGTCGTTGAGAAACAGGCCGGCGCTTTTCGTGGTGAGCGGGTCTTTCGGATCCACGCCGGTCATGAAGCCGAGCGCGAGCGCGACGTCGTGGATGTTGCGCGCCATCGGTCCACCCGTGTCGAAACTGAGCACGCGCGGAATAATTCCAGAGCGGGAAAGCAAACCGTTCGTGGGCTTGATGCCGGCGATACCGTTGACGGACGAAGGTCCGCGAATGGAGCCGCCGGTGTCGGTGCCGAGGCCCAATGGAGCAAACCATGCGGCGAGGCCGGCGCCTGTTCCGCCCGAAGAACCGGACGGACCGCGCGTCGGATCGTGCGGGTTTTTTGTCTGTCCGCCCACCGAACTGAAACCGGTGCCGGCGGTGGCGAATTCATCGAGATTGGCCTTGGCGAGAAAGATCACACCGGCGTCGCGCAGATCCTTGATCATCGGGGCATCGGCTACCGGCATATTGTTGACGAGGAGAAACGAGCCGCCCGTGTTCAACATGCCGAGCACGTCGTAATTGTCTTTCACGAGCACAGGGATGCCGTGCAACGGTGAGCGGCGGCCTTTCGTTTTCCGCTCGGCGTCGAGGGCGCGCGCTTCATCGAGCGCTTTCGGATTGATCGTGATGATTGTATTTAGCGCCGGCCCTTTTTGGTCGTAGGCAGCGATGCGCGCGAGGTAGAGCGTGACGAGCTTTTCGTAGGTGAGCGCACCGGCGTCGACAGCGGCCTGGATTTCCTGAACGCCGGCGGTCTCGAGATTAAACGTGGCGGCACGGGTTACGGGCGCAGTGCCGAAGGCCAAGGCCAAGGCGATGAGGTAGGGCGCGACCGCTGGGCGCGCCGTGTATGATGGTGACGGCCGGTGATTTTTACGGCGGGCCCAGCGGTCCCGCCCTACCTTAAGAAGGATATTCATAATTTTAGTACGTAAGCGTATCGAACGCCAGCGCCGGCGTGGTTTTTGGCAGAACGTAAGTTTTGGTGGCTTGTTCGAAGTCATAGCCGTACCCGAGCAACTTGGGTTCGCTAAAAGCGGGTCCGAAGAAGGAGAGCGTTACTGGCAGCCCTCCCTTGGTGAAACCGGCGGGGACAATGAGATCAGGAAAACCGGTTTGGTTGGCGATACTCGTGGCCGAGATCGTCAGGCCGATGTTGTCATATGGCTCCGTGATCAGCGGCGCTGGTTTTGGCCAGGTGGGATAAACGATCGCGTCGAGTTGGTATTTGGAAAACAGCGCGAGCACGTTCGCGCGAACCAGGGCGAGGCCTTGATCCCGTGCGGCGAGGTAGACCGGATCGTTGAGATCGAGTGCAGTTTCGTCGGTTTTTTTCAGTGCATCGCGTTTGATCGCGCTGGGATAACCGACGGTGGGATCGGCGGCCCGGGCGGCGAGCTCGGCGAGCGTGCGGGGATAGCCGGGTTTCAGCGTGCCGAGGTAATCGGCGATCTGGGATTTGAATTCGGCGGGCGAAATCGTTGACGAAATCGCCCGGCGGGCTGCCAGCAGGTAGTCCGGATAGCGAACTTCGACGACGGTGGCGCCGAGTTTTTTCAACGTGACCACGGCTTCCTCCGTTACGCGATCAGTCTCGGTGTCGTAGCCCATGAAGTCGCGGGCCAGGCCAATGCGGGCACCCTTGAGCGATCCGGCTTTGAGGAACTTGGTGTAGTCCTTCTCGAATTTTCCGGTGCTCTTTTTTGTGGCGTCGTCGGCCGGATCAATTCCGGTCATGACACCGAGCGCGACTGCCACATCGTACACGCTGCGCGCCATGGGACCGCCCGTGTCGAAGGAGAGCGCGAGTGGCGCAATCCCCGCGCGACTGAGCAGGCCGTGCGTGGGCTTCAGGCCGGCAAGACCGTTGTACGCGCAAGGATTGCGAATCGAACCACCGGTGTCAGTGCCGAGACCGAATTGCGCGAAGTTGGCCGCGATGCCTGATCCCGTCCCGCCGCTCGAGCCGCCCGGCATGCGCGACGGATCGTAGGCGTTGCGAGTCTGACCACCGGCGGTGCTGTAGCCGAGCGGGTCGGTGCCGCCACCACCACCGGCGAATTCCGTGGTGTTTACCTTGGCGAGAACGATGACGCCTGCGTCGCGAAGTTTTTTAACGATGAACGCATCACTCGGCGGAATCGATCCCTTCAGCAGAAAACATCCGACGGTCGTCGGCAGATCATGTGTATTATAATTATCCTTCAGGATAATGGGAATGCCGTGGACCGGTGACCGGGGTCCCGTGGTCTTGCGCTCGAGATCAAGCGCCTTCGCTTCCTCCAGTGCCGTCGGATTGAAGACCATGACTGTGTTCAGTGCGGGTCCCTGCCGATCATAGGCCGCTATTCGTGCGAGATAACGCTGTACCAAAACTTCCGAAGTCAACGACCCCGATTTGAACGCGGCATTGAGATCGGCGATGGTGGCCGTCGAGAGGTCCAACTGGACGGCGGGCGCTGCGCCCGCCGCCAGTACCAGACCTACTATTATGACCAAAAATTTCCGACCGTTGCGACTGAAGGAAGATAAAGGCATGCCGTCTCCCGTTTAGATTTTTTCGTTCGGGAGAGCCGGCGTGGTTTTCGGCAGAACGCGCGCCTTCGTGGCCTGCTCGAAATCATAGCCATAGCTGAGCAGTTTCGCTTCGGTAAAGGCCGTGCCGAAAAAAGAAATCGTCACGGGCAGTCCGTCCTTCGTCACGCCAGCGGGAACAATGAGATCGGGAAAGCCTGTCTGATTTGCGATGCTCGTAGCAGAGTCGGTCGGCGACGGTGCGGTCGGATCGCCGACGGGTTTGATTAACGTAGCCGGACGCGGCGAGGTGGGATAGACGATGGCGTCGAGCTTGTACTTGGCGAAGAGCGCGAGCATCGCAGCCTTGGTGAGCTCAAGACCTTCATTCTTCGCCGCGAGATACAGCGGATCGTTCAGGGCCACGCCCTTGGCCGCGGTGAACTTCAGGCCGTATGCTTTTTCCGGGCTGCGATAGTTGGTCTTCGGATCATTGGAGAGAGCGACCAGGTCATCGAAGGTCTTTGGGTACTGTGGCTTCGTGGTCTTTAGGTAGTCGCCAATCTGAGTTTTGAACTCCGAGGCCATGATCAACGAGGAAAGCCCGCCCTTCGCCTGGAGAACGTAGTCTGGATATCTGACGGGATCGACAACGACGGCGCCGAGTTTCTTCAGCGTCGCAACGGCTTCGTCGACGATGCGATCAACCTCGGGATCCTTGCCGGTGAAATCGCGAGCGATGCCGATGCGAGCGCCCTTGAGCGAACCGATTTTTAAGAACTTCGTGTAATCCTTTTCGAATTTACCGGCGCTCTTTTTGGTCGCGTCGTCCGCGGAATCGACGCCCGTCATCACGCCAAGGGCGAGCGCCACATCATAGACGTTACGCGCCATGGGGCCGCCGGTATCGAACGTGAGTGCCAGTGGAATGATGCCGTCGCGACTGAGCAAACCGTGGGTTGGCTTCAGCCCAACGATGCCGTTGGCAGATGAAGGACCGCGGACAGACCCGCCGGTGTCGGTGCCCAGGCCAAACTGTGCGAACGCCGCGGCGACGGAAGCGCCGGTACCGCCGGAAGAGCCGGAAGGTCCGCGGGTGAGATCGTGAGGATTATGCGTCTGCAGACCCATCGAAGAAAAACCGTTGGGGATTGCGCCGGCTTTGAGCACGGCCGGATCAGTCGCACCACTGACGCTGCCGCCGCCACCGGCCCATTCACTCAGATTTGCTTTCGCCAAAATGATGGCGCCCGCGTCGCGAAGCTTTTTCACGACGTAAGCGTCGTCCGGCGGAATCGAGCCTTCGAGCAACTGGGAGCCACCGGTGGTCGGCAGATCGAACGTGTCGAAATTGTCCTTGAGCACGATTGGAATGCCGTGCAACGGACCCCGGATTTTGCCGGCTTTGCGCTCGGCATCGAGCGCTTTGGCCTGATCGAGCGCTTTAGCGTTGAGGGTGATGAACGCATTGATCGCCGGTCCCTGTTTGTCGTAGGCGGCAACGCGCGCGAGATAGAGCGAGGTTAGCTTTTCCGACGTAAGCGTACCTTTGGCGAAAGCGGCTTGGAGATCCGCAATCGTAGCAGTTTCAATGGTGAGCTCAGCCGCGCGAAGACCGATCGATAAGACCAATCCGAGCGCGAGGATGAAAGTGGGGAGACGTTTCATGATTAGCGGGAGCTGGAGTTGGAGGCGACTTGCTTGGAGGCGGTCGATGACTTGGTGGTGGGTGCATCGAGTGCGATGGTGTCGGTCGGAAGTGCCGGCGTGTATTTCGGCAGCACGACGGACTTGGTGGCCTGTTCGAAGTCATAGCCGTAACCGAGGAGCTTGGGTTCGCTCCATGCTTTGCCGAAGAAGGAGATCGCAACGGGCAGGCCGTCTTTCGTCATGCCGGCGGTGATGATGAGGTCGGGGAAACCGGTGAAATTCGCGAAGCTCGTGGCGGAGTCGGTGCCGGCGGTCGCCGTTGGTGGCTTGTCCGGGACGATCAACGTAGCGGGCCGCGGAGAGGTCGGATAGACAATGGCGTCAAGCTTGTCGCGCGCGAAGAGTGCGAGAATACCCGCCTTGACGGCGGCGAGCTGTTCGTTCTTCAACGCGAGATAAGTCGGATCCGTGAGATCGAGCGAACGCGTCGCGTTATATTTCAGGCCGAATGCTTTTCCGGGACTGCGATAGTGGAAGTTCGGGTCGTTGGAGAGAGTGACCAGGTCGTCGTAGCTCTTCGGATACGCCGGCTTGGTGGTCTTCAGGTATTGCGTGACCTGGGCTTTGAATTCGGCTGCAACCAGCAGGTTGTAGGTCGGCTGTTTGGCCTGGATCAGATAATCGGGATATTTGATGGGATCTATGACGGTGGCACCGAGCTTTTTCAGGGTGGCCACTGCTTCGTCGACGATGCGGTCCACTTCCGGATCCTTGCCGGTGAAGTCGCGGGCGATGCCGATGCGGGCACCCTTGAGCGAACCGACTTTGAGGAATTTGGTGTAGTCGGTTTCGAAATTTCCCTTGGAAGCCGCAGTGGCTTCGTCGCCTTTATCCACTCCGGTCATGACGCCGAGAGAAACGGCGACATCGTATACGCTGCGAGCCATTGGCCCGGCGGTGTCGTAGCTGAGTGCGAGGGGGATGATGCCGTTGCGACTCATCAAGCCGCGCGTAGGTTTGAGTCCGATGATGCCGTTGGCGGTCGAGGGACCGCGGACGGAACCGCCGGTGTCGGTGCCGAGACCCAGTTGCGCGAAACCGGCTGCGATGGCCGCGCCCGTGCCGCCGCTCGATCCGGAGGGACCTTTGGTGAGATCGTGTGGATTAAGCGTCTGGCCGCCGGCGGAACTGAATCCATTGGGAATCATGCCGGCTTTCAAAACTTCTGGATCGGTGGCACCACTCACGCTGCCGCCGCTGCCGGCCCATTCGCTAAGGTTAACCTTGGCGAGAATGATGGCACCCGCGTCGCGAAGTTTTTTCGTGATGAAGGCGTCGGAAGGTGGAATCGAGCCTTCCAGCATCTGCGAGCCGCCGGTGGTGGGCAGATCGAAGGTGTTGATGTTGTCCTTGAGCACGACGGGGATGCCGTGCAACGGTCCGCGGATTTTTCCGGCCTTGCGCTCGGCGTCGAGCGCCTTGGCTTCGTCGAGGGCTTTCGGATTGAGGGTGATGACCGCGTTGATCGTCGGTCCTTTCTTGTCGTACGCTTCGATGCGTGCGAGATAGAGGGAGGTCAGTTTTTCCGAGGTCAGGGTCCCGGCTTTAAAAGCCGCCTGGACGTCAGCCACGGTGGCCGTGGTGAGATTAAGTTCAGCGGCGTTAACCCGGAAGATCGGGAATATCGCGAGGGTAAGAGCTATGAGAAGCAGACGGGTTTTCATGGTGTGTGAGAGTAAAAAGGTGACAGAGGCGATCAGTAGAAGATGGTTTCGCCGGCGAGGGGCGGGGTGAATTTCGGGAGGGCGCGCGCGTTGGCCGCCTGTTCAAAGTCGAAACCGTAGCCGAGCAGTTTCGGTTCGCTGAACGCGGGGCCGAAAAATGATATTGTCACGGGCAGACCTTCCTTCGTCATGCCGGCCGGAACGATGAGGTCGGGACAGCCGGTGAGGTTGGCAAAGTTCGTCGCTGAATCCGGGCTGCTGGAGGGACCGCCTCCGGCGTAGGGCAAAGCCGGCACAGGTGAGGTGGGATAAACGATAGCGTCGAGCTTGTACTCGGCGAAGATGCCGCTGATGGCCGCCTTCACCAGGGCGGTGCCCTCGTTCTTTGCGGCGAGATAAACCGGGTCGGTGAGATCGAGCGCGAAGGACTGCGAAAATTTGAAAGCGTAGGCTTTCTCCGGACTGCGATAGCCGCTCTTGGGGTCGTTGGCCCGTTCCGCCAGATCGTCGAGTGATTTTGGATAGCCGGGTTTGAGTGTCTTAAGGTAATCGGCAATCTGTGCTTTGAATTCGGCCTGCGAGATCGTCGCCATCAGTGCCCGTTTACTTTGGAGAAGATAATCCGGGTAGAGAACCGGATCGACTACGACTGCGCCGAGCTTTTTGAGCGTGGCGATGGCCTCATTGACCACGCGGTCGACTTCGGGGTCTTTACCAGTGAAATCGCGAGCGATGCCGATGCGCGCACCCTTGAGCGATCCCGCTTTGAGAAACTTGGTGTAGTCCTTCTCGAATTTGCCCGCGCTCTTTTTGGTGGCGGCATCGGCCGGATCGATTCCGGTCATAACGCCAAGTGCGACGGCGATATCATAAACGCTGCGGCCCATCGGCCCCGGAGTATCGAACGTCGTTGAGATCGGAACGATGCCGTCGCGACTGAGCAAACCGTGGGTGGGTTTCAAACCTACGATGCCGTTGGAAGAAGAAGGACTGCGGATCGAGCCGCCGGTGTCGGTGCCGAGACCGAACTGGGCGAATCCCGCGGCAATGCCTGAGCCGGTGCCGCCACTCGAACCCGCCGGGCCGCGATTGAGATCGTGCGGGTTGAGCGTTTGCAGTCCCATCGAGCTGAAACCATTTGGGATGTTGCCTTTCTTGATGACGTCCGGATCGGTGGCGCCGGTCACGCTGCCCCCGCCGCCGGCAAATTCACTGAGGTTGACCTTTGCAAGAATGATGACGCCGGCATCGCGGAGTTTCTTCACGACAAACGCGTCGTCTGGAGGAATGGAACCTTTGAGCAATTGTGAGCCTGCGGTCGTGGGCAGATCGTACGTGTCGAAATTATCCTTCAATACGATGGGAATGCCGTGAAGCGGCCCGCGGACTTTGCCGGCTTTGCGTTCCGCATCAAGGGCTCGGGCCTGCTCAAGCGCCTTTGGATTGAGCGTAATGACGGTGTTGAGCTTCGGCCCTTTCTGGTCGTAGGCGTCGATGCGAGCGAGGTAGAGCTCCGTGAGTTTTTCCGCGGTGAGCGTGCCTTTTTGAAAAGCCGTTTGCAGATCGGCGATGGTCGCGTCCTCGATCTTCATTTCGACGGCGCGCAGACCGGGCGCGAGCGTGAGCACCAGACAGAGCATGGGAAGGAGAAGCTTTTTCATGAAGGTCGTCGGAATGGGTTGGCTGGCGGGAAACGTGGCGGTCAGTGCGTGTCGAAAATCGCCTGATAGGATTTGATTTTTTCTTTGATGGCGGAGATCTCGGCCGGCGTGGCGTGCTCGGGGTCTGCGGCGTGTGGCAGTGGACCGAGCTTCATCAACGCCACCGTTAGCAGGAGGCGCGCCTTCGTCGCGGTGAGATTGTTTCCTTCTATGAAAAAATTAGCTGGGTTCACGCGAACGAGACCACGGGCGTCGCCGCGCGCGACTTTCACGACGGGCAGGCCACTGAGGGCCGCTTTTTCCAGCGCGCGATCCTGCGAAGTAGAGAGACTCGAGTAAGGAGCGAGACCTTCGCCAACGATTCCGCCGAGGGGATATTTCTCCAGGAGCGATTCGATGGCGGCGATGATGCCTTTTTCTCCGGCGGGGTTGGGCTCGCCGCTGTCATCGTACCAATTGTCGCCCTTCACGAAGGCAACCTTCGGAATCGCGGCGGGGAGCAGTTCACCGGCGGCATTTTTTATATCGACCGGAACGCTTTTGAAGACACCGCCCTGACGCAGCAGGCCGTCAATTTTTGCGGGAAGCACGGTGACGCGAACATCGGATTTCCACGTGTGTTTCCGTGTGGGCACAAAGGTGACATAGGGCCCGGCGGTCATGGAGCCCATGACTCCCCCGTAACCCCCGGTGGCCTCATAGCCGCCGGGATGGGCGTCGACTTTTTCCACTTCACGCGAGGAGAAAATCACTTCGTCCTGCACCATGACGGTCCCAAGACGGTTGGCGCCGTCGTCGCCGGCCCAGACTTTTGAGAGGATGTAATCGACGGAATCGCAAATATTGCCGTCGCCGTCGGGACTGATCTTGCCGCGGTTGCGGTGAGCGGAGTTGGCGGCGATTGGAAGCTTCGTATCTATGAGGAGACTCAGCCAGTAACTGGTGTCCTCGACGGTCGGACTACCTTCGAGCCAGAGCGCGCCGGCATATTGTCCGCTGGCGAGCGCTTTCTGCACGTAGTTCACGGCGCGCGCGAGCATCGGGCGGGTTTGCGAGGCGGCGTAAGGGCCGTAGGCAAAGAAATCGATGCCGAGTTTTTCGGGCACGATGTCACCTTCGCCTACGTCGGTGCGTTGGGCGGCGGGTAAACCCTTGGTGTATCCGCCGGAGGGAACCGCGCGGTAGAAATCGTAATCCGCCCTGGCATAAATCCCGCCGCCGTTGCGCTCGATTTCCTCAAAAATGCGCGAGGCGTTGGGGACAAAAGTCTGACGCGCCTGGGAAAATGGTGCGCCGGCTTTTGTCGCGGTGCTTTCCCACGGCTGACCGTCGGCCTGGCGGCCCATGTACGGCAGCGCGTAGAGTCCATCCTCGGGTTTGAGCGTGACGGCGTAAACCGGTTTGTCGGCGGAAGATTTTTTCTCCTTCGAAAATGCGCCGGTGGCGTCGACGTAGCCGTCGGGCGCGGCGTAGAGTTCCTTGACGTCAGACTCCAGCGGATGCGCAGTGAACATTTCGATGTACACTGTCGCAGGCGCGGCGATCCGCTGGTAACGCGGCCAGTCCATCAAGACGTGTCCCTGCGCGTCCTTCTTCAGCGGCAGGCCGTATTGCTCGCGGGCTTTGTTGCTGGTGACGAGCGGTTCATTGTTTTGAATCGTCGACGTTGGCCCGGAAAAAACCGCGATCCGTGGTTTCGCGTCGCCCGCAAACGCGGCGGTAGCGGTGAAAAGGCAGGCGAGCAGGGTGGCGCGGTTCATGTTTTTGAGGCAGGGTCAGTAATCGAATTTTTCCCCAGGTAGTGCGGGAGTCGCCGCCGGCGCCACGCGGGCATGCGTGATTTGTTCGAATGCATACGCGTAGCCGAGCAGGCGGGCTTCGCTGAAGGCGGGACCGATGAAGGAAAGCGTGACGGGCAGACGATCGTGGGTGATGCCCGCTGGAACGATGGCGTCGGGGAACCCGGAAAAGTTCGCCAGGCTGGTGCCCGATTCCGGCTGGGTGACAGAGTAGTCGCGCTTAATCGGCAGGGCGGGTTTTGGCGAAGTGGGATAAATAAACGCGTCGAGCTTTTCGCTCTGGAGAATTCCTCCGATGGTATCGCGGATCAGCCCGAGACCGTGGTCGCGCGCGGCGATGTATTCGGGATCGGTGAGTGATTTGCCTTTGTCCGCTTCCTCGCGGAAAATTTCCCAACGCGCTTGGTTGGCGACACCCGGACGTCCGGCGGGATTGGCCAGGTAGGCGTCGGCTGATTTTAGCAGCTCCGCGTGACTCTTGGGGAAGCCAGGTTTGAGCGTCTGCAAATATTCGGTGACCTGCGCCTTAAACTCCGCCATGCGGACCACGTTGAAAATACTGGACCGGGATTTGGTCGCGAAATCCGGGAGTTTCACGTCGACCACGGTCGCGCCTTGTGCTTTGAGCGTGGCGATCGATTTTTCAATCACCGCGTCGACCTCCGCGTCGGCACCCATGAAATCGCGCAGCACGCCAAAGCGAGCGCCGGCGAGCGCGCCGGTTTTCATGAATGAGGTGAAATCTTTGGGCAGTTTACCGGCGCTCGCGGCAGTGGCGCGATCAGCCGCGTCGACTCCCGTGACGCAGTTCATCACGACCGCGAGATCGTACACGTTGCGCGCCATCGGACCGCCGGTGTCGAAGGAAAGAGAGAGAGGGACGATGCCTGCGCGGGAGAGCGAACCGAGAGTGGGTTTCAGTCCGGGAGTTCCGTTGGCGGAGGATGGACCGCGGACAGAACCGCCGGTGTCGCTGCCGAATGCAAGTGGGGCAAACCATGCGGCGAGCGCTGCGCCGGAGCCACCCGAGGAGCCGGAAGGTCCGCGTGTGAGATCGTGCGGATTCAGCGTCTGACCGCCCATCGAACTGAAGCCGTTCGATTTTCCGCTGAGGGCGAATTCGCTCGTATTGGCTTTCGCGAGAATGATCGCGCCGGCGGCGCGAAGCTTGGCCGTGATGAAGGCGTCTGTGGGCGGAAGGGAGCCAGCGAGAAAGACGCAACCGGCCGTCGTGGGGAGGTCAGTGGTGTTATAGTTGTCTTTAAGAATTACAGGGACGCCGTGCAGAGGTGAGCGCGGGCCCTTGGCTTTGCGCTCCTTGTCCAGTGCTTTCGCCTCGGCGAGCGCGTTTGGGTTGAGGGTGATGATGCTGTTGAGCGCGGGCCCTTGTTTGTCGTACGCCGCGATTCGGGCGAGGTACAGCGAGACTAATTTCTCGGAGGACAACGCGCCAGCATCGAAGGCGGCGTTGATGTCGGCGACGTTGGCCGTGGCGAGTTCGAAGGTCGCGGCGAAAACAAATGTGCCGTAGAGGCAAGCGAGCGCGGCGAGAATGGGACGTAGAGGACGCATGGGACGGATTAAGTGGCGCTGATCGAATCGAGTTTAGTATTCGAATTTTTCGCCGGGCAGTGCCGGTGTGGCAGACGGCAGTTTTCGGAGGTGAGTGGCTTGTTCGTAGCCGTAGGCGATCTGGAGAAGTTTCGCGTCTTCGAATGCGGCGCCCATGAACTCCACGCCTTCTGGCGTATTATCTGGAGTGAAACCAGCGGGGACGGTGATCGCCGGCAGACCGCAGTAGTCGCTGACGCTCTGACCGGAAACGCCGGGAGTGAGGGGCCATGATCCGGCGGTGGGAAGTGGACCGGAGCGGACAGGATAGACGAAAGCGTCGAGGTCGAACTTTGTGAGGAGATCCTCCAGCGTTTTCTTGAGGATCGCGCGATTGCGATATTTGCCGGCGTATTCCGCGCTCTGTTCCATCGGCACTGCCGCTTCGGAGTCAGTGTAATTCTTCTTGAGGCGTTCGTGAAATTTTCCGGACGCGAGAAGATCCTTGAGGGAGTAGAAGGGTTGGTTCGGACCGCGGGCGGCGAGATAAGCGTTGAAGGCCCATTTGTATTCGAAATTTCCCAGGCTCTGGTTTTGCGTCATCGCGAAGAGATCGGTGCCGGTGGAAACCGGATCGATGATCACCGCTCCCTCTTTTTTCAGCGCTTCGATCGCCGCGAGAATGAGCTGATTGTACGGCTCGTGCTCGGCGCCCGTCTTGAAGAGGTCACGGAGAACGCCGATGCGTTTGCCTTTCAGTGCACCGGGTTTGAGGAAACTTTCGTAAGGTACCGACGGCGTTTTTCCAATGCTGAGGCGTGTGATCTGATCGTTGGCATCGACGCCGGCCATCACCGTGAGAGCGACGGCGATGTCATAGACGTTTTGTGCCATTGGACCGCCGCGGTCTTGTGAAATCGAAATCGGCATGATGCCCGCGCGGGAAAGCAGGCCTTCGGTGGCGACCATACCGACGATATTGTTGTCGTTGGCGGGATGACGGACGGAGCCGCCGGTTTCGGTGCCGAGTCCGATGGGCGCGAAGATGGCCGCAAGACCTGATCCCGTGCCGGCGCTGGAGCCACCGGGAATGAGATCGGGGCGGTGCGCGTTGAGCGTTTGCCCGCCGAGTGAAGAGACACCGTTCCCGCCGCGTGCCATTTCATCCATGTTGGCTTTCGCGATGATGATCGCACCTGCGTCGCGAAGTTTTTTCACCATGAACGCATCGTGCACGGGAGGAACTGAGCCCTTGAATCCGATCGAGCCACCGGTGGTCGCGAGATCAAAGGTGTCGAAGTTGTCCTTCACGAGCACGGGAATGCCGTGGAGCGGGCCACGGATTTTTCCTGCTTTGCGCTCGGCATCGAGTGCGCGGGCTTCGTCGAGTGCCTTCGGATTTAACAGAATGATGGCATTTAGTTTGGGCCCGGCTTGATCGTACGCGGCGATCCGCGCGAGGTAGAGCTTCGTCAACTTTTCCGAAGTCAGCGCGCCGGCCGAGAAAGCGGCATTGATATCGGCGACCGTGGCGGTCGTGAGATCGAACTGTGCGGCGCGAGCGAATGAGCCACAGGCAAGGGCAAGGGAGAGGAGAATGGGACGGATCTGACGCATGGGAATTATGGAAATGGGAGGGGTTAAGAAATCAGTAGGCTATCGTTTCGCCGGCCAGTGCCGGTGTACTCGTGGGTGCTTTGCGGTGTTTGGTGGTGGCTTCAAATCCACTGGCAACTTTGATCAGAGTGGGTTCGGAAAACGGCCGGCCGAGGAATTGCACGGCGAAGGGCATGCCGTCGTGCTGGAAAAATCCGCCGGGAACGATGATCGTCGGGAGGCCGGTCACCGAAGCGATTTGGTTGCGCGACTCCGGGTTGTTGGGTGAGCCGGGCACGGTGGGCAGGTCATTTATTTCCAGCGTCCGGTAGGGCAAAATCAGGGCGTCGAGTTGATACTTGTTCATCAGGCCGACCAGCGCTTCGCGCAAAACCGCCTGATGCTTCAGGGCAGAGGCGAACAACGGGTTTTTGTCGGGTGGTCCCATCGTCGAGGCTTCGATAATTACCGGCTTCACCAAAGCCCCGCCTTTTTCGATCATCTCGGCCACGCTCCGGATCGGAGCAGTGGGCGGCAGCCCGGAAAGATATTTGTTAATGGCGGCGCCGACTTCGAAACGATAGGCGCTTGCGTCGTTTTGCCCCTCAGCGAGATCCATTCCGGTCAGAACCGGATCGATGATCACGGCGCCCGCTTTTTTGAAATCGGCGATATTTTGTTCGAAGAGGGCCGCCGCTTTCTCATGGCCTGGACCGGTCCGTATCATCTCGCGCAATACGCCGAGCCTTGCTCCCTTCAGTCCGTTTTTGTCAACGAAGCTGGTGTAGGGCCGGTCCGGCAATTTGCCGATGCTCTCCTGCGTGGGCAGGTCGGCCGGATCGTAACCCGCAATCGCATCGAGCACGGCGGCGCAATCGTAAATGCTGCGGCCCATCGGCCCGCCATTTTCCTGGGACGGCGAACTCCACATCATGCCGGTACGGCTGACCAGGCCATGAGTGGTGGAGAAACCCACGAGGTTGTTTAAGGCGCTGGGGATGACAATCGAACCGGTGGTGTCGCTGCCGAGACCAACGGTGCCAAACCACGCGGCCATCGAGGCGCCGGTGCCGGAACTGGAACCACCGGGAAATTTTTTGGCGTTGTACGGACTGAGGACCTGACCCTTCAACGAACTACCGGGGCTCACTGCGACACCGTACCAGTCGGATTGATTTAATTTCGCCAGAATGACCACGCCGGCGGCGCGGAGTCGGGCGATCACAAACGAATCGCGCGCTGGTTGGGACGTTGCCATCGGTTTGAAGCCACCCGACGTCGGCAAATCCGCGGTATCATAAACGTCCTTGGCCAATAGTACGATGCCGTGAAGCGGGGAACGCGGACCCTTGGCCTTGCGCTCGGCGTCGAGCGCGCGCGCGGTCTCGAGTGCTTTTGCGTTGAGCGTGATGACGGTGTTTAACTTCGGGCCGGCCTGATCGTAGGCTTCAATGCGAGCGAGATAGAGCTGGACCAGTTTCTCCGAAGTGAGCGTGCCTTTCTCAAAGGCGGCCTGCAGATCCGCGATGGTGGCGTCTTCAAGTTTAATTTCAGTCGCAGCACGCAGAGCGGAGAATGCGCCGAGCGTTAAGGTGAGGAAAAGAAGGAGAAGACGGTGTGGTTTCATGTGGGCAGGGTTGAAACTCAGTATTCGAATTTTTCACCCGGAAGTGCGGGAGTGAGTGGAGCGGGCTTGCGATGGTGAGTCGCGGCTTCGAATCCCGACGCGAGTTTGATCAAGGTCGGTTCGGTGAAATATCGTCCGAGAAACTGCACACCGAATGGCATGCCGTCGGAGGGGAAAAATCCGCCGGGGACGATGATGGTGGGCAGACCGGTGTAGGAACTCAGGTTGTTGCGCGTATCGTGAGTGAAGCCGCCTTGAACGGGGATGTTGTCGACGGTCGCGGTGCGAAACGGCAGCACGAGGGCGTCGAGCTGGTATTTGTCCATCAAAGCGGTGAGGGCATTGCGAATCACCTCCTGATGTTTGAGCGCCGCGGCAAACTCGCGGTTGCGATCGAGTGGCCCTGCCTTGTTCGCGGCGATGATGCCGGGTTTCACGGTGGTGTCGCCGGCCTTGGCAATCATTTCGTCGACCGTGCGCACGGGCGCATTCGCCGGAAGACCGGAGAGATATTTGTTAATCGCTGCAGCGACCTCGAACCGGGAGGCACCGGCGTCAGCTTGTGTTTCGATCAGGTCGAGTCCGGTGAGTACGGGATCGACGAGAATCGCGCCGGCTTTTTTGAAGTCGGCGATGGCTTGATCCATCAGCACATTGCCTTCCGCGTGCATGGGTCCGGTGCGGAACATCTCACGCAAAATGCCGATGCGGGCGCCCTTCAGTCCGTCCTTGGAGACAAACGATGTGTACGGCTGCTCGGGAAGTTTTCCGACGCTGTTTTGCGTCGGCAAATCGGCGGGATCGTAGCCGGCGATGAGATCGAGGACTGCGGCACAATCGTAGACGCTGCGTCCCATCGGTCCGCCATTTTCTTGTGAAGGCGAACTCCACATCATGCCGGTGCGGGACACGAGTCCATGGGTCGTGGCAAAACCGACGAGATTGCTGTGAGCAGAAGGTATCGTGATGGAGCCGCCCGTATCTGAGCCGAGCCCGATCGTGCCGAACCACGCGGCCATCGCGGCACCGGTGCCGGAGCTCGAGTAGCCAGTGAACTTTTTCAAATTATACGGGCTTAACACCTGACCCTTGATCGTGCTAGCTCCCGCCGGCATCACGGCATACCAGTCCGCCTGGTTTAGTTTTGCCAGGATGATCGCGCCTGCCTGACGCAGCCGGTTGACGACGAAGGAATCGCGCAGCGGTTGCGACGTTATCATCGGCTTGAAGCCGCCGGAGGTCGGCATATCCGCCGTGTCGAAAACGTCCTTCACCATGACCGGAATTCCGTGCAGCGGAGAGCGGGGACCTTTGGCTTTTCGCTCGGCGTCGAGGGCGCGGGCTTGTTCGAGCGCCTTCGCGTTGAGCGTAATGATCGTGTTTAATTTCGGGCCCTGTTGATCGTACGCCGCAATGCGGGCGAGGTAGAGTTGAACCAATTTCTCTGACGTGAGTGCGCCGGAATCGAAGGCCGCGTTGATGTCGGCGATCGTTGCGGTGGAGAGATTGAACTCTTTCGCGTGAACGACCGAGCCGCAGGCGAGAGCGAGGGCGGCGAGAATGAGACGAAGAGGACGCATGGGACTGATAATGGGCGCAGGATGCGTCGGTGTTAGTATTCGAACTTTTCTCCGGGAAGAGCCGGAGTGGACGCGGGCAACGCGAGGTGGCGGGTGGCCTGTTCGTACGCGTAGCCGTAGGCGAGGAGACGGGGTTCGCTGAAGGCCGGACCGAAGAATGAGATACTGACGGGAAGTTTGTCCGACGTGAGGCCGGCCGGGACAATGACGTCGGGGAATTGCGTCATGTTCGCGATGCTGGTGAGTGAGCCGGTGGTTGGCCGGGGCGGAATATCGTTGGGCGAGTTCTGACTGATGAGCCCGGGGCGTTCGCCGCGCGTGGCGTAGACAATCGCGTCGAGCCGGTTTTGGGCGAAGGTGCTGAGCACGCCGTCGCGGATCATCGCCATGCCGTGTTCCTTTGCGGAAAGGTACAGAGGATCCGTGGATTTCAGGCCGGTGTTCGAGAGCTTGAGCGCGGCATAGAGTTTCGGGTTCGGTGCGACCCGGCCCTTCGGCTCCTTGAGCTGATCATGCAGGGCGATCATCTCGTCGAGCGACTTGGGGTAGCCGGGCTTGAGCGTGGCGAGGTATTTACCCAGCTCTTCGCGGATGTCTGCCTGGCGGATAATTTCAGAAACGCCGGCGCGACCTTCCATTACGACGGCGGGATAAGCGACAGCATCAATGATGATCGCACCCTGAGCTTTTAGATCGGCGACGGCCTTGTTGAAAATCGCGTCGACTTCGGCGTCCTTGCCCAAACCTTCGCGAAGCACGCCGATGCGTGCGCCTTTGAGTGCGTCCTTGTTGAGGAAATGCGTGTAGTCGGAGTAGAAGAGTCCGACACTTTTTTCCGTGAGGGTGTCCTTCGGATCAAGACCGGTCATGAAACCGAGGGAGAGTGCGACATCGTAGACGGAGCGGGCCATCGGACCGCCGGTGTCGAGGGAAAGCACCCGGGGAATAATTCCGGCGCGGGAAAGGAGGCCGTTCGTGGGCTTGATTCCGGGGACGCCGTTGGCGGACGAGGGACCGCGAATGGAGCCGCCCGTGTCGGTGCCGAGGGCGAGCGGAGCAAACCACGCGGCGAGACCGGCGCCGCTGGCGCCCGAGGAGCCGGCGGGGATGCGGTCGAGACCGTGCGGATTTTTAGTTTGGCCCCAAAGGGAACTGAAGCCGCTGCCGCCGCCGGCGAGTTCGTCGAGATTGACCTTGGCGAGGATGATCGCGCCGGCCTGCCGGAGCTTCGCGATCATGTAGCCATCGGCGGGCGGAATGGAGCCGGCGAGTTGGAAGGCGCCACCGGTGGTGGGCAGGTCAAAGGTATCGTAATTGTCTTTGACGAGAACCGGAATGCCGTGGAGCGCGGAGCGGCGGCCTTTGAGCTTGAACTCCGCGTCGAGCGCTTTGGCGGTCTCAAGGGCTTTAGGATTAAGCGTGATGACCGTGTTGAGCGCAGGTCCGTTTGTATCGTAGGCGGCGATACGCGCGAGGTAGAGTGTGACCAGCTTTTCGTAAGTGAGGGCGCCGGAATCGACGGCCGCCTGGATTTCGGGAATGCCGGCCTGGGAAAGCTCGAACGTCGCGGCACGCAGGCTCGTGCAGAGAAGCACCGCAGCAAGGAGGTTTTTGAAGAGTCGCATGGCAGTGTCTCAGTATTCGAATTTCTCGCCGGGGAGAGCGGGCGTGGTGGAGGGTGAGACGCGATGCGGATAGGCCTTCTCGTACGCGTAGGCATAAGCCAGCAGGCGAGGTTCGCTGAACGCGGGTCCAAAGAAGGAGATCGTGACCGGCATCTTTTCCACCGTGAGTCCGGCCGGCACGATGACGTCGGGAAACTGGGTGACGTTGGCGACACTCGTGAGCGACGGAGCGCTGATGCGATCGACCACGTTGGCCACATTCGGATCGATGATTTCCGGCTGACGCGAACGGGTCGGATAAACCAGCGCGGTGAGTTGATGCTCTTCCAGCATGCCAAGGACGGCGCCGCGAACGGCGGCCATGCCATGTTCCTTCGCGGTAATGTAACTGAGTCCGGTAACCTCGGGGCCCGTGCTGAAGCGTTTGAAGCGCGTGTAAACGCTGGGGTGCGGGAGAAATTTGCCGTTGGGTGCAGTGAGCGTCAGGCCCTGGTCGGCGAGATCACCAATGGTTTTTGGGAAACCGGGTTTTAACGTGGAGAGATAGTCGGCGTAATTCTGCTTCACCTCGGCCACGCGCATTGGGTCCATTACATTCGCGCGATTTTGCAAAACCATCGCCGGATAGTGGAGGTCGTCGACGAGCACGGCGCCGAGACTTTCGAGTTCCTTGAGTGCTGCATTGAAAACGCGCTGCACTTCCGCATCAGCGTCGGCGTAATCGCGAATCACCCCAATGCGTGCACCTTTGAGGGAATCCTTTTTCAGAAACGGAGTGTAATCCGTATAGGAAAGTCCGATACTCGTGCGGGTCAGCGGGTCCTTGGGGTCAAACCCCGTGAGGAAACCGAGCGAGAGCGCGGCGTCGTAAACATTGCGGGCCATCGGGCCGCCGGTATCGAAGGAGAGTGTGCAGGGCATGATGCCGGTGCGGGACGTGAGACCGTTGGTTGGCTTGATGCCGACAATGCCGTTGGCGGAGGAAGGGCCGCGAATGGAGCCGCCGGTATCGGTGCCGAGACCGAGAGGCGCGAACCAGGCGGCGAGACCGGCGCCGGTTGCACCTGAGGAGCCGGCGGGGTGACGGCGCGGATCGTGCGGATTGTGTGTCTGACCGCCGCGGGAACTGTAACCGATGCCACCGTGGGCGAATTCGTCGAGGTTGACCTTCGCGAGAATAATAGCACCGGCGTCGCGCAGCTGCTTGATCATGGGGGCGTCCGCATAAGGCACGGAATCAGCCAGTACCCAGGAGCCGCCGGAGGTCGGCAGATCGAACGTGTCGTAATTGTCCTTCACCAGAATTGGAATGCCATGCAGCGGAGAACGCCGTCCCTTGGCTTTGAACTCGGCGTCGAGCGCCTTCGCGGTTTCGAGCGCTTTCGGATTCAGCGTAATGACGGTATTAAGAGACGGGCCGCTGTGATCGTAGGCAGCGATGCGAGCCAGATAGAGCGTGACCAGTTTTTCGTAGGTCAATGCACCGCTCGAAACTGCTTCCTGAATATCGCCGATGGAGGCGGTCTCCAGTTCGAAGGTACGGGCGGAGAGGTGCAACGCGACGCAGAGCGCGAGAAGGGATACGGTAATGTGTTTTGAGATACGCATGGTGATGTGTGAGTGGGTGGGTTGTGGCCCTGCGCGGGAGCGCAGGGTCCCGCTCCTCCCGGAGCGGGCTACAAGAATGGATGACAGTTCGGCGTCATGGCGGGCGTGTGGCTTCACGGAATTTTTTCCCAGACGAAGACGGAACTGATCATCAGTCCGTCGCCGTCGCGTTTGCGTGGTGGAGTTGCGAGTGACAAATGACCGGCGGGATTAAAGGAGTAGTAACGCTTCGCGGCCTGACCGGTTTGCGCGGCGTTGAGATTTCCGTCCTGCTGGTGGATGACGCAGCCTTCGTCCGGCACGAGTTTCCATGTTCCAAAATAGCTCGAGAAACCTTCGGCACTGCCGGCGGGGGCTTTCTCGTGGCCCTCCCGGATAATCTGCACGGAGAGACGACCGTTGGGCGAATAGATGAGCTGGCCATCAACACCGGCCTTGGCTGCGGGAGTCTCCTTGCCTGAGGCAACGTCCCGGTCGCGGACCGCGATGAGCTTCCATGTGCCAATGAAGGCGGAGGCAAAACTTTCCTTCAGCGCCGGGGTCGTGGGCGGCGGCACGCGGTAGTGCGTGGCCTGCTCATATGCGTAGGCGTATGAAACAATTTTCGCTTCGTCCCAGGCGCGCCCAAGAATTTGCAAACCGACGGGCAGGCCATCGCCGAGTATTCCGTTGGGGACCGACAATGCCGGCCATTGCAGCGTGCTTCCCACAAAAGTCAGGCTGCTGCCCAGCGCAGTGACGCCGCCCTTTGGGTTGGGCTCGTCCGTCATCAGCTGGGTATTTCGATCTCCGTTCCGCGCGGGAAGTTGGGCCCAGGTGGGGAAGACGACCGCATCCACGTGCGCCTGGTCCATCGCCTTCGTGAAAGCGTCACGGTAGAGCTGTTCGTTTTTGCGTCCCTCGATCGTGGCGGGGTCCTGATCGGCAGGCAGCGCGGTGACAGCTGCTTCAGTTGCGACCTGGTGTAGTGGATGGACCAGCTTGGCTTCCGCGAGAGCCTTGACGGTGCCGTACGGAACGCCGGGGTGAAATGAGAACCAGCGCTCGATGCTGCTCTTGAAACTGGAGGCGGTCTGCGGAGGACGGGGAATCGTGTCCAACTCCGGTACGGTGAAAGGATCGATGATTTCCGCGCCGGCCGCTTTGAGTTCGGCAATCGTCTTTTCGAAATTTGCGATGATTTTTGGGTCAGTGACTTTTGCCGTGAAAACTTGACGGAGCACGCCAAGGCGCACGCCTTTGAGAGCGTCTTTTTTCAATCCGGCCCGGTAGCTGGCAGCGAGGTGCCCGGCACTGCGGGCGGTAGCGGGATCGTTGTCGTCCGGTCCGACAATCACATCGAGGAGCACCGCCATGTCGGCGACGCTTCGCGCCATCGGCCCCGCGGTATCGCGGACCCCGTCGAGTGGAACAACGCCCGTGCGGGAGACGAGGCCAACGGTCGGGCGCAGACCAGCAAGGGCATTGTGGGCGGCGGGCATGCGCACCGAACCGCCGGTGTCCGTGCCGATACCGACTACCGCAAAACTCGCGGCAAGCGAGGCGCCGGTACCGCCGGAAGAACCGCCGGTCGCGTGGAGGGTATTGTAAGGATTGCGGGCGAAGCCGGAGAGCACCGAGTTGATGTTGTCACCACCGCCGCGGGCAAATTCAGAAAGTGAGGCCTTGGCGATGATGATGCCCTTGGCCGCTTTGATTTTCGCCACCACTGGCGCGTCGCCCGGTGGAAAATAATTTTTCCATCCCTGAAAGCCACTCGTCATCGGCATGCCAGTGGCGTCGAGATTGTCTTTTACGATGACGGGGATGCCCCACAGCGCTCCCGGTGGTAGCTGACCGGCAGGCGTCGCCGCGAGAACGGCGTCGAGTGCGTCGGCTTCCGCCAACGCTTTGGGATTTACTGTGATGACAGCATTGAGCGTTGGCCCTTGCTGGTCGTAAGCCGCGATGCGCGCGAGGTGGGCGGCGAATACTTCATGTACCGTTACTTTGCGCGCCTGATAAGCCGCATGCAGACCCTGGATGCTTACTTCTTCGACGGGAAAGACGCCGGGTGCGACCGGGCCGGCCGCAAACACCGGGCCGCAGAATCCAAGCAGCGTGACAATCCCCAGCCGCAACAACGCAGTCGGGTGGGCGTCGGTTTCCATACCGACGCTTCGGCGCGCTCGGTTGTCCCCTGTCGCCGGTACGGAAACCGGCGACCACCGTTCGGTCGCGAATCCGATCAAGGGGATTTGCCGTCCGACTGAATAGATACGGCCTAGAAGATTTTGAAAGCGGACAAACATCGGGAGATTAGTACGTGATGGTTCCGGGGAGGGCAGGCGTGGTGGCCGGTGATTTGCGATGAGTGGTTGCGGCCTCATAGCCGCTCGCGAGTTTGATCAATGTTGGTTCGTCGAAATACCGGCCGAGGAACTGCACGCCGAACGGCATGCCGTCGCTTTCGAAAAAACCGCCGGGACTTACGATGGTCGGCAGACCGGTGTACGAACTCAGATTGTTGCGCGCGTCGGGAGTCTGCGTGAATGGAGTCGAGAGACCGACTTCATCGGTGCGATAAGTGCGGAATGGCAGAAAAAGCGCATCCAGTTTGTATTTGTCCATCACCTCCGTCAGCGCGGCGCGCAGGATGTCCTGCTGTTTGTAGGCGGCGATGAGACCGCGATCATGTTCGAGAGGAGTTTTGCTTTTAGCTGCCTCAATAATCCCGGGCTTCACGAGCTTCCCGCCTTTCGCGATCATTTCATCAACCGTGCGAATCGGTGCATCGGGCGGAAGCGCCGCGAGATATTTGTTGATGGCGACAGCGACTTCAAAGGAAGAGGCAGCCGCGTCGCCCTGTACGCCGATCAAGTCGATGCCCGTGCGGACATCCATTACGAGGGCGCCCGCTTTCTTAACTTCGGCTACGGCTTTTTCAAAGAGAGCATCGCCTTCCTCGTGGCCAGGTCCGGTGCGCACCATTTCGCGCAAGATGCCAATTCGTGCACCGCGCAATCCCTCTTTATCAATGAAGCTGGTGTAGGGACGTTCGGGCATGCGACCGATGCTTGCTTCGGTCGCCATATCGGCGGCGTCGTAACCGGCGATTGCATCGAGTACCGCTGCACAATCGTACACGGTTCGTCCCATCGGGCCGGCGTTCTCCTGGCGCGGGGAACTCCACATTTGCCCGGTGCGCGAGATCAGGCCGTGGGACATTGCAAAACCAACGAGGTTGTTTTGAGCCGTCGGAATGGTGATGGAGCCGCCCGTGTCGGTGCCGAGGCCGACGGTGCCGAACCAGGAAGCCATCGAAACACCGGTACCGGAACTCGAACTCCCGGGAAATTTTTTCGCGTTGTACGAGCTGAGCACCTGGCCTTTGAGCGTACTTGCGCCGCGTGGAGCGACGCCGTACCAGTCGGACTCATTCAGCTTGGCGAGGATGATGGCGCCCGCGGCGCGGAGACGGGCAATGATGAATGCATCGTAGCGCGGTTGCGATGTGGCCATCGGCAGAAATCCGCCGGTCGTTGGCATGTCAGCGGTGTCGAAAACGTCTTTCGCGAGAATGACGATGCCATGGAGAGGACCGCGGACTTTTCCTGCCTTACGTTCGGCATCGAGCGCGCGTGCCTGTTCGAGCGCATTTTTCGACAGCGTGATTACGGTGTTGAGCTTGGGTCCCTTCTGATCGTAGGCGTCGATGCGGGCCAGATAAAGTTGAACCAGTTTTTCCGAGGTCAGCGCACCTTTTTCCATCGCGAGTTGCAGCTCCGCGATGGTGGCGGTTTCCAGGTCAAGCTGGGCCGCTCGCGCGGCGACGCAGAGCAACATTACCGCTGCAAAGAGCGTCGGGTAGGTAAGCCAGGTGCGACGCATTTTCATGGTAATGTTTTGGTCGATCAAAACGTATCCGCGGAAAGGAGCGGAGTGGTCTTCGGCAACACGATGGCCTTGGAGGCCTGTTCATAATCGTAAGCGTAGCCGATCAATTTCGCTTCACTGTAGGCCGGGCCGAAAAACGAAATCGCCACAGGGAGACCATCGTTCGTCATGCCGGCGGGGACGATCAGGTCGGGAAACCCGGTCATGTTTGCGATGCTCGTCGCCGAGTCGCCCATGGTGGAAGCGGTCAGCGGCACAGTTTTGGCAATCACGGCGGCGCGACGGGGGGCCGTGGGATAAACGATCGCATCGAGTTTATACTTTTGAAACAGCGCGAGCATGCCGGCGCGGATCATGGGGAGACCCTGATCGTGCGCCGCGAGATAAACCGGATCGTTCAGCTCGAGCGCGATGCTGTCGGTGTACTTAAGGCCGGCCGCTTTTTCGGCGCTCCGGTATTTGGTTTTTGGATCGTTGGTTTGGGCAACCAGCTCGGCGAAATTTTTTGGGTAACCAGGCTTCACGGAAGCGACATGGGCAAGGTAGCCGGTGATCTGGGCCTTGAAGTCGGCATTGAGAATGGTGAGGAACATCGGCATCCTCCCTTGCAGCAGATAATCGGGATACTTGATCGCATCGACAATCGTAGCGCCCTGTTTCTTGAGCGTGGCGATGGCCTCTTCGGTGACGCGGTCAACTTCGGGATCCTTGCCCATGAAATCGCGGGCGATGCCGATGCGAGCGCCCTTGAGTGAACCGAGTTTGAGAAACTTCGTGTAGTCTTTCTCGAATTTACCCTCACTAGTTTTGGTGAGTGGATCGGCTGCATCCACGCCAGTCATGATGCCGAGTGAAACCGCGAGATCGGAAACGCTGCGCGTCATTGGCCCACCGGTGTCGAATGTGAGAGCGAGGGGCACAATTCCCGAGCGGCTCAGCAATCCATTGGTTGGCTTGAGACCCACGATGCCATTTGCGGCGCAGGGTCCGCGGATGGATCCGCCGGTATCTGAACCCATGCCAAATTGAGCGAAGACGGCTGCGATGGCGGAGCCAGTGCCACCACTCGAACCCGCCGGACCTCGCGTTGGATCGTGAGGATTGCGGGTTTGTCCGCCTGCCGAACTGGAACCATTGGGTGGGCTGCCAATTTCGGAAGGCACGCCGACACTTCCACCGGCGGCGAATTCACTGAGATTAACCTTGGCCAGAATGACTGCACCCGCGGCGCGAAGTTTTGCCACGGTGTAGGCATCCTTCTGCGGGATCCAGCCTTCGAGGAGCTGGCAGCCCGCGGTCGTCTGAAGATCGGATGTGTCGTAATTGTCTTTCAAAACAATCGGAATGCCGTGAATCGGTGAACGCGGACCCTTCGCTTTGCGTTCGGCATCGAGCACCTTAGCTGTCTCCAGCGCCTTGGGATTTAAAACGATGACAGTATGCAGGGACGGACCCTGATTGTCGTACGCTTCGATGCGTGCGAGATAGAGTTGGGTGAGTTTTTCCGAGGTGAGCGTGCCCTTTTCCATCGCCGTCTCGAGCTCGGCAATGGTGGCGGTGGAAAGATCGAGCGGCGCAGCGCGAAGCGATAAACTCGCACTCGCGGTTATTGCCACGAGGCAGACAGAGCGGACAAGAAAGGTGCGGAGATTTTTCATAACGGAATCAGTAGGTGATTTTTTCACCGGCCAGCACCGGAGTCGTCACCGGCAGGCGGCGCGCGTGCGTCGCTTGTTCAAACGCGTAGCCGAGGCCCAGTAATTTGGGCTCGGAGAAGGCCGGGCCGAAGAAGCTGATGCCGACTGGCAGCCCGTTGGAGGTGAATCCCGCGGGCACGATCAGATCGGGAAAGCCGGTGAAGTTGGCGAAATTGGTGGCCGAGAGCGGTGCGTTCGGCCCGGTCGCTGCCGTGGCGCTGGGTTCTTCGCCGATCTTTTGCGGACGACGCGGGCTCGTTGGGTAGACGATCGCGTCGAGTTTGTTGGTGTCGAAAACCGCCTGCATGGCTTCCCGTACATACGGCAGGCCGAAATTTTTCGCCGCGAGATAGGCGGGATCGGTGAGCGGCGGATATTTGGCCTCCGAGCGGTAGAGCGCCAGGCGCCCGTGATTGGGAAAGAATCCTTCCGGCGAGACCGACATCATTTTTTCGGACAGCGCGAGAATGTCAGCGTGGGTTTTCGGAAAACCCGGTTTCAGCGTGGCGAGATAGTCTTCGATTTGTGCCTTAAATTCCCCACGTCGGATGGTGTTGTAGAGATCGGTCCGCATCGCGAGCAGCGCGGGTGGATACTTCACGTCGATGACCGTCGCGCCCTGGGCTTTCAGGAGGGAAACGGCGGATTCGATAACCGAATCGACTTCCGCGTCCTGTCCCATGAAGTCACGCGCGACGCCGATGCGGGCGCCTTTGAGGGCCTTCGAGTCGAGAAACTTGGTATAATCAGGCACCACTTTGCCGATGCTTTTTTTCGTCGCGTCATCGCGCGAGTCGGGCGCGCCGGCCGTCACGTTTAATGAAACGGCGATGTCGTACACTGTGCGTGCCATCGGCCCGCCGGTGTCGAAGGACAGGGAGAGAGGAATGATGCCGGCCCGGGAAAGAAGTCCGTGGGTGGGTTTGAGGCCGACGATGCCGTTGCTCGTTGACGGACCGCGGATGGAGCCGCCGGTATCGGTACCGTATCCGAGTGGTGCGTACGCCGCGGCGATGGCTACTCCCGTACCGCCCGAAGATCCAGCGGGAGAATACTCCAGCGCGTGCGGGTTGTGCGATTGACCGCCGAGGGAGCTCATCGCTCCGCCTGAGGCAAATTCGGAGAGGTTCACTTTCGCGAGAATGATGGCGCCAGCGGAGCGCAGACGGGCAACGACGGTGGAGTCCTGCGGAGGCAGCGAACCCTTGAGCCCGAAAAATCCGCCAGTGGTCTGCATGTCCGCCGTGTCGAAGTTGTCTTTCAGCACGACCGGGATGCCGTGCAGCGGGGAGCGCGGTCCCTTTGCTTTGCGTTCGGCATCGAGCGCGATCGCTTCCTCCACCGCTTTGGGATTAAGGGTGATCACGGCATTCAAGCCGGGCCCTTTTTTGTCGTAGGCCTCGATTCGGGCCAGGCAAAGTCGCGTGAGCGTTTCGGCGTTGAGCGAACCCGCGGCAAAAGCCTTGTTCAAATCCGCAATGCTGGCGGATGGATAATCGATTTCAACGGCGTGAAGACGCGCGAAAACCAACAGAAATAGAAGGGCGCAGGACCCAAAAAAGCGCGAGGTGCGTGGTGTAGACAAGGTCATGGTGGGGGTGGACTAGAGTAAAACGGGAAGGAGGAGCCGGCCGGTCCGGCTCCATTGGTGATGGGTTAGAACCGGCGGATGTAAGTTGCTTCGAAGGCCCGGATGAATTTCGGGTCGAGCCAGTAGACCGAACCTCTGTTCCAAATTTCCTTGTTCGTGACGTTCGTCACGTTGAAGTTGACCTCCCACTTTTTGGTACGATAGCCGATGAGCAGGTCCATCGTGCTAGCGGCGGGTACGGGGATGGTGCCCAGGCGATCCGTGGCAAAGGTGCCCTGATGGTAGACGGTGGTTTGGAAGACCCAGTTTTTGGTGGGAGTGTAAATGACCGTGATATTCCCCACGCGATCAGGAATGCCCTCTACTTCACGATAGTCCTTTTCGCTATCGGGAATCACCGTGGCCAGCCGGCCGCCCCAACCAAAGGCCTCGGCGGGAATGAGCACCTTGCCATTGGCGTCCACGACGTCGGGATAGCCGAGGGTGCGGGCATCGATCGAGATCTGACCGCCTTGCAGATAGTGCGCCCGGGAGAAGGTGATGCCGGCGATGAAGGTCCACTGATTATTCATGACGAAGCGAAAGTCGCTTTCCCAACCGCGACTGAGCGTGTTGGAAGCGCCACCGCCCACGGTGCTCACCGGATCGAACGAGGCCCGGGTTTGTTCGAACCAGGACACCGTCCCGAACAGGCGGTTTTTCAGCAGCGACATTTTGATGCCGCCTTCCGCCATCTTGGAGCGGCCGAGGATCTGACCCACCAACAGCGGCCGCACTGACAACTCACCTGCGGATGCGTTGTTCACGATGAGAGCCTGATTGGCGTAGGTGCCGTAAAGCGTCACGCCCTTGATCGGAGAGTACGACAGACTGGTGGACCATGATTTGCCCAGGTCCGAGTCCTTGGCCGTGATGTCTGCCGGGATGAAAAGTCCCGTGTTGGCGTAGAAGGAATACGGGGCGCCGGGATTGGTGGAGGCACCTTTTTCGTAGGAGCCGGCGGGCTCAAGCGTCTTGGCGCTGATGTAATCGAGACGACCGCCGATCAGCAGATTGATTTTGTCGAAGAACGTGATGTTGCTCAGCAGGCCCAAACCCGAGTCGGTGTAGCTCGACTTGGCGTTGAACGACGGCGGGCTGCCGTCGTAGGTGCGATTGAGGAGCATGCTGTAGAACGTGTCGTTCGGCGTGAACGTATCCTCGATGCGCGTCGCGTTATTGTGAACCAGACTCCGACGGAAATCGATGTCGGTCGGAGAGGTTGATATCCGGGTGGTATCAAGGTAGTAGACGTTCGCCGAAACCAGACTGTCGATTTTCAACCAGGATTTGGGCTGAAACTTTCGCTCCACGGTCGTCTTGTTTTCGATCGTGGCGACTTCCTGGCGTTGGGAGAACGGATTGCGTCCGTCCTTGATCTGTTTATGCCAGTCGGTGAGCGTCTGGTTCTTAATCATGTACTCCTCGTGTGAGTCGTTGATGATATCAAAAAAGGCCGTGCCAACATTTGCCAAATAGTAGTCTTCGCCGAACGACATTTTTTTGTTCAGGGGTTTTTCGACCCAGGAGCCAGCATCGAGATCAAAAGCCGGAGGGAGAAAGAAGCCTATTGGCTGTGCCGCCGTGTTGGGTACTTGGGCGGTGACGCCGCTGGGCAGCAGGACGCCCTTGGTCGGATACACCTTGAGGAGATAGCCCTGGCGATTGGTGGGGAGCGTGACGCCGTTGGAGGCGGCATAGGCGAGAATCGGGGCAGACCAGTCCTGGGTGTACCCGGCCTTAAACTGGGCCATGGTGATCGTGGCCGGATTGAGGCTGCGTGCGACACCGTCCTTCAAGTTGCCCTGCCACGGAATGACGCGGAACAAAGGATCGTTGACCTGGGCATTGTAGTAGAGGCTCGCAAGGTTGGCGCTGATGTTGGCGGCGCGAACTGGATCGTTGTTCAGGGCGCTGAGCTGCGGTAATCCGTAGAAGTAGGAGTTGCGCACTTCGCGCTCGGAGATGGACCCGTCGCGGTTGGTATCGAGCTGGTAACTGAATCCACCGTCCCAATACGTGTGCTTCGGAATGGTGTCGACCGTGGTGCGGTTGATGCCGCCCGGCAGTCCACCGTTGGAGTGCTGGAAAACACCGCCGGTCTCGACCCGATAATCGTTGGTCAGGTTGAAAGAGAGTGTGCCTTGGACGAGTTTCTGTTTATCGAAGGAATTTACCTTATACGATTTCGAGTCCTCGTCGTAGACGTAGACGTGATAGCCGCCCTTCTTGTTCAGGACGGGAATATCGACCGGACCGCCGACTTCGGCAGTGACGATTTTTTTGTCGAAGGAGCCGATCGTCACGCGCACGTCACCCGAGGGCGCGGTCAGGTATTGGCCGGTATTCGCGAGTCGTGCCGTCTTGGGATTGAAGTTAACGTAGCCACCGATGCGGCCGAGACCGAAAATGGGGGAAGAGGGGCCGCGGACGATTTCGAGGGAATCGTTGGCGGTCCACATTGTGCGGAAATTACCCTGCGGATCGATGCGGCGCATGCCGCGGAAATAGAAGTCCGAAGTCTGGTTACGGATCGAGATATTGCCCTGCAGGCCAAACCGGAAATTCGAATACGAAGAGGGAGCGATCTTGATCAAGTCCTCGGAGTTGCGGATGCCGAGACTGTCGAGCAGGCTGGAGGGAACGACCGTCGCGGAGCGTGGCGTTTCGGCCAACGACTGTGCCATGCCGAAAACAGAACGCGTGGGTTCAGTTGGCAGTACGAGGGCCTTGTCTTCGAGGGATTCCTCGGCGACGAGTTTCTCGATTTTAACGATGTCCTCTTTCGGAGCGTCGGGAGCCATTTGGGCAAACAAACCGAGGCCGGTGGTGAGGGAGAGAATCGCGCCTAAAAGCGGGAGACTCGCACGTCCGGGTGCAGCCGGATCAATGCGTGGACTTCTTTTATTATTCTTCACGGTGTGTGTGTGTGGTGTTTGATGCTAACGGAAGTGTGGTCTACTTCGTCGCGTGAAGCCGCATGCGGGCCAAGCCGAGCACGAGCGGGGGTATTTGAGATGCCCCGAAAAGCGGGAGAAAGAGGGGCATGACGAAGTTGAGCGAAACCGAGAAAGGAGCCGGGGTCGGACCGGCTCCCTTCGGACTGAATTAGAACCGGCGGATGTAAGTTACTTCGAAGGCCCGGATGAATTTCGGGTCGATCCAGTAGAACGAACCCTTGTTCCAGATTTCCTTGTTCGTGACGTTCGTCACGTTGAGGTTGACCTCCCACTTTTTGGTGCGATAGCCGACGAGCGCGTCCAGCGTGCTCGCGGCGGGCACAGGGATCGTGCCCATGCGATCGGCAGCAAAGGTGCCCTGATGGTAGACGGTGGTTTGGAAGACCCAGTTTTTGGTGGGTGTGTAGATGACCGTGATGTTGCCCACGCGGTCAGGAATACCTTCCACTTCGCGGTAGTCTTTTTCGCTGTCCGGGATGGCGGTGTACAAACGACCGCCCCAACCGAACGCTTCCGCCGGGATGAGCACTTTGCCATTGGCATCGACGACGTCGGGAAAGCCAAGGGTGCGGGCATCGACCGAGATCGTGCCGCCTTGCAGATAATGCGCCCGGGAGAAGGTGATGCCGGCGATGAAGGTCCACTGATTATTCATGACGAAGCGAAAGTCGCTTTCCCAACCGCGACTGAGCGTGTTGGAAGCGCCACCGCCCACGGTGCTCACCGGATCGAACGAAGCCCGGGTTTGTTCGAACCAGGACACGGTCGCAAATAGACGATTTTTCAGCAGCGAGGCTTTGAGGCCGCCTTCCGCCATCTTGGAACGGCCGAGGATCTGGCCCACCAACAGCGGTCGTACCGACAATTCCGAGGCTGACGCGTTGTTCACGATCAGCGCTTGATTGGCGTACGTGCCGTACAGCGTTACGCCCTTGATCGGAGAGTACGACAGACTGGTGGACCATGATTTGCCGAGGTCCGAGTCTTTGGCCTTGATGTCAGCCGGGAGGAAAAGTCCGGTGCCGCCGTAGAAGGAATACGGGGCGCCGGGATTGGTGGAGGAACCCTTCTCGTAAGAGCCGCCTGGTTCCATGGTCTTGGCGCTGATGTAGTCGAGACGACCACCGATCAGCAGGTTGAGCTTGTCGAAGAACGTGATGTTGCTCAACAGGCCCAAACCAGAATCAGAGTAGCTCGACTTGGCGTTGAACGACGGCGGGCTGCCGTCGTAGGTGCGGTTGAGGAGCATGCTGTAGAACGTATCGTTCGGCGTGAACGTATCCTCGATGCGCGTCGCGTTGTTATGAACCAGACTCCGGCGGAAATCGATGTCGGTGGGGACGGTCGAAATGCGGGTCGTATCAAGGTAGTAGAAGTTTGCCGAAGCCAAGCTATCGATTTTCAACCAGGACTTGGGCTGAAACTTCCGCTCCACGGTTGTCTTGTTTTCGATCGTGGCGACTTCCTGGCGTTGGGAGAACGGATTGCGTCCATCCTTGATCTGTTTATGCCAGTCGGTGAGCGTCTGGTTCTTGATCATGTACTCCTCGTGCGAGTCGTTGATGATATCGAAAAAGGCCGTGCCAACATTCGCCAAATAGTAGTCTTCGCCGAATGACATCTTTTTGTTCAGGGGTTTTTCGACCCAGGAGCCAGCGTCGAGATCAAAAGCCGGAGGGAGAAAGAAGCCTATTGGCTGTGCCGTCGTGTTGGGTACTTGGGCGGTAACGCCGCTGGGCAACAGGACGCCCTTGGTCGGATACACCTTGAGGAGATAGCCCTGGCGATTCGTCGGCAGCGTAACTCCGTTGGTGGCGGCGTAGGCCAGAATGGCGGGGGACCAGTCCTGGGTGTACCCGGCCTTAAACTGGGCCATGGTGATCGTGGCCGGATTGAGGCTGCGCGCGATGCCGTCCTTCAAGTTGCCCTGCCAGGGAACCTGGCGGAACAGGGGATCGTTGACCTGGCCGTTGTAGTAAAGGCTCGCGAGGTTGGAGCTGATGTTGGCGATGCGGGCCGGGTCATTGGTCAGGGCACTGAGCTGCGGCAATCCGAAGAAGTAGGAGTTGCGAACTTCGCGCTCGGAGATCGAGCCATCGCGATTGCTGTCGAGCTGGTAGCTGAATCCACCATCCCAATAGGTTTGCTTTGATATGGTGTCGACCGTGGTGCGATTGATGCCGCCGGGCAGACCGCCGTTGGAATGTTGGAAGACTCCGCCAGTTTCGATTCGATAATTGTCAGTCAGATTGAACGAGAGCGTGCCCTGGACGAGTTTCTGTTTGTCGAAGGAATTTACCTTATATGATTTCGAATCTTCGTCGTAGACGTAGACGTGATAACCGCCCTTCTTGTTCAAGACGGGGATATCGACGGGGCCGCCCACTTCGGCGGTGACAATCTTTTTGTCGAACGAACCGATTGTGAGGCGCACGTCGCCGGAGGGCGCGGTGAGATACTGCCCGGTGTTCGCCAGACGCGCAGTCTTGGGATTGAAGTTCACATAACCGCCGATGCGGCCGAGACCGTAGATCGGCGAGGAGGGGCCGCGGACGATTTCAAGGGAATCGTTGGCGGTCCACATCGTGCGGAAATTACCCTGCGGATCGATGCGGCGCATGCCGCGGAAATAGAAATCCGAGGTCTGGTTGCGGATAGAAATATTACCCTGCAAACCGAACCGGAAATTTGAATACGAAGCGGGAGCGATCTTGATCAAGTCCTCGGAATTGCGGATGCCGAGACTGTCGAGCAGGCTGGAGGGAACGACCGTCGCAGAGCGCGGAGTCTCGGCCAGCGACTGGGACATGCCGAAAACGGAGCGGGTGGGCTCCGTTGGCAGTACAAGCGCCTTGTCTTCGAGGGATTCCTCGGCGACGAGTTTCTCGATTTTGACGACGTCCTCTTTCGGTGCTTCGGGTGCCATTTGGGCAAACAAACCGAGGCCGCCGGTCAGTGAGAGAATCGCGCCAAAGAGCGGGAGACTCGCCCGTCCGGGTGCGGCCGGGAGGGAGAGCGGGTTTCTTTTCTTATTCTTCATGATGTGTGGTGTTAGATGGAATGGACTGACGATGTTTTAGACGGACGGAACGTATCCGAATTTTGCGCACCTAAAATGCGCGGGGGTGGACGGAAACGCCGGGAGGCAAATTAATAATTCAGGGGCAGGGAATGATTGGCGGGGAAGTGGCATGGAAAGAGTGGGTTGATTAGTATTCGTTGAAGATGCGGGTGATCTCGGCGGGCTGGGACGACTTGCTCAGGGCGAGCTGCAACAACAGGCGCGCTTTTTCGGGAGGAAGATTGTCTCCCGGAATGATGCCCGATTCACGGCGCTTGATGGTGTCCTGCACCCGTCCCCCACGGGTCCGTGCCGTCGCCACGACGACCACGCCCTTAGCCTGGGCCCGCTTGATCGCGTCGACTTGATCACCTGCGGGTGAACCGGCGCCAGTGCCATCGACCACGATGCCTTTGGCACCATGCTCGACCAGCGCGTCGATCAGGTAACCCGGTGATTCGGTATACGCGTAGACGATTTCGACGACCGGCAGGGTTGCAGGTAGCGTGGTGATGTTGAATTCCGACCGGTACGTGTGACGACGCGTTGGTTCACTATAGAATTTAACCACGTCGGGATCGGCCACGCCGATCGCACCTACGTCCACGCTTTTAAAAGTCTCCACGCGATAGGCGCTGGTTTTGGTCACGTCGCGCGCGGGATTGATCAACTGATTCATCGCGTGCAGCACACCCTTCTCCGCCGCTTCCGGGGTTGCCGCGATCCGGACCGCGTTCAACAGATTCAATGGACCGTCACCGCTTAGTCCTGTCCACGGACGTTGTGAACCCACGAAAACGACGGGCTTGTGAATGTTCACCACCAGATCCATGAAGTAGGCGGTTTCGGCCATCGTGTTCGTGCCATGTGTAACCACGATGCCGTCGACGGTCTTGTCCGATGCGAGCTCCTGAAGACGCTTCGCCACCTTGTAGAAATATTCAAACGTCATGCCGCCCGTGGCGTCTTCGGGTTGGCGAAAATCTTCCGTGGTCACCCTGGCGTAGAGCGCAAGGTCTGGCAGGTCGTGGATCCAAACCTCCGGATCGACTCGCATGCCCTTGCCACCGTAGTTCGAAACATTCAGCCGGACATCCCCCCGGCTCGCGATCGTGCCGCCCATTGAGATCAACACCACGTGGGGCAGGGTTAACGCCTTCGGCGCGTAGGCGGCAGGAATCTCCTGAGCCATGGTCGAGCCGGACAGAATCGCCAGACTGAGAAAACAGAAGAACGGAAATCGGAAGGACACATTCATGCGGCGCATTGGTCGGTCAGGCGTTCAATAGGTGTTGAATATGCGTTGAATTTCCTTCGCATCGGTCGTTTTGGTCAGGGCGAGCCGCAGGAGCACCCGGGCCTTCTGAGCATTGAGACTGTCGGCGGTGATCACGCCGCGTCCGGCGCTGTGTTCACTTAGAACTACGCGGCCCGAGCCCTTTCGATCGCTCTGCACCACCACGATGCCCTCGGAGAGGGCTTTGAGTGAGCCTTTTTTAAACGACGGCGCTCCATCGTTGAGAATAATTCCCTTGGCACCCGCCGTAATCAGGGCCTCCAGAGGCGCGGCCGACGCTTCCTGATATCCGTAGACGATGTCGACCATCGGAAGTGTTTCCAAGATGGATACGTCGAATTCGCTGTTGCTCGTGTGACGGGAAAGTGGAGTGCGATAAAAAACGACCCGGTCGGAATCGGTGAAACCCAGCGGGCCGATGTCACGGTCGACAAACGTGTCCACGTGATAGGTATTTCCTTTGGTTACAAAACGGGCCGAGTGAATGGTATCGTCCAACACGACCATTACGCCTTTCCCCACGGCTTCCGGGGTGATGGCGACCCGCACCGAATTATACAGATTGAATGGGCCGTCCCGACTGATCGCGGTAAAGGGACGCATCGCTCCGACTACCACCACTGGCTTGGTGGACTTCACCGTGAGGTGAAGAAAATATGCGGTTTCCTCGAGCGTGGACGTACCATGGGTGACGACCGCTCCGGTAACGTCAGGCCGGGCGAGCGCGGCGTTGATTGCCTTCACGAGTTTCAACAGCTGGGGCGCGCCAATTTCGCCGCTCCCCACATTGCTGATTTCCACCGTTTCGATGGCGGCGATCGTTTGCAGCTCAGGCAGGTCGTCAGTGAGCTCCTTGGGTGTTACCTTTCCGTCGGTGTACTCGAAAAGTTTGTCGCGATGTTCGCCTTTGCTCTGGATCGTTCCACCGGTGGTGAACAACACCACTTTGGGCAGAGTAGCGGCCGGAAGAAAACCGAACGAAAAAATAAAAAGAACGCAGAGACATACCCCCTGTAAGAATAAAGGCGTGGGTTTGGTGGAGGGAGAAGGATTCATAAACTACCGAACGGAGCTGTTCGCTTTCGTTTGCTTGGTTAAAGGAACCATTTCCAGTGTGCGTGTGTCGTGGTGTGCTGAACGGATGGAACAAATTTTTCCGGTCCGTATTCCCTGAGACTGGCGCAGCAAAAGCAGTGGCAGTGCCATTCGTTGAGCGGCCGCGACAAGTGAATTTAATTCCAGTGAACGCCGCCGTAATTCTATTTAATTCAATTCAACGGACGGACACTGGCATTCCTGCGGTGGTGCAACACGACACCACTGCGGAATATTTTCGCGTTCAGGTGCGTCGCTTCGACCGGCATAAAAGAGAAGCGTGTGGTCCCAGGATTTTTTTCGATCGTATCCATCCGGGGCGACCGGGGACGCATTTAAATTTGCGTCGTAACCAGCTGCACCCGCCTCCACGCGAGTTTCCATTTTTCAGGAGTGGGAGCGACGTGGATTGCAGCGCTGTCGAATGGGAGCGCGCCAACCAGTGCGATCAAGGTAGCCGGTCTCCATTTAATTCATGGGTGCCATTCCAAGTGGTGCAGGGCGTCGCCACAGTCTTCTGGTATTATATTTGTTGATGGGGAATCCGGGCGCGCTGCGCGCGACTGGTGTAAGTGTGATCGATCTAAAAAATTTATGGGTCGACCGATATTTCGAACGAAATCGCGTCTCGTTCAACTCAGCGGACCTTCGCAGAGAATATTTTTCATATATGCGAGAAAGGTGAGAGCGGGCATGGGTGGTGCTGGCAAAAGACATGCGTTTGCCCAAATTAAGATCGCCAGCAAGTGCGCTTCAAGGATGCGGAGCGATGTTTGATGCGATCGTCACTTTCGCGAACCAAGTCGGGCAGGTTCCGCTTTGCGCTGCGTCGCTGGCTTACGCCGTTGAATGCTCATCAGGTGATTCCTTGTGCATCAGTGCGAGCCGGTCGCGATTATTTCAGAGGTCGCGCGCATCGAACAACGCCGCCCTGCAATTTTAAAACCAGCCCAATCCGTCTGCCGGTTGAGCGCCGTCGAAAAGAAAAATCCCAACGATGAAACCAATTTTAAACAGCCGACAAATGCTCGCCGCCTGTGTGCTGGCCCGCGTCGGAGGATTTACGCTGGCGGGGCAGCAGCTGTCGTTGACTCAAAGCGCCGTGAGTCACGCCATCAAGTCGCTCGAAGCGGAAGTGGAGTGCAAGCTGTTTACCCGGACCGGCCGCGGTGCGACGGTTACGCGCGCGGGAAAACATTTTATCGAACAGACTGAAAAGATCCTCGCGCAGATGGATTCCGCCGTCGCGCTGGTGGCACCCCGGATTAGCGCGGACGGAGCAGAGCGGTTGCGGCTGGGCGTCGGCTTGAATGCCCGTAAGTTTATTCTTCCCATCGTTCTTCCCATTTTTCAGCAGGAGTATGCCAACAAGGTGGTCGCCGTTGAGACGGGAAATTATGTGCAGCATCTGGAGTTGCTCGAATCGGGGCTGCTGGATTTTGTTTTTGCAGTGAAGCCGGTGGACCGGCCGGAATTCGGCTATGTTCATCTTTTTGAAGATGAATATCGTTTTATCGTGGGAGCGGGACATCCCTGGGCCAGAACCGGGACCTCGTCGCGCGAGGATCTGAATGCGAACACCCTCCTGCTTTCGTTGAAGGTCAACGATTCCACCCAATTACTGGCGAACTATTTCCGGTCGGAGGGGATCACACCCGCTCATACAGTTGAACTTTCTGATATCCGCTCGATCAAGGACCTGTTGAAAAGCAATCAGGCTGTCGCCGTTTTGCCTCCTTCGCTTGTCGCACGCGAGCTCGGCAACAGGTCGATGGTTTCAATTCCACTTGGTTCGCGTCCGTTGCTGCGAAGGTGGGGACTCGCGTATCTGTCATCACATCAATTGACGGCGATGGACCAGCGATTCATCGAATTGTGCCAGCTTGCGGTTCCCGGCATTCTAAGTCGGATGCAGGGTCAGCCGGTCAACTCGACCGCAGAAAAAGAAGTACCGGACGAGACTGGCATCAAGCTTCGCTACGGCATCGTGGCCATGGTTCTCGTCTCAGTTTGTTGTTTCTGGGGAAACCCGCTTCCCAGTGAAATTTTCGATGCAGCATGGCGCGTTCTTTCATGAACCTTGAAACAAATTTGCGCGTTGCGAAATGCCATGGTCGCGTGGTTCACCACGATAACGCGAACGCTGCGCTATGCGGACAATCTCACCCGGCCTCTGTAATAAAAACATCCACCTGACTAATCGTATGAAACTCGTCCTCACCACCGCCATAATTCTATCGGCCACTGCTTCCGCTTTTGCCGACCACACCGCCTTCGTGTCAAAGCCGGCCGTTGCGCCTGTCGCGACCGAAGTCACGAATTCCACTCGCGCGCCGAGCCTTTATCCACCTTACACACGCAACGCGGCGCATGTCGCCACCGTCAATTCCGCCAAGCAAACCGGGACATCGGACCGGCCTGCGTCGCGCTATCCGGCCTATAGTCGCAACAATTCCCATTCCCAACCCGCTTCCACCCCTGCAGTAAGCGTCGCCGGGGCGACCAGCCAGAAACGATCTGAAGTGAGTGATAAGTGATCGGTGACGGTAGGAGTCGCTGCTCCTCAACCGTAGCGATAGATTGGAATCTGTAGGGCTGGCCCTTGTGGCCACGCCGTTGGCTTTCGACGGAGCGGCATGGACTCAAGGTCCAGCCCTACGGCTGATCGACACTTGCCACTTGGCACGGGTCACTTTTCGACCACAGAGTGGGGGCGAAATGAAATCCCGCACCGCCATCGCTGCTTTGACGACCCTCTGCGTGGCTGAGGGAGTGTTCATTGTTGGGTTGGTGTGGGGTAGGGCGGCTTTTCCCCCGCCAGTGTTAGAACTGGCGGACGCGGCGACGAATAACGTGTTTCCGGGTTCGTCATCGGCAGGCGGTCAAAAGGCGGCCGTCGGTGGGCCCGCGGCGTTACCGGCTGAATTGGCGAAACAAAATGAACAGCTCACGGCCAAGCTGGCGGAAGTGACCAAGGAACTGGACGGACGGAAATCAGAGATCTCATTTTCGTATGGCTCGGTCCGGGAGGCGGGAAAATTTGTCGGGATGACTTTCCGGAAAATGTTTGAGACCGCCGCGGCGCGGGAAACGAAGGAAGTCCAGGCGCGCATGGCGGACAACCAGATCAATATTCTTTCGCTCGGACCGTTCATTCAAGACGCCGAGGTATTCGAAGCCGATCCGGCGTCGTTTGCGCAATTTCAAGCGCCACTGATCAGTGAAGTCCTAAGCCTGCCGCCCGAACGCAGCGGGGAAGTGGAGTCTCTGTTGGCTGACCTAAAAAGCAAGTCACTCAAGGTGGAGGAAGGCTCCGCCGAGTGGATGCAATTAAACGATACCGCGCTCCAAAGAGTAATCGCGCTCGTGCCCGAGAACCAGCGACCGATGATGAAAGGCCAGCTCGATTTTCTGCGACAGTACGGCGTGCTGGTGATTCCCGCGTATTCAATCCTGCGCGCCCCGCCGCCCACGATCGTCAGTCCGTAAGCAGATTGGCCCGCGAAACACGCTAATCACGCGAAATAGCCCGGCAGCCGTGATCCGATCGTCGGAGACGATTCACACCAGGAACGCAAAGGAAGCGAAGGATGAGTTCCCGCCCACTGATTAGCACTGAACATCACTGCTCCCAGAAAGTCATCATTCGGAAATGAAGCTTGATGCGGGCATTCTGTCGCGCAGCTTCTTGGCCCCAAGTTACGAATACTCTCTTTTACCCTAATGAACGAAGATCTTCTTAAAGCCATCCACCAGGAACTCGTAGCAATTCGCCAACTCCTCGCTGACGCCAAATCAGCGCCGGCGTCGCGTAGTGCACCCAGCCGTACGACTACGTCCACGTCGTCGTCATCATCTGCCCGTGGCGGTGATGAAGAAATTCCCCAGCCGACGGAAATCGTGGCGAATCCAGGCGACGTGCAGGTGCATTTTGGCAAGAACAATGGGGTGCCGCTCTCGAAATTGGCTGAACGTTCACTTTCCTGGTATGCGCAGGAACAGGCTCCCCGCCTCGATAGCAGCGGTAATCCCTATCCGGCGCGTCCGCAGGAACTCATTTTGCGCAACGCAGCGCGTACGCTGTGGCATCAGAATCGTGGCACTCTCGGAAAGGCCGCTGCGGTTAAATCTTCTCCAGAAGAATTTGTGGAATCGTCGGCCAATCCATCCGACGAAGAGGTGCTGCCGTTTTGATTTTGATTCAAACATAACCGGGGCGGATGAAGTAACTATTCAACTAATGGGCCCGCGAAACACGCGAATGACGCGAAAGCCGATCGGAAAAACGCTTCACGTAGATTTGAAGTGGGAAGCCTCTGTTCAGCCTTAAAAATTCAGATGAGAAACCGCTAATCCGCGCTGATTGACGCTAATCGATAAAATCGGAAGGAACTGAGTCAGAAAATGGTTCACCTGATCGGTATATCAGAATTCTCTGAGCGAAAGCCGGCTATTGCCTGCATTAGCGTCGATTAGCGAAAATTAGCGGTTAGCTGACTGCGGAATTTGAGTTCAGTGATGAAATTTCGTTTTAGCTTCTCCCTCTCAATATTTCTATTTCGTGCTTTTTCGTGTGTTTCGTGGGCAATCGATTGAATACATCCGTATCGGTAGTCCCGCCGTCAGGATCATCGCACGCGGAAACGGGTTCGTGTATTTCCGGCGCGTTAAGGATAACGCGCCCCACCTTCCGATCTGGATATTCGCGTCGATTCGTGTGATTCGCACCGTTGAAGCGTGCTCGCTTCCCAAGGATCGTCCACCCGCCTGCGCTGGGCGATTGTCCCCGCACCTGCGTGCGAGGCAAGCGGGCAGAAACGTTTTACTGCGGCGTGACCAGCATGCCGTCGGCGAGGCGGATGACGCGGGAGCCGTAGGTCGCGTTCTCCTCGGAGTGTGTGACCTGGATGATCGTCGTACCTTCCCCGTTCAGCTTTTTAAACAACTTCATGATTTCCCGGCCCTGGTCAGAATGGAGATTGCCGGTGGGTTCGTCAGCCAGGATGAGCGACGGTTTTGCGATCAACGCACGTGCGACGCCCACGAGTTGCTGCTGGCCGCCGGAAAGCTGATTGGGGTAAAGATCCTTTTTTCCCACGATGGCAAACTTGTCGAGGACATCGCACACGATGCTTTCACGTTCTTTTTTCGGGACGTCACGGTAGGAAAGGGGAATCTCCAGATTTTCATAAACGGTCAGATCGTCGAGCAGATGGTAGCTTTGAAAAACAAAACCGATGTGCTTTTTCTGCAGCTCAAACCGTTTCTTTTTGTCGAGCTTATGCACGGGTTCGCCGCGCAGATAGTATTCGCCGTTCCAGGCGCTGTCGTGCAGGCCGAGGGCGTGGAGGAGGGTCGATTTACCCGAGCCGGACGGACCCATGATCGAAACAAATTCACCCTCGTTGATCGAGAGGTTGATATTCCGAAGGGCGTAGAAGACGCCGCCTTTGAGAGGGTAAACTTTTTCAACGTGGGATAGCTTGATCATGAAAGGAGATTTTCTGTTTTGCACCCGGCATGCCAGCGTGAAAAGTTATCGTGTCGCTGATATTCAGCGGGTTGTAAGGCGGAAAAAACGACCGCAGACCAGGGTGGTTCACAATCGAAATTTTTTGTCCCGGATTTGGGACGGGCAGGGTAGGGCGGATTATCCCTAATCCGCCGGGATCGAGTCGAAAGCCCAGCATGGCGGATTAAGGATAATCCGCCCTACCTCCAGCCGCGTCTACTTGAGCGCGCGATTGATGGCGCTGACGAGTGCTTTCAACGAAGCCATTTCGATACTCGTATTCGTGCCGGCTCCAAAATAGGTGCGGCCGCGACTGTCCTTGATTTGAATATACGAAATAGCGGACGTATCGGCTCCTCGGCCGAGGGAATGCTCGGAATAGCTGAGCAACTCGAACGCCGGCACACCGGCCGACGCGAGCGCGCGGCTGAACGCATCGATCGGACCGTTACCCTGGCCGGTGATGGTTAGGGACTGGCCTCGATAGATGATCTTCGCCTGGCAGGTGACCTGGCTGTCGCGTTCGGTGCTCTGGCAATGTTCCAGATACAATGGTTCGCGCGGCGTGAGATATTCCGCGACGAACACCTCGTGGATTTCGGACGATTGGAGTTCAGTGCCTTTTGCATCGGCCACGTCGTTGATGATGCGACCGATTTCCTTGTGCATCAGTTTCGGCAACTGGTAGCCAAATTCATTTTCGAGCACGTAGGCCACACCGCCTTTGCCCGACTGCGAATTGATGCGGATGATCGCTTTGTAACTGCGTCCGACGTCGGCGGGATCGATGGGAATATAGAGTACATCCCAGGGACGTCCCGGTTTTTGAAACGGCATGGATTTTTTGATCGCATCCTGGTGAGAGCCGCTGAAGGCGGTGAACACCAATTCGCCGGCGTAGGGATGACGCGGATGAATTTCCAGTCGCGTGCATCGTTCATACGTTTCGCGAATTTGATTAATGTCGCTCAAATCGAGATTCGGGTGAATGCCCTGCGTGTACAGGTTCAACGCCACGATTACCAAATCGAGATTGCCCGTACGCTCGCCGTTGCCGAAGAGCGTGCCTTCAACGCGATCCGCTCCGGCCATCAAAGCCAGTTCGGTCGCCGCGACCCCTGTGCCGCGATCGTTGTGGGTGTGCAACGAAACGATCGTGAGGTTCCGACGGGTGAGGTGGCGGCACATCCATTCGATCTGGTCGGCATGCACGTTGGGCGTCGCATACTCGACGGTCGTCGGGAGATTGATGATGATTTTATTTTCGACGGTCGGCTGCCACACGTCGGTGACGGCTTCGCAAATCTCGAGGGAGAATTCCAGTTCCGTGCTCGTGAAACTTTCCGGGGAATATTCCAGCCGCAAGTTCGAGCCTTCGTTGATGAGCGGCTGGCCGTATTGTTTCAACCACCGCACGGCCTGCGTCGCGATCGCAACGATATCCGCCTTGGTGGCACCAAACACGTATTCGCGCTGTTTGGGCGAAGTCGAATTGTAGAGGTGGAAGATGATATTCTTCGCCCCGCGCAATGCCTCGAGCGAACGCACGATCAGTTCCTCGCGACACTGGCAGAGAATCTGGATCGTGACGTCGTCGGGGATGCGTTTTTCGTCGATCAGGCGGCGGCAGAAATCGAACTCGATTTGCGAGGCGGACGGAAAACCGACTTCGATCTGCTTGAAGCCGATTTTTACCAGGAGCGCGAAATATTCGAGTTTCTCCTCGATATTCATGGGCTGCGGGAGGGCCTGGTTGCCATCGCGGAGGTCGACCGAGCACCAGTGGGGAGCCCGGTCGATCGTGCGGCTGGGCCACTGGCGATCAGGCAAATTTACCTGGGGAAAAGGACGATATTTCGTAACAGGAGCGGATTGCATGGCAGGAAACAAATTAACGTTGCGGATTGTTGTACGCTAAAACACGGGGAATTACCCGGCGGAAACACTCACGACTTGGACGCACAATCGGCCGCTACGCGACCATGGGGATCGTGCGTCTAAATAAGTCGAAGAGTGAGACCTTTGTTTCGCATCTGCGGCGAAGATTACTTGGCCGTGGAATCGCCGGAGTCAAGTCACGCTTTGCGGATTTTCCGGCCGTTTTAACCGCTAATCTTCGCTAATGATCGGATTAAGTCAGCGACTTCATTGCAGGTGTGATTCACCTAATCGGTGAATCGCGGGAGTTGATACTGCTCTCTTATCAGTGATAACCAATGAAGATCAGTGGTGAAAATCTGAAGATCTGTAGTTCACTCAAGCTTGAGATCGATGTAGCTACGGGCCGCTGGCCTGTAGGTTCCGCGAGCGCTCAAACCCCAGCGGGCGAGCGGCCTGCTGCTACGGCAATGCGCCGAACGCGCGAGTACTTGTCTTGCGGACGATGATCCTGACGGCGGATTAGGGATAATCCGCCCTACCTTCCTCCGGCGTCTCGATCTGCGTGATGCGGCTTTTTTCATACGTCCACTTTTGCGGCGCGGTTTCGTGCGCGTGCTTCAACGCCTTGAACAACTCGGGCGCATCGCGCTTCTGGAGCATTAAATCATTCAGGCCACTGGCATCGCAGTTATAAATTTTGGCGAATCCCTTGTAGTGCCGCGGTTCGCCGACGATGCGCGAATATCCGGGCCGCATTTGTAGTGGGCGGCGATCCAGCGCGAGAAAACTGTACGGCAGGCTCCGCAGGTCGATGCCGGCGCGCTGGCCAAATTTCACCCAGTTTGAGTCGGCAAATATATTTGGAATTGGATTCGCGAAAAAATGGCACCAGTGGCGTGCATTTTCGTCCGCCAGCATTCCGCAGCGCAGGGCATGGGTGCACGGTGCGACGACATTGAAATTCGCGGCGCGTAATTTTTCGCGCCAGCCAATCAGCCAGCGGCTCACTTCGTGCGTGCCGGGCTCAACCCAGAGAATCGAATGGGCGCGTTCGCAGAGGGAAGCGAGTTGGGCGCGCGCCTGTTCGTTGAGCTCGTTCAGTACGTGGCTGATCACGAGAATGTCGATGGGGGCGTCGCCTTCCAGCTCACGATAATCGGCCCGACGCACCTCAAGGCCCGGAAATAATTGTTTTCCACGATGCTCGGCGAAGTCCATCGCAAGGGCAGAGTGGTCGTGCAGCAGCAGTCGCGAGAATTTTTCCGAATCGAAAGCCTCGATGACACGCCGCCCGGCAATCCCGCTGCCGCATCCCCAATCGAAAACGGTGGAATGGTCCGGGGGAGTCCATCCGCGGGCCCGCACCTCGCGCAATACCGCGTCCCATTTCCAGCCGATGCGCTCACCGTAGGTGAAATCGTAGCACTCCAGATCGGTGATGGTGTGCCAGTACGGTCCTTCCGCGGCGGTACCCGAAATGAATTTTTCCCGAAGGCGATCGAGAATTTCCCAGTCGAGCGAGTCCCAGTTCATTGATTGCGCATTTTAAAGTTCGCCACATTCACGAACACCATGAAAAGGCAGTTGAAACCACGGATTGCACGGATGATCACGGATCACCAATCAAAGGCAGTTCAGATTAAACTCACGTCGCATCTGTATAATTGTAGGTCAAAATTTCTGCTGAATTATTTCCTCTATCCGTGTGCATCCGTGAAATTCGTGGTTAAACCGGTCTGTTGATCTGCGGAATTTAGAATAACCGTGGAACCGGGAAAGCAACGGGATTTAAGCCAGTCGGGCGATGTTTGAATTCCGCGGGCTGCCGGATTTTTTTGACTGGTCGTCCAAGGTGTGCAAGTTGGCGGCGGTTTCCTTATAACCTTATAATCATGAAAACGATCTCTCGAATCCTGACGGCCACCGCGTTGCTGGTGGTCTTGAATACCGGGTTGGTTGCGGCAACCGCTGAAGTGGGACAGGCCGCTCCCGATTTTACGTTGACGGCGATTGATGGTTCCAAACACGCGCTCTCTGATTTCAAGGGCAAGACGGTAGTGCTGGAATGGGTGAATCCTGAGTGTCCCTTCGTGCAAAAGCACTACGATCAAAGCGGCAATATTCCAAAACTGCAAAAATCGGCGACCGCCGACGGGATTGTTTGGCTCTCGATCAATTCCGCAGCCCCAGGCAAGGAAGGTGACTATGATGTCGCCGCCGCCAAGGCATGGCAGACAAAAATTCATTCCGCCGCATCCGCCTATTTTCGCGATCAGGACGGCAAGGTGGGCAAACTCTACGATGCCCGCACTACGCCGCACATCTTCGTGATCAATCCCCAAGGTCAGCTGGTCTACGCCGGTGGGATCGACAGCATCCGCTCGACGCGCGTTGAGGACATCGCCAAAGCAACTCCCTACGTCACCGATGCGCTCACAGATGTAAAAGCCGGTAAACCAGTGCGCAAGTCGACGTCGCAACCCTACGGTTGCGCGGTGAAATATTGAAAGCGCCTGCCCTGATTGTTCGTAGCCGCGCCGAGGGCAAAGTACTTTGCTACCGGAGCGCGGTGACTGGAACTTTCGTAGTCGACTGATTGGGGTCTTGCTGAATTAGGAACGGCTCCTTCACGTCGCCCAGTTCGACGAAATTGGCGAGTCGCGCAATCATCGCTGCTGTAACACTACTTCCAGCGCGCACCAGGACAGTGCCGTTTTTGGTTGCAACGTCGGACACGGAGATGTCGCCGGGTCTGAGCTCATCGGCGTGTCTCGAAATAACCGGCCGCGACGAACTGATCGTGTTGCTGAGGAAATCAGGGAAACAGACGAAGCATTCTTCGAGCAGCTTCGGATCATAAACGCCCTCGCGGGCGAGCATGACATCCTTGGCGCGCTGTTTCACGACGCCGTCAGCTTCGAGATCGAGACGGTCGAGAAGGATTTTGAGCAGTCGTGCGCCAAGGGGAATGACTTCGCCGGCGAGCGCATCCGTGGGAAAGCCCGTACCGTCGAAATGTTTCTGCTGATAAAGGATAATTTTGCCTACGTTTGCCAGACGAGGAATGTCGGCCAGCAGATCGTGGCCCATTTGCGGTACACGACAGAGAATCATCGATTCCTCGACGCGCAAGGGCGCGGCCGATTCGATTTTCTGGAGAATCACCGGGGGCACGGCGGCGCTGCCGATGGAAGATAACAAAGCGCCGAGTTCAAGTTCCCACAGGCCGGGAGCGCGCAGATGTTGCCCGAGGCGGGAAATGGAATCGCGCAACCGCTGGCCGCGGCCGAGTGCGTCGGGTGCGATCATCCCGAGAACGTCGGTGAGCATTTTCACACTGCCCGCGAGCGTTCCCTCCAGTAGCTCGCGTTCCATGCGGACGAGCTCCGCTTGTTTCAGGCCGGCTTGCAGCGCGGGAACAAGGACCTCCGGTGGGCTTGGCTTGTTCAGAAAACGAAAGACCTGTCCACGGTTTACCGCGTCGATGGCGGTTTGCTGGTCGGCATTTCCCGTCAGCATCATGCGGACGGTGTCCGGCGAAATCTCCTGAATCTTTTCGAGCAGTTCGATGCCCGTCATTCCCGGCATGTTCATGTCGGCGAGGACGAGGGCATACGGTCCACGGGTCTGAACGAATTCGAGTGCTTCGGCGCCACCGAGCGCAGTATCGAACGAAAAATCTTTCCGCAGGTTGCGTTGGAAAGCCGCGAGCAGATTTGCGTCGTCATCGACGAGCAGGATTTTGGGAGTAGGAGGGGTCGGGGGAGTGCTCATATGGAAATGGGCTCAGTGGCCAGAGGCAATCGAATATGAAACACCGTACCCTGACCGACGGTGGAAGTCACGTCGATCGTGCCGTGGTGATTTTTAACAATAACGTTTTGAACAATAGTCAACCCCTGGCCGGTGCCCTTGCCCACGGGCTTGGTCGTGAAGAACGGATCGAAGATGCGTTCGCGGATCTCTTCTGGAATACCCGTCCCGGTATCTGAGATTTCGATGAGCGCCCATTTTCCATCGACGGCTGTGCGAACTGTGATTGTTCCCTGTGCGCTCGCGCCATTTTTAGGCTGACCCGATTCGATCGCATGCGCTGCGTTGACGAGTAAGTTGAGAATGACCTGATTAAACTCGTCCACCACGCAGGGCACTGGCGGAAGGTCGGGCGAAAGATCGGTGACGACGTCAGCCACATACTTCCATTCGTGACGCGACACGGTGATGGCGGTGGCGATTACGCGATTGAGATCGGTCGCGCCGCGGTGGGCGTTGCTTGGATGGGAAAATTCCTTGAGCGAACGCACGATGCGGGCGACGCGACCCAGTCCATCGAGGCTTTGTTTCAGGGTATTGGGAATTTCCGTAATTAGGTAGTTGAGCTCGACGGCTTGCTCGATGGAGGTGAATTGCTCGGCGGATTCTGCAAGCGCGGGTTCTTTTTGCGCGGCATCGCGCAATGTCCGCGCCGCTTCGAGGACTTTCGTCAGGTCCGAAAACGTATTGGTCAGGAAATGAGTGTTGTCGGTGATGAACTGGGTGGGAGTGTTGATTTCATGCGCAACGCCCGCAGCCAGCCGCCCGATGGACTCGAGTTTTTGCGCCAGTTGCAGCTGGATCAGCAGTTCGCGATGCTGCTGTTCGGCTTGTTTCCGCGTCGTGATGTCGCGCGAAACGCCAAACGTGCCTACAATTCGTCCTGCCGCGTCGCGGAGTGGAATTTTTGTCGACGAAACCCAGGTTACTCTGCCATCCGGCCAGGTCTCTTTCTCCTCGAGGTCGATCACGGGTGTCCCCGTCAGCATGATCTTCTGTTCGTCATCGTATGCCGGCTGGGCGTGTTCGGGCGTGAAGCGGTCGAAGTCGGTGAGACCGACAAATTTTGCGGGATTATCGACGCCATCCTTGGTCGCGAGTGAACGGCTCACGCGGATAAAACGACTGTGGCGGTCTTTGAAATAGACTGCATCGGGGACCGTTTCCATCAGGGCGTGGAGTAGCTCCTGATCGGAAGCGACGGATGCATCGTCCGAGGTGATTGCGCTCGTCCGCGTGGCTTGAAAGCAAAGCAGGGTATCGCGCGAACCGGCGGCGGCGGGGTGGATTGAAAGCGCGATATTCGCGGAAAATTCGCTGCCCCAGATATCACGCAATGCGCAGGGCCCGCACCATTTTCCCAGCAGGCTGGTCTGCAGCGTCATTTCGTTTTGAAGCTGGTTGATTGATCCCACTCCAACGAAATCGAGCAGCGTCAGATCGCGTAGATCGGTCTGTCCTTCAGGATCAAGCCATTGGCGTGCGGTGCCGTTGAAATACAAAATGCCGAAATCCGATTTGCGGCAGATCAAAATGAGCGAGGGCGCCACGTCAGCGGCTTTGGCAAAAATAACGCCACGCTGTTCAGCGGTGAGTACTGAGGTATTGGGCGACGCGGTCGCCGTGGGTGGACTCGATGAAATAGAGGACATAAGGGAGTGGCGTAGCTCAGGCAAACGACGTCACTGATACATCGTCACAACTCCTCCGTCCTTTACATTTGGAACCTCGCGGTTGGGTCGAAAATTGAAGCAATTACGGTCCTGTTTTTCGATCGGGACGCGTAGTCGTCTCACAAAAAACTCCCGCCTTCATTCCGGAGGGGAAATGTACCTATGCGCTTCTCTCCTGTGTAGCCCACGCCGGGAGGCGCGGGTCCCTGCGCTTCTCGGCAAGCCTACTTTACTGAATAGGATTTAGCGCATTTTCATAAAAACTGTAGCCGTGTATCGAACGGTTCAAATCTCTCGGAGGAAGGGTCTCCGCTCCTAACCGACAGCGACGAGGTAGGGCGGATTATCCCTAATCCGCCGTGGAATGCGCGAGTACTCCCTCGTGATCGGTGATCCTGACGGCGGATTAGGGATAATCCGCCCTACCATTTTGCTCTATTTTTCCGCTACAGTTTTATTGAAAATGCTCCAGCGCGCTAACAGGTGTTCGCAGACCGCTCAGACCTTGATGCTAAAAAGCTCGGCGTGCAATTCGCCGGTCGCGACGCGCGTGGTGGGTCCGGTCATCTTGATGGCAAAATCGGGCGAGATTTCGATGCCGATCTGGCCACCTGGCATGTGCACAGTGAGCTTGGCGTCGACCAGGCCGAGCTTGTGCGCAACGGCGGCCGACGCGCTGGAACTGCTTCCCGAGGCGAGAGTGTAACCTGCGCCTCGCTCCCAAATTTCGATGCGCACATTCTGGCGATCGATCACCTTGAGAAATTGCACGTTGATGCGATTGGGGAAATTGCGGTGCGTTTCGATGTCGGGCCCATAGGTCCTGGCCAGTTCTTCGCTGATCTCCGGCAGCACGATCACGCAATGTGGATTGCCGATGCCGGCGGAACAGAAAACAAATTCGCGATCCTTGATCGTGAATTTCTCGTTGAGCACGGTGCGAACGGGACCGGCGACCGGGATTTGATCGCTTTGAAATGTCACGCGACCCATGTCGACCGTGATCAACTGACCTTCCTGCATGACCCGCGATTCCACCACACCGCCTGGCACTTCGATCGTGAAAGGGGCCGCGCCGGTCATTTTCTGATCATGGAGATAACGTGAAAAAATTCGCAGGCCGTTACCGGACTTTTCCGCTTCGGAACCGTCGGGATTGAAGATGCGCAAGCCGAACTGCGCGCGTTTAGAGGGCAGTGGGCCCCACAAAATCCCATCGGAGCCGGCGCCGAAATTGCGATGACAGATCACCCGGATCTGCTCCACGGTCGGGACAGTCCAACCTGGAAAATCTGCGGGATTCATCACGATGTAGTCGTTGCCGAGAGCGTGGTATTTGTAGAAGCGCATGTGAAGGGAAGGGATAAAGCATCGGGCGCGTGGAAGACACGTCAAAAAGCTTAACCCTGCGTGTCATCAGCCAAATTCGCAGGTACTGTATTCGTGCCTCGAGGGAGTATTTAATACCCCGGTCTGCTGTTTTCGGGGAAGAGGCGGATCCCGGGTGGTCGTCGATTTCTCCGTTCGACAAGCTCAGGACCCCGAGCCCGTCGAGGGGCATATCGACGATCAGCGTCGGGGCGGAGACCGACGCCCACCGTGCTGCACCGCAGAGCAAGCATTACGTTTCGCCGCCAACCCGTCACGAATGACCCGCAACCTCCTGGCGGTCAGCTGACCGGCGCGACGGTTTTCGGCGTATAGCCGAGCAGTCTCCGCTCTTTGATGAAATCAGCAACTTTCGCCGGCACGAGGCGTTCCCACGAATCGTCGCCGGCTTTGATCCGCAGCAGGACGTCGCGGGAGAAAATGTTCAGATAATCCGGATTGCTGCCCACAATGCAGTCGAGGTTGTGGTTTTCCAGCAGATGCGCGTACAGATTGCGGAGGCGATCCGTGACCTGCAGATTACGGGCGGTGATCATGACGGCCGAGGAGAAAGCGTGGCCACTGTTATGTTGCGTGACGGGCTGCCCATTCGCCAGGTAACGGTCGTAAGCATCCTGTCGCATCGGGTAGATGTAGAGTTTGACCGCGTGGCGGAACATGCGGCCCATCGACTCGAGAATACCGCCTTCGAGATTTTCGTAATACTTCTCGTTGAAGATTTCCAGGAGAGTGTTGATTCCCATCGCGACGCCGATCATTTCCTTCGTGTAACGGCGGAAGTACGACATGAGCCGGTAGAATTCCGAATAATTTGAAATTAGCGTGGTGAATCCAATATGTCCGAGCATGTCCACGCGGGCGAGGAAGTCGTCGGCGTCGAGGTCACCCGAGGCGAGGAGGTTGTTCATGGTGATTTCCATGAGCACCATCATTTCTTTGCCCTTCACGATCGGTTCCTGCATGAACTGGGCGGTCGCGCAGTTGAGCATGTCGACGTTGACGTGGGTCACCGGGCGAAAACTGCCGCGTTCGACGAGAACCGCTTTGTGGTAGAGGGCTTCGGACGGCTGAAGCACTTCACCGCTGGGAGCGAACATCACGGCGTTCGTAAGGCCATATTGCACCAGGCGGAGGGCGAGCAGGCGATTGTCGATGTGTTGAAACGCCGGTCCGCGGACGCTCACCATGTCGATTTCGACGCGATCGCTGCCGATGTTGTCGACCAGCGATTGAATCAGCTGGTGGGGGTCGCTGCTATAATTGAAAGCGCTGTAGATCAGATTTACGCCGACGATGCCGATCGCCTGTTGCTGCATCACATTTTCCTTATCCCACATCCGCACGTGGATGATGATGTCGCTCGGGTCTTCGAGGGGATTTTGCTGGAAACGCACTCCAAGCCAGCCGTGGCCGTCCGTGGTGCCTTTGAAACTTTTTGCGGCGACGGTATCCGAAAACACGAAGAATTTGGTCCGGTCGCCGCGTTTCTCGGCGAGGCGCTCTTTCAACAAGTGATACTCGTGATTGAGCATGGTCTCGAGGCGCTCGCGCGAGACATAGCGGGGCGCTTTGCCGTAGATCGCATCGCTAAAGGTCATGTCGTAGGCCGACATGGTTTTCGCGATGGAGCCGGATGCGCCGCCTACCTGGAAGAAAATGCGGGAGACCTCCTGGCCTGCGCCGATCTCCGCGATCGTGCCGTAACGGGTGCCATCAAGATTGATGGTCAGCGCCTTGCGGTTCGTTGTGAGCAGTTCTTTTTTCTCACTCATGGGAGCAATATAGGAGGCTTTGTCCTAAAATGAAAAGGACTAGATAGTTAAATCGACGCTTCGCTGACATTATTAAGTTGAGTTACCATTCATCCTGTTTCCGGGCCATTTGTCCAACCCGCAGACCAACAAACGTTTTTCGCTGGCGGTAGCAAGTGCCCTGCCTAGTTTCGCCGCCATGAAGAATTTCTTCACTTCCTTCTTTGCCACGTTGACCGCGATGATGGTGTTCGCGCTTGGTGGCGTGGTGCTCTTTTTCCTTTTGCTCGGCGCGATGGTCGCCATGGGCGAAAAGAAACCGGTCACGGTACAGGAAGGATCTTACATTGTCCTGGACCTTTCCACGAACATCCAGGACTCGCCATTGCAGATGGACGGGTTCGATCAATTTGCCGAGGCATTGGGCGGGGAATCGCACCACGTGCTGCAATTGCGCGAAGTCACGCGAGCCCTGCAAGCCGCGTCCACCGACAGCGATATCACCGGCCTCTATCTTACCGGCCGGGTGCGACCTGAAGGCTACGGGTCAGGTTTTGCGGCGCTAAAAGAAGTGCGCGAAGCGATCGAGACCTTCAAGGCATCTGGCAAGCCGGTGAAAGCCTATCTCGATTATGCGAGTACGCGCGACTTTTACCTCACGTCGGTAGCGAGTGAATTGATCCTCGATCCTTACGGTGCGATCTTAATGCCCGGCCTGGCCGCGCAACCCATGTTTTTCACCGGCGCATTCGAAAAATTCGGCATCGGCGTGCAAGTCGCCCGCGTGGGCAAGTACAAGGCGGCGGTGGAGCCTTTCACCCGCAAGGACATGAGTGCTGAAAATCGCGCACAGACTCAAAAACTGCTCGATGACGTATGGAGTTCACTCACCACCTCGATTGAACAGTCGCGTAAATTACCTGCCGGAACATTGCAGAAGGTGATCGATGAAAAGGGATTTATCCGCCCCGACGTGGCAAAGTCCATCAAGCTCATCGATCGTGTCGCCTATCTCGACGAAGTGCTGACGGATTTGAAAACTGTCACGGGTCGCAAAGGCTCACGTGAAAGTTTCCGTCAGATCGCACTGAAAGATTATGCGAAGCTGGTTTCCGACGATGGATTGGTCGCCAAACGACGCAATGAAAGCCGGGTGGAGATTAAAACCGGGGGCTCGGGCAAGGTCGCGATTGTCTATGCGGAAGGCGAAATTGTCGACGGTACGGGTAACGCCGAAGGTCTGGTTTATGGCGACAAGCTTGCGCGGTTGCTGCGACAGATTCGGCAGGACGACAGCGTCAAGGCGGTCGTGCTGCGCGTGAACAGCCCGGGTGGTAGCGTTTCCGCATCAGAGGCAATCCAGCGCGAAGTTCGGTTGATACAAAAAGAAAAACCAGTCGTGGTCTCGATGGGCACCGTCGCCGCATCCGGCGGTTATTGGATTTCCACCAACACCGAACGCATTTTTGCCGAACCGACGACGATCACCGGATCGATTGGCGTTTTTGGAATGTATCTGAACGTGCAGGGTCTCGCGAACGACAAGCTGGGTCTGACGTTCGACACGGTGAAGACCGGGAAGTTTGCCGATTCCAGTACCATTTCCCGCCCGAAGACCCCGGAGGAACTCGCGCTTTTCCAGACTTTCGTAGATTGGGTCTACGATCAGTTTATCGGCAAGGTGGCCGACTCCCGGAAGCTCTCACGCGAAGCGGTGCAGGAAATCGCCCAGGGCCGTGTCTGGTCAGGAAAGGAAGCGCTGAAACTCGGCTTGGTGGACGAACTCGGCGGACTTTCCGCCGCGGTGAAATATGCCGCGACCAAGGCGTCGTTGGGAAATAATTTCCACGTGGCGGAATATCCCCGGAAAAAGCAATTCGCTGAAGCGTTTGCCGAGGCGTTTGAGGGACGTCGTCGTGAACAATCGTTTGCCGCGGCAGCTGGTCCGATGGACACTTTCCTGCGCGAGACTTTTGAGGAATTAAAGTCTCTTGGCCGATTCAACGATCCCCAAGGCCTTTACGCGCGCCTTCCCATTGAGCTGCGTCTCAAGTAATCTGTTTTCGTCATGAACCAAGAATACACTCTGGGTCAGGATTGTCGGGCAACCGCAATTCCTGCAGGCGACGCGGTTACGTTGAAAAAGGGAGCGAGCGTTCTCATCACGCAAACTCTGGGCGGCAACGTGACAGTGAGAACGGACGACGGACTTTTTCGCATTGCACGCGAAGATGTCGCGGCAATTTCGGGTTTCTCGCTGAAGGCGGACTCTGCCACCGAAGAAGCGAAAGGTGAGTTCAGCGAGCAGCTCGTGTGGGACACGCTGAAGACCTGTTTCGATCCAGAGATTCCCGTCAACATCGTCGACCTTGGGCTGGTGTATGATCTCGCCGTGGAAAAAAATCCGGAGGGGAAGAATATCGTCGAAGTGAAGATGACCCTGACCGCGCCCGGTTGCGGCATGGGCCCGGTGATCGCCGAGGACGCCCGGCAGAAAATCGCCGCGCTACCGAGCGTGGAATCCGCCAAGGTTCACATTGTCTGGGACCCACAATGGGTCCCGCAAATGATCTCAGAGTCCGGCCGAAAAGTCCTCGGGCTTGAGTGAATTGGCACGCATTCATCACCCTAAAGCGAAGAAAGAATTTGGGTCACAGAGAGCACTGAGCGGACACAGAGTGCACAGAGGTAAGCCGATCACTTGAGTTCACGATGCATTTCCTGGAAACCGGTGCTCGGCGAAAAAAAAGCCGAACATTGTGATCTCCTGCAGTCTCTTGTCGGTGCTCTGTGTGCTCTGTGAAATCTGCCTTGGTTTCGAAGCGATCAATTTACCGGGCTAATCAAGCCGTCACCGTATCCAGCGAACAGCTCTCAAGCGGAGTCTCGCAGTTGGGGCGGGCGATCACTCCGGCGTAGGGTTCGGGTGCGAAAAGCTTGGTCGGTTCTGTCAGCAGATGTCGGTCGCAGACCGAGAATAGTTCGGCTTCGGTCATTGCACGGCGCATGTCGTGGAGAAACTGGCTCTGTGCATCCACGCTTTGCCCAACGAAATTCAAGTACTTCTTCATCTTGGCCACGTGGGCGGCTTCGGGCACTTCCGGATTGCGCGTTTCGCGGTAGAGCCGGTCGACGTACTCGCGGACGTCCGCGAGAGTCGGACGGAAAACTGCGACACTGGCGCTTGTCGCATCCGTTCCGGCAGACAGCGAGAAACGTTCGCGGCACTGCCGGAAGATCCACGGATTTCGAATGGCGTGGCGTCCGATCATCACGCCGGCAGCACCGGATTCGGCGAGGACTGACGCGGCCTTGTCGGCGGAAGCGATGTTGCCATTGGCGAGTACCGGACAGCGGACCGCTCGTGCGGCATGGCCGATGAAATCGTAATGAACCTCGCTCCGATAACCTTCCTTAACGGTACGACCGTGTACACTCAACAGATCCACATGGTGTTTATTGATGAGTGCGAGAATCGGATCGTAGTTTTCCGTCGTTTCAAAACCGATCCGCATTTTAACGGTGAAAAGTCCGGGAACGGCATCCCGCATGGCGCCGATGAGTTCGTCGATCTTCGCAGGATCGCGCAGCAGGCCGCCACCAACGTTCTTTTTATAGATCTTGGGCGCAGGGCAACCCATGTTCAGATCGATGCCGGCAATCGGGTATTGAAGCAGTTCCTTCACCGTTCGAACCATGTCGGGAATATGCTCGCCGATCAGTTGCGCGAAAACGGGACGTCCCGTTTTATTTTCCGTGATAGAGCGCAGAATATGTTTTTCGGGCCTCGATTGTGCGTGGACCCGAAAGAATTCCGTGAAGAAATGATCGGGCGCTCCGTAATGGGCCATCACCCGCATAAACGGAAGGTCGGTCACATCCTGCATTGGCGCCAGTGCAGTCAATGGCTGGCCGGAATTAATGCCCGGCGGCAGGGTGCGGGACTGAGTGATGTTTGCGCTCAAGGGTCACATTCTGCGACGCCGCTCCAACCACAGGCAAGAGGGTTTGTTGAATCGGAAATACAGCTATTACAGAAGCACTTGAGGATGTCTCGCAAAGGACTCGAAGGAGAGGAAGGTCAGCCAAATCGATTCAAGACCTCGTTGATCCGCTACGTTCCTGGCGGGCGATCCCGGAAAAATCTCAATGAATTCTCTAGTATTAACCTTTGAATCCTTCGGACCCTTAGCGAGAAACCTCTCCGACAGCCACCTCACACCGGCGGGCTGGTTCGCGTGATCTTGAGTTTATTTAGCGCGTTCAAATCAGGCTTCGGAAGATCTGCGAAAGGCGGCAGGGTAGTCGGCAAGGGAGCGAGCCCCGCTGGATAGATTCCTTTTCGGGCGAAGTGGTGCGTAATCATGCTGTCGGTGCCGTGTGCGATCAGGATGACGGTGGCGACGGTCAGCCAGTATTGAGCGTCGACTGCTTTGCCGGAATCATCCACCCGGTCCAGGAAGGGCAGAATCACCGCCACGGCCCAGAGTGCCGCCGTCCCCAAAAATTCCAGTGCGGCAATCCAGCGGTGTCCGAGATAAAAATCACCAAGTCCGGGAAACAGCAGCGAGAGCAGGCCGGCTTTGCGCGCCGATTTGAATGCGCCCTTACACGACGGACACGAACTGGGAAAAGTTGGAATGAATACATAGCAATGCGGACAGAGATGTTCGATGCCGCGCGTGTGTTCAAATGGTGCATTGGTCAGCTGCACGATGTCGGCGAGAAATTCGACGAGGAATTTCCGATCCGGCGCCGGGATGTGCTGGAAATTAAACGTTACCCGATTGAGCAGTTTGATCGCGCACATTCCAGTCCAGGTGGATTTCACACTCGCGACGTTCGCGTAGGGAAGCTGCGAAACCAGTTCCATCGGCCGCTGACGCGCGTCGATGTGCAGCAGCAGGATTCGCCTCGAGGTAAACACCAGAGCTCGCAGGTTCAGATAATAAGCGAGCCAGCCGACGAAAAATCGTTCGCCCAAGCTGACCGTAGTGCCCGACGTGATGAAATATACTTTCTCGCCGCGTTCCAGGATGTGACGGATTTTTGGATCGAGCGCCTTGAGAAGTTTAAGGCGTTTCTTGCAGCGGCGTTTGCCCATGAAACCTTCCGCCTTGAATAAAGTCGCAAACTCGTACGGGGATGGGGCGACTGAACTGCCCAGCAGCTCCTCATAATTTTTTGCTGATTCGACTGTCGTCATAGATCCGCGTTACTGAAGAATTTTTTGGCCCGTGAATATTTAGTGATTACTCAAATACGACACCAAACCGGCGCGAGTTAAATGAACCCGCGATGAAATTGTTAGCAGCTAGTTTACGAAATGCACTGCGGAACCGCGAAATTGTCACCTGCAACTGGATTGGAATAGCACGGAGCCGCGCAACCTGATCTTACAACAGGCTAAGTTGCTGATCCTCTGTATCCTCTACGACGATCTTTTTCTGGGTGCGAACTTGAGGCGATTGCAGTGAAACCGTCGCGTCGTCTGACTCCAGCTTGGCGAGGATGGTTTTGGCCCGCTCAATCACACTCAAGGGAAGGCCCGCAAGTCTTGCGACCTGGATACCATAGCTGCGATCGGCGGCACCCGGGACCACGCGACGAACGAAAACTATTTCGTCGTTCCATTCCTTCACCGCGACTGAGTAGTTCAACAAGCGGGGCAGGTGCTTCGCCAATTGCGTGAGCTCCTGGTAGTGCGTGGCAAAAAGTGTGCGAGGCCCGCGATCGTTTGCCCGATGTAGATGCTCGACTACCGCCCAGGCGATGCTGAGGCCATCGTAGGTCGACGTGCCTCTGCCGATTTCGTCGAGAATGATGAGCGAGCGCGAGGTCGCATTGTTGAGAATGTTTGCGGTCTCATTCATCTCGACCATGAACGTCGAGTTGCCGCGTGCGAGGTCATCACTGGCGCCGACGCGCGAAAAAATCCGATCGACCAAGCCGACACGGCAGGCTTTCGCAGGAACCCAGCAACCGATTTGCGCCATCAAAGTGATGAGTGCAACCTGTCTGATGTAAGTGGATTTTCCCGCCATGTTGGGACCGGTGATGAGCGCAATTTGCGCATCGTTACTGGCGAGAGCGGTGTCGTTGGGGACAAAAGTGTGGCTCCCCGCGAGGCCTAGCCGTTCCTGTCTCATCATCTGTTCGACCACCGGGTGGCGTCCATCGGCGATGCTTAAAATCTCGCCGTCGTCGAGTTGCGGCTGACAGTAATCCCATTCGCGTGCGAGCACCGCCCAACCCGCGAGCACGTCGAGTTCCGCCAGCGCATCCGCGGTGCGCGTGAGCGTCACCGATTCATCAAGCACGGCTGAAACCAGATAACTGAACAACTCGAGTTCCCGTGCGAGGGATTTTTCTTCGGCCGAGAAAATTTCCTTTTCCTTCAGCTTCAGTTCCTCGGTCACGTAGCGCTCACCGTTAACCGTCGTCTGTTTGCGAATATAATCCGCGGGCACGTTGGCCAGATTCGCCTTGGTGACTTCGATGTAGTAACCAAAGACCGACGTAAAACGAACCTTGAGGCTCTTGATGCCAGTGCGTTCCTGTTCCTTTCGTTCCAATTCCGCGAGCCAGGTTTTGTTGCCTGACGTTAATCCGCGCAGCCGATCAAGCTCGGCATCATAGCCGGCGCGAATGTAGTTTCCATCCTGGAGATCGTTGGGCAACTCGTCCGCGAGCGCGTTGCCGAGTAATTCACGCAGAGCCGGCAAATCAGTGAGACGCTGGCGAACTTCGACGATTTTTCCGCCCTGACTGCCGACGAGATGGGAATCGAGGAGATCGAGACACGCCTGGATCGCCGGAATTTGTGCGAGGGTGTCCTTCACGCCGCCCAGTTCACGCGGATTGCGCAGACGGTTCTGAAGGCGGCTGATGATGCGGGGAATATCGCGTACTTTTGTGAGCAGTTCGCGTAACTGGGCGAGGTCGCTCGGTTGCGCGAGAAGTTCGCCGACGACAGTTTGGCGACGAGAAATTTCAGGCAAATCCAACGTCGGGCTCGCGAGCCAGCGCTCGAGTAAACGCGAGCCGGCCGCGGTGGTGTTGCGATCGATCGCACCGAGCAGTGAGGCGACACGAGTGCCTCGGGTGGATTGAAACACTTCCAGATTGCGCAGCGTCGCGGGGTCGAGAAGAAGCGTGCGGGCGCTGCGGTATTCCTGGAGATTGCGAAGGTTTTCGGGTTTCGCGCAGAGATTTTCCGTCGCGTAATAAACCACCGCGCCCGCCGTACCGAGTGCTGGATGCTGATTCGATAGTCCGAAGCCCTGCAAATTCAGCACGCCCAGCGCGTCCATCACGGTCTTTGCGCCGGATGCGGTTTCGAAATGATAGCCCGGTAATTCAGAACAGAGCCGGCCATCACAGAAATGATGCAACGCGTGAACCGCATGTGCTTCGTGTGGAGCTGCACGCCATTTGCTGAGGTCGCCTTCCGCTAATACCAACTCCGCGGGATCGAGCGCTGTGAGCACGGGGAGCAAATTTTCCGGGTGCGCATCGGTGGCGAGACGAAATTCCCCGGTCGACAGATCGAGCCACGCGGCGTGAAGGCCGGCTTTGTCGAGCGTGATGGCGCAGAGATAATGATTCTTAGCCGCATCGAGTTGGTTGGCGGCGAGAGTAGTTCCGGGGGACAGGATTCGCGTGAGCTGACGTTTCACGAGTTTGCCCGGCGTGGCAGCCTCGGCCTGATCGCAAATGGCGACCTTTTTTCCCGCGGCGAGCAGCTTGGAAATATAATTATCAGCTGCGTGGTGCGGCAGACCGGCCATCGGCGTTTCCTGGCGCTTGGTGAGGGTCAGACCGAGAATCCGCGACCCAATTTCGGCATCTTCAAAGAACATCTCATAGAAGTCGCCGAGGCGAAAAAGTAGCAACGTATTCGCCGGCAGGCCGCGCTTGACCTCGAAATACTGCTGCATCATCGGGGTTAACTTCTCGGCTGCGCACATAAAATAGTCCCCCTACACTCACAGACGCCCCGCGGGGTTGGGAAGCCAAAATGAGCGGATTTTGAAAGGCGTCTAATTTCCCCGGATATTAGGTTGTCTCCATGATCGCCTCTGTGTCTCCGTGTCCCGGTGGTTCAACTCAATTATACCGACTTGGGTGGGGAAGGAAAACCGGTCATGATCGTCCTGCACGGCATGCTGGGCTCTTCCCGCAACTGGCAGACGACAGGGCGCGATCTGGCAGCTCATTTTCACGTCTACGCACTGGACGCCCGGAATCATGGGAAGTCGCCCCATGCGCTGGAAATGAATTACGATGTCATGACCGGGGATATCCTGGGCTGGATGGATGCCCGCGGGATTCAACGGGCCACATTCGTCGGGCATAGTATGGGCGGAAAGACCGCCATGCTTCTCGCGTGCCGGCATCCAGAGCGGGTCGAGCGGCTGGCCGTGGTGGATATCGCGCCCAAAAACTATCACTGGGTGGCCCATCGTGCGGAGTTTGCAGCGATGGACGAATTGGATCTCACCAGCCTTCAGTCGCGGCAGGAGGCGGAAATGAAGTTCGAGGCCAGGGTAGACGATTTTGGCATGCGAAAATTCCTCGCCACGAATCTCGACCGCACGGCGGAAGGCGGCTGGCGTTGGCTCGTGAATCTGCCGGTGTTGACCGCCGCGCTGCCGGTGCTCGAGCAAAGCAGTCTGCGTGAGGATGATCACTACGATGGCGACGCGTTGTTTATTGCCGGAGGACGTTCCCAATACGTCCAAACGGCGGATGAACCCGAAATCCGGCGTCATTTTCCAAAGGCCCGGATCGAACGCATCGCCGGTTCCGGCCACAATCCCCACATGGAAAAACGCGAGGAATTCGTGCGTCTCATCCAAACCTTCGCTATACCGTCCAGTTGAATTCGGTTGGCCCGCTAATCACGCGAATCAACGCGAATAAAAGGGCGAAAGCCAAAAAAACGTTACCCGCGCCAGACGCGAAATGGACTGTTCTTGAGTTGAATGGTTCGCCTGGATTTCGCGTCAATTCGCGTGATTCGCGGGCCAACCTTCCGATTCCTACGCTTCCGGTACCAACGGCAGCGTGTCACCGAGGACTTTCTCGCGGCTGCGCTGCGCGTATTTCATCCAGCCCCGTTTTTTCCAGCGGCGGTACATGATCAAACCGCGAAACCACTCCTCGATCATCATCGCAACCCAGATCCCGGGGAGACCCCAGTGAAATTTAACGCCGAGCAACCAGCACAGCGGTACGCTAAACGCCCACTGGGAAAAAACGGCGATCTGCACCGGAAACCGGGCGTCTCCGGTGGCACGAAGCGCGTTAATGATCACGATATTGAACACGCGTCCCGGTTCATAGAAGATCGACATCCACAACAGCAGCGCCCCGCCCGCGACAATTGTGGGGTCGTGGGAAAAAAGCCCGAGCAACGGCCGTGCCGTGCCGGCGACAATCAGAATCCCGACCGTGGCGATGATCAGACCCGTGCGCAGACTTTTTAAAACTTCGCGATAGGCCGCTTCGAATTCCCCGGCGCCGACCAACCGGCCGATCATGATTTCAGTGCCGAGTCCGAGCGCGATGCTGAATAAAATAACCAGACGCTGGACTTGTTGGGTGTAAGTCATCGTAGCCAGGCTTTGGCCGCCCAAGTGCGCCGCGAAGCTGGTTATGACCATCAGAGACACCCAGTAACTCATGTGTTCGCCTGCGGCCGGGAGTCCAATATGAAGGATGCGTTTGATTCGGTCCCATCGCATATCGATGAAGTCCCGCGCTCGCAGCATCAGCTTCAGGCGGCGATCGAGCAATATCCAGAGGATGATACTCGCCACGACGCGACTGGCCACGCTGGACAAAGCCACGCCCGTTACGCCCATTTTTGGTGCGCCGAACAGGCCAAAGAGAAGCACCAGGTTGCCGATGATGTTGAGCGCGTTTTGAATCACGGTGACCACCATTGCATCGCGCGTATAACCGTGCGCCCGGAGCGAAGCGCCGATCGCAGTGTTCATCGCCTCCATGAAAAGTGTACCGCCCATCAGTTTTAAGAAGGGCAGGGCGTGCACCATCAGTTCAGGTGGGAGCTGCATCAGTCGCAGCAAGGGTTCGGCAAAAAAATACGTTGTGACGCTGACGATCAGTCCAATCCACGTGTTAACCGAAATTGCCGTGGTGACGATTTTCTCCGCGCCGGCGCGATCTCCGGCGCCTACGTGGTGCGTGATGACCACGCTCGCGCCAATGCCGATGAAATTAAAACAGATCAGTGCAAGTACGACGAACTGGTGGGCGATACCCAGCGCGGCCACGGCGCCATCGGATACATGACTCACCATGAAGGTATCCACCGTGCCGATCAGAATACGGAGCGTTTGCTCGATAAAGATCGGCCAGGCAATCGCCAGCAGAGTCGGTTTGGCAGGAGCAGCTTTGTTCATTTGCGCGGACACGCCACTAGCACAACCAATGCCGTGGGGAGTAAAGCCGATTTCCGGTCTTGCTGAAGACCGTCACCGCTTCGACCAGATTCTCAGGGACGCCAGCAGGAAGTCCTCAAAGGCGGCGGATTCGTTCAAATTAAGACGAAGCAGCCCCGCGTTGTGTTCGAGTTTTTCGATCGCGGCGGAAAGCGACCGGCGCACGGATTCATCGCCAGCAACGAGCCGCTCCTGCGCGAACGCCCGCGTGGTATGTTCAAGTTCGATGAAGAGTTTCTGACGAATGCCATTGGCGATTCCGGTTTCGATCGCCACCTGTTCGTCGTCGTCGAGATCCTCGGGCAATTTCCCTTTCTGCGCTTTCCAAATGGTATCCGTTGCCGCGGTGAGCACCGCGTTGAAACGCGTAATCAGACCGTAGACGCCGATCAACTGGTCAGCGACGGCGCGTTTCTCACTGACTCCGGCACATAGCTGACCCAGCCACGCGGAGTAGCGTGCGCGGGTGGATTCCCACAGGGAGCGCGTCGCATCATCGGCATCTGTGAGGGCTCCGCTGCCGGAATCGGTGAAGCGGAACAACAGACAACGGCTGCGAATTGTCGGCAGGAGTGAATAGGGCCGCGTGGTGAGCAATAAGATCGTTGTGCTCGGAGTCGGCTCTTCCAGCGTTTTGAGGAAAATATTCGAGGCCGCGATATTCATGCGGTCTGCCTCATAGATCACCGCGACCTTCCGTGGTGAAACAGTGGCGGAAACTTGGATTTTGCCAATGAGATCGCGGGTGGGTTCCGCGCCGATTTGCCGCATTTTCCCCGTGGGGCGCAACGCATGGAAATCCGGGTGCTGCTTCGGCGAAAAATACTGGCTGGGCTGGCGCGGGTCGTTGAGCAACCGATCGGCAATCGCGTGCGCCACCATCGCCAGCGTCCCCAGGTTTTCCCCATGCAACAACAGGCTGTGCGCCAACCGGCCACGGTCGATGGCACGTTCGATGACAGACACCGTGGGGGTGCCTTCGAGCGCGGTCGGCCAGGGAAGGGGGGCGGTTGACATGGGTTAGATGGCGAGCGGGTGGGAGCGAAGTCGGCTGGTTATCTGCGTCAGCTGAGACACCGCTGTACCTCCGCCCAGATTTTCTTGTCCAACGCTTCGACCGTTTGTGTGCCGTCGACGACTACGACGCGTTCAGGCCATTGTTGGGCAAGGAGCAGATAGCCTTCGCGCACTTTGGTGTAGAACACGATATTTTCGCGTTCCATACGGTCGGGAAGATCGGAGGCGCGCTGGCGAATGCGCTCGAGGCTGACCTCCGTGGGGACGTCGATCACGATGGTGAGGTCGGGCATCACGTTGCCGACGGCGAAACGGTTGATGTCGCTGACCGGTCCGGGTGCGAGATTGCGGGCAATTCCCTGATAAACCGTCGAAGAATCAAGATACCGGTCACTGAGGACGATCGCGCCGCGGGTGAGGGCGGGGACGATCACTTCCCGCACGACTTGGGCCCGGGCAGCGGTAAAAAGGAGCAGTTCCGTTTCCGGGCACATCTCGTCGCCCTTGGAGTTATGCACGATGATATTCCGGATTTGCTCGCCGATCTCCGTGCCACCCGGCTCGCGGGTGGCCACGACTTCACGCCCCGCTTTCTGGAGGTGACCGGCCAGACGCGCGATTTGCGTCGATTTGCCGCTGCCTTCAGAGCCTTCGAACGAGATGAGTTTGCCGGTGGATTTGGATTTGTTGGGCATGGGGGACAAAGACAGCACCAGCGAAAAAAGGTTGAGGGCATCGCGCAATCAGATTCAAGCGGTGATTCGCGAGGATTTTCCATTGATTGGTCCGCGTAAACGCGCCAACACTGCGCTACATGCTCAGTTTTATTCCGCCGCCTCTACTCGCCAGCACCATCAATGTCTGGCAGGTATTTCTTACCACCGACTCGGTTGGTCAGGCTGTAATCGCCCTGCTCGCCGTGTTCAGCATATTTGCCTGGGCTGTCATGCTTGGGAAATATGCGGAACTGAAAAAACTGCGCGAGCTGAATTTGCTCTTCGAAAAGAAGCTCGGGCAGGAGAAGCACATTCTCGATTTGCCGGAAAGTCTGCGCAACCGGCGCGATATCCCTTATGCGGATTTGTTGTCCGACGCGCTTGAAGCTTACTGGCGCGCCGCGGCCATCGGAAAAGAGAAAGGTGACGAAAACATGCGCTCCCGGCTGGAGCACGCGGAGAATGCCGTGCAGCGCGCGCTCGCCAATCAGTCGCTTCGCTATGAATCGAGCATGATTATTCTCGCTTCGCTGGTGTCTGGCGCCCCGTTCATGGGTTTGTTCGGTACGGTCTGGGGCATCATGGAAGCGTTCAGCGCCGTCGCCACCCAGGCTTCGGCGAGTATTCAGACGCTCGCGCCGGGTGTGTCGGCAGCTTTGTTGACGACTATCGCGGGTCTCGTGGTGGCAATTCCATCAGTCTTCGGCTATAATATCCTGATCGGTCACGTGAAGAAAATGATCACCGAACTCGAAAACTACGCGAGCAGCCTCGCTGACCGCATCGAGTTGGAAGCAAAATAACCGACGACCATGGCAAAAATTTTCCGCAGACCCCGGCACCTCCACCCCGTGGCGGAATTGAATGTCACCAACATGGTCGATCTTGGCTTCACGTTGCTGATTATTTTCATGATCACCACGCCGCTGATCCAGAGCGAGCAGACGATCCCGATTAATCTGCCGGTCGAGGGAAAGAAGACCCAGCAGACGCCGCCGGATGCCGAGTACCAAGCCATCTCGGTTGATAAAGCCGGCAACTTTTATTTCGGCTCGAAACGGGTGAGTTTTGCCGAGCTATCGAGCAATCTGTCCGCTTTGTCAGCCAAACCCAAGCAGCCGGTTATCCGCATCCGCGCCGATCTCACGCTCCAGTGGCAACAGGTCGTGCGCGTCATGGACGAGATTAAAAAATATAACCTGACCAAGATCACTTTCGATACCGAGGCCAAGTGAGGCGATGCACGCCAAGTCTCCCAGTTCGATCCTAGTTTCACTGACGATCCACGCGTTCGTCGCCGCGATTATTTTCCTGACGACAGTCTACGTCGCGCAGCGGGACAAGGCGCCGGTGATTTTTGAGTTGGTAGCCGGTCCGCCCACGGGACGGCCGGAACTAACCGCGCCCGCCGAAGGGAATTCGGCGACTCCCATCAAACTGGAGGTACCCAAAGTGGAACCGCCCCCACAGAAAGTGGAAGCGCCTTCGCAAGACACTTCACCGACCACTGAGCCGGAGGTGAAGGAAGAAGTCCCGCCGACAAAAACTGTATCGACCAAAGCGCCACCCGTGAAACCGCCGCCTCCCAAGGCGGCGGCCACGGACATGTCTATCGCGAAGGAAATGAAACGCAGCGCGCGTGTTTCCTACCAGGAATATATTAAAAAACACCCGCCGCCCAAACCCTCGTCGGGAACGGGCACGCAGAAAACAGCCGCTAACGTCCCGCGCATCGATGCACAGGGAATAGCTGGAGGCGTGCGTGGTGGTTCGACCGCAAATCGCCGTGGGGGAGAGAGCGGGAAAGCACTCTCGCGCGAAGAACAAAATGAATTTAACACCTATATATCGTTTTTGCTCCACGCACTGAAGGAAGCGCACGAGCCCCCGCCCGGGGTGAACGACCAGATGGAGGCCAAGGTCACCTTTGATATCACCGCGAGTGGATCGATTTTGAACCCACGTATTTCCAAATCGTCCGGCGATCGCGCTTTCGATGATTCCGTGATCGAGGCCTTCCGCCGGGTGAAGAGTATCGGCCCAACGCCAGACGGCAAAGCCGACACGTGGACGGTCACTTTCCGGATGAAGGATACGGCCTGAAGGCCTGGGGTGTATTCAAACCCAGGCTGCCTTGGTTTCGGACCTGCCCACGAAAATCCCAAGAGAGGTGGGCGTCGATTTCCACATCGACGATCAGCGTCGGTGCGGAGACCGACGCCCACCGCGCTGTAAGCATTTGATACTCCCGGCTGTTTCGTGGGATTTTCGGGCGAAAATTAACCCCGAAATTCTCTCGTGAAAAAGTCCTTGCGTTCCTCCACCAAACCTTACTTTTAACACGTTCTGTCGGTTAGTTATGGGCTCTTAGCTCAGTTGGTAGAGCGCCTCAATGGCATTGAGGAGGTCATCAGTTCGAACCTGATAGGGTCCACCATTTTAACCCGGGTAACTCCCGGGTTTTTTATTTCCCCTCTGTAATGACCAGTGGGTGCCCTTCAATGCAAGTGGACAAAGTCGGATATTTGCATACAGAATGCATACGAAATTGCATATAAAACCGCATACAGAGTCCACTTTAGCTCCAATCAAACCGGTCTATCCGGCTGTCGTAATAAAACTCCCGAAGGGCATTCGTCTGCTGCCAACGCGACCAAACACTCCTTCACCATTTGGTTGTACTTGGTCTGCCGGTGGGCGACGAAAAAGCCAATTTTTTTCGACGAAGGAGCGACTTGAAACCAAATTGCGGGAGCTGATTGAAGCGCGAAAAAAAGGCGATATTGCAATACTCCCGACCCGCTCGGAAATCGAAGAATGGCGCGCCTTTAAGGCTGCTGCTGGAGCCATTCCTGCGATGGAAATTTTGGCCCAATGGCGCGCTGGACTTGTTGCCGCGGGCAAGCCGGTGTGCGATAAAACAGTAACGAAAGCGGTCGATGAATACTTGGCGAGGGAAACTAAGAGAAAGGACAACGGGAACATAAGCGCAGATACGCTTCGACAGCGGACGCGCAAATTGACGCTCTTTAAAGAGGCCTTTGGGTTTGCGATGCTCGACGCTGTCACAGCGGCTGAGATTGAGGATTGGATCGACGATCTTGATCACGTCGATTCCGCTTCCACATTCACGGATTACGTGAAGAAAGTGCGAGGTCTCTATACGCATTTCGCGGATATCGTTCCGAAATCACCAGCAGACCGAGTGGAACTCCGCTCAGACCTTTCGAGCCACATTAAAGTCTATCAAGTCGAAGACGCGGCGAAAGTACTTCTCTATGTAAAAGAGCACAGGCCGGAATTGATGGTGCGCGTTGCAATGGAGATATTCGTTGGTATCCGATTTACGACGGCCGCACTTCTTCAGCGCGAACACATCAAAATATCAGACCGTCGAATCGACATTCCCGCAGCGTTAATCAAAACGAGAAGGGGACGAAACATCGACGCGATGCCAGCGGTTTTTTGGGAGTGGGCTACGCTTGGCTGGGATCAACCGTGGGACACACTTAGTAAGAGCGAGTACATGCATCGGAAGAGTGAATTATTCGGGCCAAACGCATCCGGAATCACCGCAATTCACAACGGGTTTCGCCATACCTTCGCATCCATGCACGTTGCCAAGTTCAATAACCCAGGTCTAACCGCCACTATTCTCTGCCATCGAAATCAGCAGATGCTGCATGCGGTTTATTTAGGAAAAGCGACCAAGGAGCAAAGTGATCAATATTTTGGAATCACTCCGGCACGCGTCGCTCAGGCGGCTGCTGGCGTGCGAATTAAAGTCAGGAGCTTATAGGCGTCATCGATAGTAAGACCAAATTTAAGCGCTTCCCGAACATTGATGAGCTTGGGTCGGCCATTACCTTCGATGAGGCCAGCGCGAATTTTGCAACGGACGAACTCTGGGTCCCGTTTAATGAGTATGGCGAATTCACTGGTAGTGCAAAGCGGATGCGCCTTGGCGTGGAAAAAAGAGACATGTTTATTCATGTTTCAATTATGGGCGTCGACCCGGCCAATATTGCTTTCGACCGCCCGGATTTCGAAAGTTTTTCCAGCAATCTCGCTTTTCTACCGTGTTCCGAACATCGGACCGGGCTTCCGATCTCAGCAGAACTACTTTTTTGCCGTTCTGAGAAGGATTCACGATGAAAATAGTGATTAGCTGAGCATTTCAGGCTGAAATTGGTACCATACCCCCTAGGGGCTCTCCCTTCGATCCCGAATGCACAGTATGGCAATACAGTTTTGATTGGTTGATACGGCTTTGCGCGTTTCAGAGTAAATGTTCAACACGTTCTTCGGCGCAAGTCGAATGGAGGAATGGCTGCGTTAGCGATGTCACCACCCTCCAAGTACAATGCGCCTATCGGCGGCTGGACGAGTAGGCGAGCATACCGCCGCTCTAAATTATCGGTTAAGGGTCCGCATGCATAACCTCAATCGCGTATGGAAGCTAATGAACGGCGGCTCTGAATTCCGGATTGGTCTGAGACTTCTTTACTGCAACTTGCCGAAGATATTCTTTCACGAGCGCGTGCTCCAAGAGGCCCCTCGTTCCGCTGCATATATTGTGCGGGCTTAAAATTTTTAGGCACTTCTATCTGGACCATGCGCAGATTGCTTGAGAACAGCCCCAGTTAGTTACCCCGCTCATCCCTAGCACATCAATTGGTCCGCCAGCCGCCCGCGCCGAGGTATCGCTAATGTGCGTTGTGTCCTCGTTACATCTATCAGGTTTTAATTTCGTTTTCAGACGGGTATGTGTGCATATAGCGGATACGGACGGCCTCGTACTGAATCGGTCTTGGTGTGTTGCTGATGCGGTTACGATTGCTAGACCCAGCTTGCTTTTCAGTCCGGTCGATCTAAGCGGACAGCAGCGGAGGCATGAAACTGCGGAGCGACGGGTGTTTACTTCACCATTCTCAGACGGTTCTCTAATTAAGGTATTTCGAAAGAAGGTTAGGATGAAGTCATCGTCAACTGGGGTCTGAATAGCTCTGCATTCTACTCGCGTAGCGACTGACCATGAACCAAATCGCGGAACAGCCCAGGCTGATTGATTAATCGATTATAAGAACCATCCTGTACCACGCGTCCGTCCACAATCACGAGCAGCCGGTCGCAATTTTTCACTGTAGCAAGCCGGTGCGCGATGAAAATGACGGTTCGACCGCCCAGATTTTTCTCAAGTGACTCATGTATGAGTTGCTCGCTGAGCGCGTCTAAGGCGCTGGTGGCTTCGTCAAAAATGAAGCAATTCGGCTCGGAGAGAAGCGCACGGGCGATCGCGAGACGCTGGCGCTGCCCGCCGGAAAGCGATGAGCCGCCTTCGCCAACGCGAGCATCCAAACCGCCCGGCAGCTTCGCGATGAATTCCCAGGCGTTGGCCAACTCGCACACATGCCGGATTGCATGGTCGGTGGCGTTGGGGCGCGCCACACGCACATTGTCGCGCACGCTTGTGCGGAAAATGAACGGATCCTGCGGTACCACGCCAAATTCCTTGCGTACACGGCTCCCCTTGAGCCGGCGCAAATCGATTCCTCCGATGACCACGGCGCCGGATGCGGGTCGTATAGTCGCAGTAACAATTGCACGAGGGTGCTCTTACCGACGCCGGATGGGCCGACCAGCGCAAGGCGCTGCCCGCGCGGAATCGTCAAACTAACATCGCGCAATACAGCCTGCCCGGGAACATAGGAAAGTTGGCGTCTTTGAAAACAATGTTGGCGTCCGACGGCACCGCTAATTCCGGCTGGGCTGGGTCCGGCGTTGTACTGGGTTTGTCGATGACCGCACCGATCCGATTAATCGAGGCCTCCGCACCACCCCAGAGACTGAACGCTTGGAAAACAGTTTGAATCGGCCAGTTTAAGCCCACAAACGAAGTTAGACACGCAGCCACAGTGCCGAGGTCGATTTCCTTGCTGAGATATCGCCACGTGCAAACAGTTAGCAGGGAAGCGAAACAAATGTAACCAAAACCTTCCTGCTTCATGTATTCGACGTGGCACAATACATCGCGCTCGTAGTTTTTTTTGCCGATCATTAAAGCCCGCTGATCAAAATGCTTGGAGATCTGTTCTTCCATCGCATACAGTTTCACTGCCTTGTTGCCGTGCAATAAATCAGCGACGTGGCCGCTGATGTCGGCTTCGGCCGACAGAAATTCTCCGCTGATTTTTTGCATTATTTCGCGGGTACGAAACATCAACGCCACGCTTGAAAAGGATGTGACCATGAGGACCATCGCTACGATCCAGTCCCACGTCCAGAACAAGGCTAGCGTGGTCAACACTGTGATGATCGCCCCGGGTACCGCCATCGAGGTGATGGTAGCAATGTAATATCTATGGGCTGCACTTTTTTCATTTCATGATTGTTGCGATTTTTAATTTGAAGGGGAGCGCACGATCAATCGCACGGAAAAGTCCCGGCGCCTGATGGGGTGTTATCCGCATGCACGCGATGCGAGGCTTGATGATGGTCGCGACGGCGAGGTGATTCCGCGCTGCGCCTCCATGCCGGATTTGTTTGATTCGGGGAAATATTTTTTTGCACCGAACCTGAATGATTTTCGTTCTGTCGAAGCGGTTGGGTTTTTGATTTACCATTTTGGCGTTTCTTTCGGATGGTTTCATTCAATCGACAGTCGTGATTTAATGCAGGTATCCGTTATGTGGTAACATGAGTTTAACTGGATTTTCGGCGCGCGATTGACGGGTTGTGGTGCGCGTGACCCTTTGGTTTCTCGCAACGTTTGCAGGGTGGTGAAGTTGCGCCGCCGGATTTGTTGCTCAATCGCTGACGTACCCCGCGAGCGAATTGATCCTCGGTCGCCAACGTTCTTTCTTCATTACGGCACTCCGCACTCTGCCGCGATAAGACGAACGGTTTGTTTACCCTCAATCCCAGTCCCGTCTGTTTGTCCCATGAAATCACTTGTCCTTTCCAGTCTCCGTGTGCCTGCCTGGTTACTTTTTGTAGCGACTGTTTTGTTTTCCATGCTGAGCGGCGCTTCCGCGTCCGCCCAGACCGTCGTCCGGCAGATCAATGCAGGCGGTCCGGCGGTTACGCCCTTCGCCGCCGACAATGGTTTTAATGCAGGCAACTCGTTTGGCAGTGCGGTGGCCATCAACCTCACCGGGGTCACGAATCCGGCGCCGCAGGCGGTTTATCAAACGGTGCGGTGGGCGCCCTCGTTTAATTATACGCTGAGCGGCCTGACAGCTGGCAGCAGTTATTTGGTGAGACTTCATTTTGTGGAACTGTCATTCACCGCAGCGGGCCAGCGGCGTTTCAACGCCGCGATCAACAGCACGAGTGTATTGACCAATTTCGATGTCTTTGCGGCGGCCGGCGCAGCCAACAAGGCTGTCGTATCCGAGTTTGCCGCCACGGCAAACGCCTCCGGCGCCATCATCATCGCGTTCTCGCAGGGAACCGCCGACAATCCAAGCATCGCGGGCATCGAGGTGCTCACCACGACGGCGGGGCAATCTCCCTTTGGCGGCACGAACTGGCCGGTCAATAACGGAGCCGTTATCCAGGCCGAAAATTATGATGTCGGCGGCGAAGGTATCGCCTATCATGATACGACCGCCGGCAACACCGGCGGCGCATATCGTGCGGACGGTGTGGATATTGAGGCGACCACCGACACGGGTGGCGGATTTAATGTGGGTTGGACGATCGACGGTGAGTGGCTCGAATATACGACCAACACCACCGCCGGGACCTACAGCATTGTCGTGCGCGCCGCCTCCGGCTCCGCAACGGTCAAGAGCCTGCGGGTGCTTTTGGACGGCGCCTTGTTGGGAACCTCCACCATTCCGAACACCGGTGGCTGGCAGACCTGGCAGGACTTCACGATTACCGGGGCGAATATTCCGGCCGGAACCGGGAAGATCCTGCGCTTTGAAATCGTCGGAGGAGATTTCAATTTGAATTCCGTGCGTTTCGCCACGACGGCTGCGACATTCCCGCTGACGGTCACCAGTGGTACGGGTAGTGGCAGCTATGCCGCGGGCACGGTGGTGAACATCGTGGCCAATCCTCCTGGCGCAGGCCAGGTGTTCGCCGGCTGGACCGGCGGTACGACTGGCAACTTCGCCAACGCCGCTGCTGCGACGACGACCTACACGACAACCGGATCGGCGCAGACGATCACGGCAACTTACAGTAGCGTGACAACGTTCGCTCTTACTGTGACGAGCGGTACTGGCAGCGGAAACTATTCCTCAGGTACGGTGGTGAACATCACCGCGAACGCACCACCGGCCGGGCAGATCTTCTCCGGTTGGACTGGGGGCACGGCAGCCAACTTCGGCAATACCTCTTCTTCGTCGACCACCTACACGACCATCGCCGCGGCCCAGACCATCACGGCTAACTACACGACGACTTCCGGCAGCAACCTTGCTGTCGGCAAACCGATCACGGCGTCATCTACAACCCAAACTTTCGTCGCGACGAATGCGAATGACAACAGCCTGACGACTTACTGGGAAGGCGTGGGCTTCTCGCCAACCCTGGACGTCGACCTCCAAGCCAATGCGATCGTAACTCAGGTGCTGGTGAAATTGGATCCGTCCTGGGGCGCACGCACGCAGACAATTGCCGTTTGGGGACATGATCAGAACACGACCACGTTTACCCAGTTGTCCGGGCCAATATTGTATAATTTCAACCCGCCCGCCAATACGGCCACGATCACTCTAACCACGCCGGCGACGGCGAGCGCGATTCGCTTGGTCTTCAGCACCAACTCTGGAGCGGGAAGCGGTCAGGCCGCCGAATTCCAAGTCATCGGCACCCCGGCGCCAAATCCTGATCTGACGATCACCGGTTTGACGTGGACGCCGGCTTCGCCGACCGAAATCACCGCGATCACCCTGAACGCTAGCGTAAGGAATGCAGGCACCGCTTCCTCGGCTGCCACAACGGTAACCATCTATCTGGACGGGGCCTTGGTCGGCACCGGTGCGGCACCCACTTTGGCCGCTGGCGCGACTGCCGTGGTTCCCGTGAATATCGGAACCAAGGCCGCCGGAAGCTATACACCGAGCGCCACGGTTGATCCGGACAACCTCATAATCGAGCAGAGCAACACCAACAACACCTTCACCAGCCCGACGCCGATGGTCGTGGCCCAGGCGCCCGGACCTGATCTCCAGATCACAGGCATCACGCCCGGCAATCCGAACCCCGCCGTGGGCTCTGCCGTCAGCTTCACCGTCGCGGTGAACAATCGTGGTACCACGGCGGTGAACGCCGGGACGACGACACGCCTGGTAGTCGGAACTACGACTCTCAACCAAACCGCCACGCCGGCGATTCCCGCGAACAGCACCGTTCCGGTGACGATCACGGGCACATGGACGGCGGTGAACGGCAGAACAACGATGACTGCAACGGCTGACGCCACGAACATCGTCACCAACGAGACCAACGAGTCGAACAACACGTTCGTCTCGACCATCGCGGTGGGGATCGGCGCAATCATGCCCTATGACATGTACGAGGCCGAGGATGGCACACCGGCTAGCGGCGCCACCGTGGTCGGTCAGAACCGCACTATTGGCGACCCGGCCGGCGAGGCCTCTGGCCGTAAGGCCGTGATCTTGTCTGCGTCGGGCCAATCCGTCAGCTGGACCACTCGCGCCAGCACGAACACGATCGTGGTGCGCGCTTCCATCCCGGATGGCGCTACGAGTACACTGGGTGTATTCAATGGCGCGACCCAAGTCGGTACGGTGAATCTCGTTTCCAAGTACTCTTATTTTTACGGTGATGGACAGGCGATCCCATACAGCCAGTCGGGCACAGGCCCGCGGAAAATCTACGACGAAGCCAGTTCGATGCTGACGCAGACGGTGCCGGCGGGTGTGACGCTGTCCGTCCGCAACACGACGGGGACGAACATCGCTGTCGACTACATCCTGCTGGAATTGGCGACACCGATCGCCAACCCGAGTCCGTCAACCCTGATTACGGTCACTGGCACCGACCAAACGGCGATCCAGAATGCGATCAATTCCGCCAACGCATCCTCCACGGCAACCGGCATCTTCATCCCCACGGGTGACTATGCGATGACAACGAAGCTGACGGTGGGACAGAAAGCGCTACAGATCATCGGTGCGGGACCGTGGTTCACCCGACTGATCGCGCCGCAGGCTGCAGAAGGCACGGATACCGGCTTCTCCATCTCCGGTGCGGCGGCCACCGGTTCGCAATTCAAGAACTTCGCGCTGTTCGGCAACTGGACCAATCGTATCGACGGCCAGGGCCAGCCCTTCCAGCTAACGAATGTTTCGGGCCTCGTGCTCGATAACCTCTGGGTAAACCACTTCGTTGTCATGGTCTGGGGTCAGAACGTGGATAACTGCACGTTCACGAACAACCGGATCAGCGACACTTATGCCGACGGCATCACGTTGGCGAACGACAGCCAGGGAAATCTTGTGAGCAACTGCGCTGCGCACGCCACGGGAGACGATAGCTTCGCGCTGTTCAACGCCCAGGACGTGCATGCAGGTACCGTGATGAACAATACTTACCAGAACCTGACTTCGATCTGCACTTGGCGCGCAGCCGGTCTGGCTTGTTACGGCGGGAGCGCCAATACGTTCAAGAATATCTACGTCGCGGATTCGTTGGTTTACTCCGGCGTCACCATCTCGTCGTTGAGCTTCGGCCTTCCCTTCATTGGGTTTAGCGGCACGACGACCTTCGACAATATCTCGGTTATCCGTTGCGGTGGTCACTTCTGGCCGAATCATCAGATCTGGCCGGCGGTCTGGTTGCAATCCGCCGAGGGTACCTACCAAGGCATCCGGGTCAGCAATCTGAATATCGATGACCCGACTTACATGGGCATCATGTTCCAGACCAAGGTCGGGCTCCAGCCCTTCACGGATACGATTCTCACGAACGTGACGATCAACCGCGCGAATTTCCCGCGAGCGGACGGGAGCAACGTGGATGCCACGGCGTCCAGCTTCACCGACGTGATTCCTTCGCGGACGGGCATCGCGGTCTTCGCCAATCCGCTGCCCGAACCCGGTCAGGGTCCGTGTGTCGGCAACGTGTCGTTCGTCAATTTGGTGATCACGAATTGCGACCGGGGCGTCGTCAACACCTGCCCGAACTTCTTCATCACTCAAAGCAATCCGAACACGTTCCCCTTGACCGTCACGAGCGGCACGGGCGGCGGCAACTATGCTTCAGGCACGGTGGTGAACATTGTAGCCAATGCGCCGGGAGCCGGGCAGGTTTTCGCCGGTTGGACCGGTGGCACGGCGGCCAACTTCGGCAACGCCGCGTTGGCAACGACGACCTACACGACCACGGGAGTGGCGCAGACAATCACCGCCACGTATAACACAGTGCCGACCTTCGCACTCACCGTGAGCAGCGGCTCGGGTGGCGGCAACTATGCTTCAGGCACGGTGGTGAACATCGTCGCGAATCCGCCTGGCGTTAATCAGGTCTTCGCGGGCTGGACCGGTGGGACAGCGGCGAACTTCGGCAACGCCGCGTCGGCAACGACGACCTACACGACCACGGGGGCGGCACAGACAATTACCGCCACGTATAACACGGTGCCGACCTTTGCACTCACTGTGACCAATGGTACGGGCGGCGGCAACTACGCGACGGGCACGGTGGTGAACATTGTCGCCAATACTCCGCCCGCAGGCCAGGTCTTCACTGGCTGGACCGGTGGTACGACGGCCAACTTCGGCAACGCCGCGTCGGCCACCACCACCTATACGACCACGGGAGCGGCGCAGACCATCGTGGCCAACTTTGCAACTGCGACCACGTTCGCCCTCACGGTGACGAACGGTACGGGCGGTGGTAATTACACGGCAGGCACGGCCGTGTCGATCACGGCCAATCCGCCACCGGCGGGGCAGGTGTTCTCGAATTGGTCCGGAGGCACGGCGGCGAACTTCGGCAACACCGCGTCCTCGTCGACCACCTACACGACCACCGCTGCAGCGCAGACAATCGCGGCCAACTATGTCACTCAGACCAACACCAATCTTGCCGTCGGCAAGCCGATCGTCGCTTCCTCAACCACACAAAGTTTTGTAGCGACGAATGCGAACGACAATAGTGTGACAACTTACTGGGAAGGTGTGGGCTTCTCGCCGACCCTCGACGTCGACCTCCAGGCCAACGCCATCGTCTCTCAGATTGTGGTGAAACTCGATCCGTCCTGGGGTACCCGCACACAGACGATCGCTGTCTGGAGTCACGCTCAAGGCTCACCGACGTTTGTCCAGTTGCCCCAGGCGGCCGGCCAGCCGACCTTGTGTACGTTCACCCCGCCGGCCAACATCGCGACGATCAATCTGTCGCCGGCCGTTACGGCCAGCGCAATCCGCTTGGTGTTCAGCACGAACAGTGGAGCACAAAGCGGCCAGGCCGCCGAGTTCCAAGTCATCGGCACCCCGGCGCCAAATCCTGATCTGACGATCACCGCTTTGACGTGGACGCCGGCCTCGCCGACCGAGGTCAACGCGATCACGTTGAACGCCACGGTGCAGAACATCGGCAACGCCGCATCTTCGGCGACCACCGCTGTCTTCTATTTGGGTGGAACCCAGGCTGGCACCGCCGTTCCTGTGGGAGCACTGAATGCGGGCGCGTCAACGGTGGTGTCTCTGAATATCGGAAACCTGACGGCTAATACCTATGTTGTGAGCGCGGAAGTAGACCCGACCTTCAGCATCATCGAGCTGAACAACGCCAACAATGTCTTCACCAGCGCGACGTCCATGGTCGTGGCTCAGGCGCCCGGACCTGATCTCCGGATCACCGGCGTCACGCCTAGCAATACGAACCCCGCAGCGGGCTCCGCAGTCAGCTTCGTCGTGCAGGTGAACAATCGCGGCACCACCGCCGTTGCGGCCGGCACCACGACTCGCTTGGTAGTGGGTAGCACCACTCTGAACCAGACCGCCACCCCGGTGATCCCGGCGAACAGCACAGTGACGGTGACGATTCCCGGCACGTGGACGGCGGTGAATGGCAACAGCAACATCACCACGACGGCGGACGCGACCAACATCGTCACCGAGACCAATGAGACAAACAACGTCTTCTTAACCACGATCCTCAGTGGTCGCGGCGCCGCCATGCCTTACACAAGATACCGGGCTGCGGACACGACCGTTGCGACCTTGGCGGGCGGAGCGACCCTGAAGACCAGTCCGAACTTCGACTGGACGAAAGTCGCTTCACAGGCCTCCGGCCAAGCCTATGTTGAGCTGTCTTCCAGCGGTTCGTCCGTGCAATGGACAGCGGCGCAAAACAACGTGTCGGGTGTGACCATGCGCTTCACGCTCCCCGATACCGCGGATGGCATGGGTCAAAGTGGTTCCGTGAGCTGCATCGTGACCAGAGCGGGCGTCGCGACGACGCAAACCATCGCCCTGACGTCGTATTACGCTTGGCAGTACTTCCTCCCGGGTGAGCCAGGAGACGCCCCCGGCGCCGCCCCTATCATAAACGGCGGCATCCCCAGCAATATCGCAGCCTTCGCGTTTGACGAAGTCCACTGGTTGCTCGCTGCGCCGATGAATGCCGGGGATACGATCAAGATCCAGGGCAACGGCGGCCCCGTGGTCGGCGTCGACTTCCTGGAGATCGAAACCGTTCCCGGTATGATCGCGCAGCCGGCCGGCTCAGTTTCCGTCGCCTCGTTCGGCGCGTCCACTGCTGCGGCCGACAACCTGACGGCGTTCAACAACGCCGTCGCGGCGGCGGTGGCTTCCTCCAGCAAGACGCTGTTCATCCCCGCGGGCACCTACAAGCTCTCCAGCATGTGGGTGATCGGTTCGGCCACGAGCCCGATCCCCGGCCTCACGATTACGGGCGCAGGCATGTGGTACACGAACATCCAGTTCACCAACTCGCAGGCGTTCGGCGGTGGCGTTTCCTTCAAAATGGCGGCCACGGCCAAAATGGACTTCAGCAACATGTACCTGAATTCCAACCTCCGGTCGCGCTTCAGCCAGCAGGCGGTCTACAAGTGCTTCATGGATGAATTCGGCACTGGCTCGACAGTCCACGACATCTGGGAAGATCACTTCGAGTGCGGATTCTGGGTGGGTGACTATCACCACACGCCGGCGTGGATGGCGAGCGGTCTCATCATCGAAAACAGCCGCATCCGCAACAACCTGGCCGACGGTATCAACTTCTGCCAGGGAACGAACAACAGCATTGTGCGGAACTGCAGTGTGCGCAACAACGGTGACGACGGCCTGGCGGTCTGGCCCGACTCAACGAATGGTGCGTTGGAGGGTGTGAACAACACCTTCACCCACAACGCCATCGAGTTCATCTGGCGCTCAGCCGGCATCGCGATCTACGGTGGCTCCGGTCATCAGGCGACGTTCAACACCATCACAGACGGCTTCATGTCCGCCGGAATACGTTTGAACGGGACCTTCCCCGGCTTCCACTTCGAGAACAATACTGGTATCACCTTCAGTGATACGACGATCACCAATTGCGGTACCAGCTTCGATGTCTTCACCGGTGAACTGGGCGCCATCAATCTTGAGGCCTCGGCGGGACACTCGATCAGGAACTTGACGTTCACCAACATCGATGTCGTCAACGCTCAGAAGGACGGTTATCAAATGGGTGAAAGCGGTGGATTCAGCGGTATCCAGTTTACCAACTGTACGCTGAATGGCAGCGGCCGTGACGGCAGCACCCACAGCAAGTTCTCCTCGGCGCACCTCGGGGCGGCGATCTTCACCTACGGCCCCGGCGCGGCGACCTTCACCAACTTCCAGTTCTCCAACGCCGCGGGAGGACAGGTCATCAACCCCGTCGGGTTTACGCTAATATTCAACTAAGCACCAGGTTCACCCATAAAGCTATCGGTGCAGTGAACTCTCCCGTTCGCGTGTTTGTATTCCGCCACTCACGGCGGGGCGGCGGAATACTCGTTCTCCAACAACCGGCCGATCACGTTCAATACCTCAAGTAGCTGGACGGCGGAAATATTCCGCCGTCCAGAATCGGGTCTCGCGACGCGCTCCTCCGGGCATGCTGCTCGTCTCCACAGTTCAGTTGCAGATGCAGAGCATACGCTTCCGGTCATGATTTATTTAAAATGCTCCCGGAGAATTTTGAGCAAAATTCCCGGCTCAATAAACGCGAAAAAATGCTGGGGCCGCGGACCGGGCAGAGGAGAAAATGAAGGATTGGATTTGGACTGACCGCCCGCGAAGTGAACACCGTGCCATCGCGTACTGGGTTTCAATTTTCTGTTTCGGGCTTCTTGTTTTTTGTGGCCAGTTCATCCGCGGAATCCGGAATAAATCAATGGGTTTAGCGCTTCGCTTTCGAAATAGCTGGTGTCATTACCTCGAAAATTGTCCTGCGAACCCGTCGCTCAACCAAATTTTGCAATGCGAGCCGCGATGTCGACGCGCAGCCGGTCGACGTAGCCGAGCGTATACGAAGTCGGATCGAGTGAGGCATCCGTCACCAGCGGAGTGAGGTCGATGGCCCAGGTGATGCCCGTGACCCTGTCCGTCGCGTGCGACGTGTGAAACGTGGCGTTCGCGGCGCGCCGGCCGATCGCGCCAAGATCGTATCGCTTGCCTCCGGTCACCTGGGAGTCGAACACGGTGAGCAACTTAGAGGCGAGTTCCGGATGGCGACCGGCGTCGAGCGCCACCTTGTCGGCGTCCACCAGCCAGTCGAGATCGCGCCAGACTTCACAACCAAGCACCCGGTGCGGTCGTTTCGATGCAGGCAACGCACGCAACGCCGTGAGGCAGCGCAGCAACACCGCAATGTGCGTGTCGTGTTTGTCCGCAGGATTGTGAAGATAAACCACCTCTGGACTGCAGCTGTTGAAAATAGCCAGCAGATCCGCCGCCACTCCCTGATGACCGGGTTGCTTCACATCTGCACTCGGGTGTGCGAGCTGGAGCTGAATCGCATAGTGGCCAAGCTGCGCCGCCTTGCGCTGTTCGTCGCGACGAACGACCTGCATTTGTTCATCACTGAGGTGTGCGAAGGCGCCCGTGCGGGGCGATCCCGCACCATTCGTGACGACCACCCCGCCAAATGCCTTGCCCGGGGTGTCAAGACAGTCGGCGATACCGGCGTGCGCCATGATCTCAATGTCATCCTGGTGCGCGCCGATGCAAAGATGCGTCACGCGACGCAGCGCGACGTCGGGAGCGAGCCCGCCCGTGGGCACAAAAACGTCAGCTTGAGGATGAGACAGTCTCATGGGAGGTGAGGGTGAAGGGTCTTAACTGAACGTAATGCGGGCAGACTGGCCGCGGCGATCGCCTGGCCATGCCGTTTGGATTTTTCGTCTGGCATGTGCAGATGCAAATGGGCGGCCAGCACCGGAAAATCTGCCTGCAAAACAGCCCTGGCCCGGTCGAGAATGATCGCGCCTCCTTCCCCTGAAGTCGTGCCGCCAAGCAACAGGAGGTGCTTGAAATCATAAAAATCCGCGTAATGGCCGAGCGCGTAACCAAAACAGATTCCGATCGTTTCATAAATTGATTGCGCCCGCTCATCACCGGCGGCGAATGCCTGCTGGACGGCGAAGAGTCGCTCGGGGACCGGCAGGTCATCCGCAAACAGAAATCCGGCGGCACGCGCATACCGGACCACGCCCTGTTGGGAAAAATATTGGACGCCGCAGCCCACATCGCCCGACCATTCGTCGCGCGGCGCCGCGGGATTGTAGTCCACCGGAGCGAAGGCGAGTTCGTTGAGCCAGGGAGTGATATCGCCGCTGGGGCGGACGTAACCGCCCGCCATGCTGGTGCCCATCGAAACTCCCAGCACTGCATTTTCGTTCAGTGACATCGATCCCGCGAGCGCGGCCACCTCACCGTCGTTGGCTACCTCAAACGGAACGCCGCCCCAGCGTTCGCGCAGCGTGAAAAACATACGGCGGGTGTTTCTCTCGAACAGCTCTGGAGTCACGCCGCGAAAGAGCGAAGCGATCCGCACCTCATTCTTCACATAGACTCCGGCGGCGCTGCCGCCAATCGCGTCCACGCGCGGAAGATGCGCCGCGGCCCGTTGCAATGAGGCGTGCACCCCTTCGATATGGTACGCGGGATCCTTTTGAAAATACGGATTCCATGCCGCCTCCTCGGAAAATACGACCCGGCCGTCAATCAACGCCGCCACCTTGCGCTCACTGCCCCCGATATCGAAACCGATCCGGCAGCCATCGAGGTGGCGTCCCACGGGCAGACCGGAAGTCAGCGCGACCGGCAGATCGGCGAGCTTCGCCGCCCGGATGCGAAACGGATGGCGGTAAACCGTCTCGCCCATAAAGCCGTGATCAAACTGACGTTCACCCGTCGCGCTATAAATCGAGGCGAGCTGGGCCGTCACTTCGTCAGCCCCGGCCACCAGCACGTCGCAGCCACCTTTTTGCCAGAGCAGAAATTTCAGCAGACGCTCGACGTACCGCAGGTTGAGCGCGGCCGCGGGGTGAGTGGATGAAAATACCCGGCTGTCAAAACGCGAAATCGAACCATCGCAGCAGTCGAGCGTGATCGCGAGCGGACGCGCCGCCGGGTCACGGTCAACGAGTGCGAGATAGGTCCGATTCCAGAGTGAGGCCGGCAAAAAACCGGGTTCGAGGGCGGGTTGGAGGTTGGGCGCAATTGCAAGCATGGGAAAAGTGTATCGTTCACCGGCACGCTGGACCGGTGAAGGGCCAGCGATCGAGCGGATCGTGTCGTCGTCTCTCAGGGCGCGGTTTTTTGGAAGGCCGCCTCAATCTCCTCAAGGGTCTTGCCCTTGGTCTCAGGCAGGAAAAAGACGGCTGTGATGAAATAAATCACGGTGCAACCCGCGAACAGAAAGAACATCGTCGAGTATCCGTACCTGCCGACGGTCGGAAGAAAGACCGCGGCGATCGTCGTGGAGACGGCCTGGTTGAGTGTGAGGGCAATGCTCATGCCGTTGGAACGGATACGCGTGGGCATAAGTTCGGACAACGCCAGCCACACACAAACACCCGGACCGATGGCGAAAAAGGCCATGAAGCAAAAAGTGAAGGCGGCGGTGAGCCAGCCATTCTGCGTGCTTGGCACTGGCGTGATGAGCGCGTTTTCGATGGTGAGAGGAGCTGTTTTCGCTTCATCGAGACTGGCGAAAGGATTCGAGAAGAAGGCGCTCACTTTGTTGCCCGGCACGCAGCTGTCGCGGGTGATTTCCAATGGTGCCATCGCGGCGTCATCGGAGCGGACGATCGCCGTGGTGGAGCGGAATCCGCCATACGAGTAGATGATGCTCAGCGTGAGCGGTTGACCGAGAAGCGCCTTGCCTGCGTCACCGGCGGAAACCAGCAGAGCGCGAGCGGAGTCGGCGTTGAAAACGATCTTCGCACTCTGGTCCGGCGCGACCAGCGCCTGAACGGCGGTCCGACCGTCGACCCGCAGCTGCTCCGTGCGGCGGAACAGCAGACCGACGACGATCAGCGAGACAATGATTCCGGCCGTGCCGACCGACAGAAGAAATTTCCGGCCCTTGCAATCCACCAGCATGACGGCGACCATGGTCATGAAGAAATTAACGAGCGTGAAGAGCAGGTTGCCGTAGTGGGCCTGCACGTCGGAGAGTCCGCTCTGGATAAAAATATTCGCATTAAATCCGATGATGGAATTGACGCCGGTGGCCTGGTTGCAGGCGAGAATCACACAAGCTAGGACGAACGGGATCACATATTTCCGGCTGAGCAGTGACTCCCTGGCTCCGCCACCTGTGGAAGCTTTGCTGTCTTCGGCCGCGGCGTTGGCTTCCATTTCCTGTAACTCGACTCCGGCCTGCTCGACGTCACGTGAGCGCAGCAGCGCGGCCCGGGCGGCATCCTTGCGGCCGCGCAGAAAGAGCCAGCGCGGCGACTCGGCGACCACGAAACTCCCGATGACAAACAACACGCCCGGTGGCAACGACACCCAGAAGATGCTGCGCCACGCCGTATCCTTGAACGCGAGAAGTTTCGCCGCGTCCCCGGCCTTGGCGACTTCATCCACGCGATAGCTGAAATAAAGCGCGATGATCGCGGCGATGACGAAGCCGAACACAAGCATCCATTGAAACACCCCGGTGCCCTTGCCGCGATTTTTGGCGCCGAGACATTCCGCGAGATAAAGCGGAATGACGACGCCGATAAAACCGCCGCTCACGCCCTGCAGCAGCCGACCAAACACCAAAGCCCCATAGCTGTGCGAAAGCGCAATCATCGGAATGCTGGCAACGAACAACGCGCCGCTCAGTGCCATCATTTTCTTGCGGCCCATCCAGTCAGCAAGCATGCCGGCGAAAAGCGTGGAGATGACGCTGCCCAACAGAACCGCGGCTACAACGAACGAAAGCTGTCCGGCATTGAGTCCGGAGGTCGCCTCCATGTAGGGCAATGCGCCCGCGATGATGCCAACATCGATGCCGTAAAGCAATCCGCCCAGTCCGGCGACGAAGAGAAGCAGGCGGTTATAATTGACGAGGGGATTCGACGGGGGATTGGCCATGGGTGGGGTGGGGATGAGAAAATTATCGGGGCACAACGGCAGATTTTGCCACCGGAGGAATCACGAGCACGAGCAGATGTTGTTTCCAAGCTTCGCCGGAAAGTTGGGTCCGTTGATCTTGCTCCGCCGCCGCAGCCACCAGCAATTTCAACGCGGCAATGACGGGCAACTCCACGGCTGCGCGCGCCTCGCCCGCCCGCTCGAGCCTGGCAAATTGCGCCGGCATCCATTCCGCGACAGGAACGTGACCGGAAGCGAGCACCTGCAACGCCTCCTGGCCGACTTCGCTTGCAGTCGTCAAGTTTTTCAACGCGGGCAATGCCTCCTGAAGTCGTGGCGAGCGAGCTGCGAGTCCGTTGGTTAAAATCGCCGCGGTGGATTTCCACACGGTCAATGTTTGAGCGAGGGGAGCAACGTTTGATTCATGTGAAGATGGAGCGAATACCACCGAGTCGACCTGACTTCCAAAAGCGCGTGCGGCGGCGCTGTCGGGACGGGTGCAATCGACGAGACCCGTCAAGGGCGTGAACTGGTTCGCTCCAGGCTGTTGGCCGCCGCGACGGTATTTTTTCACGGGTTCCATCAGATCAACGAAAGTTCGCAGCGCCGCCATTTCCTCCGGCCTGACGTCGTCACCCGCCAGCCGCCGCAGCGCAGGATCGATATAACTTTCGTGGTGCAATCCCGCTTCCTCCAGCCGGCGACTGACGACTGCCAGGCGACGATACATGTCGGATACATCGCGCACCTCACGCGGCGACCACAGTCGCTCAGCGATGGCAGCGGTGCGTGGCCAGATCCGCGAATCAATCGTTTCAGGCGTAACCCACTCCGTCCACATCGTCGCCTCGCCGCCGAGAACCCGTTGCTGTTGTTCAGGGCTGAGGGCTGATCCGGCCGGAACCGGATCATTGAGATAGTGCTCCGATGTCGGATACGACAGGTCGATGTAGTAGCCGTTGGAGAGGATGCTCGCATAACCGCGCTGGGTGGCATCGGCGATTCCTTCCGGCCCCCGCCATGAGTGAATCACGCTGCCCGCGGGCAGATCCGGGTGGAGAATTTCGTCCCAACCGATGAGTTGCTTGCCATTTTTCGCCAGAATGGCGTGAACGCGCATGTTGAATTCGGCGTGCACGCCGGCGTTGTCCTTCAGGTTCCGCTCGCGAATGTACGTTTGAATCCCCGGATTGGCACTCCATTGCACGCCATTGTTTTCGTCTCCGCCAATATGAAGGTAGGCGTCGGGAAAAAGCGCCGCCATCTCACCGAGGAATCCGGCGAGCAGTTCATAAACTTTGGGATTGGTCGGATCGAGCACGGGATCGAACACGCCCCATTTCCGCTCGATCGAGTAGGGTCCCGGCGCGCTGGCGAGTTCGGGATAGCCCACCACCCAGCTGGTGGCATGACCGGGAATATCAAATTCGGGCACAACCCGAATGCCGCGAGCCGTGGCGTAGCCGATGAGTTCGCGTATTTCCTCCTGGGTGAAGTAATGGCCGTCGGAGCCAAGCTGATGCAGCCGCGGGAATTTCTTGCTCTCGATGCGGAATCCCTGGTCCTCGGTCAGATGCAGGTGCAGCACGTTGAGTTTCACGAGCGCCATGCCGTCAAGGTTGCGCTTGATCACCTCCATCGGCTGCCAATGACGTGCCACGTCGATCATCAATCCGCGCCAGGCGAACCGCGGCTGGTCCTTGATGCTCGCCACCGGCAAAAACCAACCGGAGGCATCCGACTGGAGCAACTGCAACAGCGTTTCAAAACCGTGCATCGCACCCAGCACCGTCGGCGCGTGGAGGACAACTTGAGCAGGAGTTATCTCCAGAGTATAAGACTCATTGTCGCCGAGCACGGGCACGGTCGCACCCGGGCCGTCGCAATCGACCACGCACGACGCACCGGTCGCGTTGGTCGAAAGAAGATATTCCGCATTGGCGAGGTGGGCGAAAGTCAGACCGGTGCGTTCCTCGGCGCGGCGCAGCATGCGGGCGAGGGCGCCACGCAAGCGCGGATCGTCATGCCGTGAAATTGCGACCTGCCAGGCTGGCGTGACTGCAAACCGGCCCGTCCCATATTTCACCTCGGCCGGCACGGGCATAAGCGCGGGCGCCGAAACAGAGGCGGATACCATCCGGCACGACGCAAAAAAAATGCTTACAAAAAAAAGCCGGAGAAAGCGCCGGCGGAAAAAATAATCAAAGTTGAACATGGCGGAGAAATTCGTCGGGGGTATAACGCTTGAACGCTTCGATTGCTTCATATTCCGCCAGGCCGAGCGTATTGTACGATTCCGCAAGGCGGCGGCTGCGATCCTCAGTACGCTGCCAGAATTCGCGGCGATCATCACCGGTGAACAGGGCCTGATCCTTTTGCGTTTCATGACGGAATATGGCCCGGCGCCGGCGCAACACTTCCTGCGGACTGAGTGGCACGGCGAGATCGATCTCGTCCACCTCCCACTCGGCCCAGGCTCCCCGATAAAGCCACAACTCGGCCTCGGCGAACCACGGTTCCTGGGAGCGATGCGCCAGGGCCTCCTGCAACGCATGCAGGCAAATCCGGTGCGTGCCATGCGGATCGTCGAGATCACCTGCCGCATAAATCAAATGGGGGCGCACCTGGCCGAGCAACTGTCCCATGATGTGCACATCCCCGTCGCCGAGGCGGCGATGCCGGACAGTGACCGCATCGTAGAATGGCAGGTCGAGAAAATGCAGTTGGGCTGGAGGCACACCACAAATTCGCGCGGCGGCGGCGGCCTCATGCCGGCGAACAAATCCTTTCCAACGCTTGAAGTCGGCCGCTGGAGGCAATGCGCCAGTCTCCTCAAAAGCGGCACACCACGCCGTGATCTGCGCCACGGTTGCGGCGTCGGCCAGACCTGCGTCACGCACGAAGACCAGCGCGCGCCAAAGCGTTTCGTCCGATACCGCATTGGATCCCGACACTTGGTAGGCGACGTGGACTTCGTGGCCGTGTTCCACCAGGCGGCAAAGCGTCCCACCCATGGAAATCACATCGTCGTCCGGATGCGGGGAAAAGATGAGAACACGTTTGGGAAATACTCCGGCCGAAGCCGCACGCAGTGGTCGCGCCGGGGCATCGCCCGGTTGCGTGCGACGGGGATCGCGTCCGCCCGGCCAGCCGGTGATCGTGTGCTGCAACTGATAAAATCCCACCCGATTTGTCTCATACGCCGAGCCATGGATGCGAAGAAGATCCTGTAAACCCGCTTCGTTGTAGTCGTCGTCGGTGAGTTTAAGAATGACTTTTTTGCACTGACGGGAGAGCCAGAGAATGGCGCGCCGGGTCATGCGTTCATCCCAGGCAAGCCCCTGATCAGCCAGTGGCCCGATCAACCACGGTGTGCGGAATCGCGTCAACGCTCCTGCGGCGGCATGGTCGAGAACAAACAGCGCGTTTTCGTGCTGCTGCAAAAATGAAGCAGTGATCCGGGCGGTCACCTCGTGCTCCATGGCGGTGCGCACGATTCCGGCTTTGTGTTGTCCCCACGCCATGAGCACGACCCGGCGCGCCTCGAGAATCGTCCGGACACCCATGCTGAGGGCATAGCGCGGAGTGTGCTCCTCGCCTCCAAAATCGCCCGCCGCATCACGACGCGTGAGCGGGTCAAGGGTGACCAGCCGGGTGCGCGAATGCGGCGGACTGCCGGGTTCGTTGAAGCCGATATGGCCCGTGCGCCCAATGCCGAGAATCTGAAAGTCAATGCCACCGGCGGCGCGGATTTTCTCCTCGTAGGCCCGGCAGTGTTCGTCGATTTCCCCCTGCGGCACGCTGCCTGATGGCACATTAATATTCTCCGGCGCGATGTCCACATGGTCGAAGAGATGGGTCCGCATGAAGTGCCGGTAACTTTGCGGATGATCGGGAGGCAGCGGATAATACTCGTCGAGATTAAAGGTAACGACGTTGGCGAAACTCAGTTTCTCCTCGCGATGCAGGCGGACCAGCTCCGAATAAAATGCAATCGGTGTCGAGCCGGTGGCCAGACCCAGCACCACGGTCCGGTGCTCCCGTTGCCGGAGCTGGATGAGGCCGGCCACCTCGCGGGCCACGGCGAGGGAGGCGGCTGCACTGCTCGCGAAAACGGCCAGCGGAACGGGTTCATTGCTGCAACGGACCAAGGGTGTGAGGGTATTCATCAGGATTCAGAGTCGACAGCCCCATACTAAGCTGATTTTGCATTGGATGAAATGGCAGAAACGCCGATGTTTTTATCATAAATGCCACTCATGCCGACGGTGACTCTTGAGACTATTGCGGCCAGTCTGCCGCATCCGACACACCAACTTCTGGGCCGGCGTCCCGGACCGCTGGTACTGCCGGACAACATTGTATGCTTTCAGCGGCGTTCCGCTGAGGAATTGAACCGCCCGAAACGCGGCCGGGCACTGCATCATCGGTTCGTACTCATCATTGCGCTGCAGGCGACCGTGTCGGTCTGTGTCGACGATCGTGTCATCCGACTCGGCGCGGGCGAAGGACTTCTGATTTTTCCATTTCAATTCCACCATTACGTCGATGGGGGACAAAAGGATCTGCTGTGGATATTCATCACCTTCGATCTGGCGGATCCGGAGCCACTGAAGGCGCTGCAGTATCGTCCGTTCGTCTTCACGCCGGAGGCCCGCGTGTTGGCCACGGATTTGATCGCCGCGTATCAGAAAGAAGGGCGAATGTCCGAACTGCCGGCGCTACTGCTGGCATTGCTGCTTGCCCGTCTCCGTCGGCAGGAGCCGGCGCCCCGGCGCAAGGCGGTGGAAATCGCGGCGCCCGGAATGGTTATGCAAATCAACCAGCTGGCGCACCAAAATAGTCAGCCTCTAAGCATCAAGCAAATCGCGAGCGCACTTGGCATCAGTCAGAGTTATCTGCGCGGTCGCTTCCGTGCTTCGTGTGGTGTGAGCATCGGCCGCCATCTGCGGCGTCTGCGGCTGGAGCGCGCCTCCGGCCTGTTACGACTCACGCCCAATCGCGTGTCAGAGATCGCAGAGCAGTGCGGATTCAATTCAATCTACAGTTTCAGCCGGGCATTTCGCGCGGCGTTCGGCCTGCCGCCGGTTGCTTATCGGCAGTCGGTTGGTCCCCAGGGTGGTCCCCGGCGCGGGAAAAAACGCCGCAAGGCATAGAATTATTGCGTCGGGTTGCCACCGGCCGGGTCTGAGTGCGCTGTGAATTCAAAAGGCGCAAAAAAGCATTCCCAAAACCGTATCCGAATAGCCCCCTCGATCATCGGCGGGAAAGCATGTCTTGTAGCTCTCCGCGGGAGCGCCGGGAATCCCGCGCCTCCCGGCGCGGGCTACATCGCCTACGACGGGTTAATCTAAACTGCTCCCGGTCTGCGAATGAAAACCTGGGCACTGATGTTGTACAAATGCGACCCATTGAACGGCCCGGTGCCGTTTGGTCACAGAAATGCGCGGCGCTGGACATAAAAAAGCCCGGGCGCTGCTGGAGCACCCGGGCTGGAATGAATTGAAACAAGTAACCGGCGCACAGGGCCTGAACGATTTTAGAACACGAAGTGAATTCCCGCGGAATAAATACTGCCGGTCTTGTACGCGGCAGCAAAAACCTCCTGACCGCTTGGCAGCTTGTAATATTGCTGGTAGGTCTCGTTCGCCAGGTTCCTCGCGGAAACAACGAGCGAGATGTTTTTCGTAATCTTGAACTCGGCATTCGCATCGAGCTCGGTGTACGGCCGGGTGAAGACCGTGGTCGAACCGTTGAACGAACCCGTGGCGAAATCGCTGCGCCAGGAGTAGGTCAGGCGCAGCAGGCCATATTTGTTTTCGAAATAAGGCCCGATGTTGACCTGGTTCTTCGAGGCAAACGGGAGCGGGCCATCACGACCGGTGGCATCACAGTAAGTATAATTTGCCTGGATACCGAGACCGCTGTCAAAGGACTGTTGATAAGCGAGGGAGACGCCCTTGGAAGTGGCTGAACCGCCGTTCTGCGGACGGGTCACGAGATAGGTCGCGTTCGTGGCCCACGTCGTCTGGTTGTCGTGCAGTTCCTTCGCGGTGTTGTTCAGAATGTAGTTTGAAATGTCCTTGTAGAACAAATCCACGGAGAAGTAGGAATTTTTCGCGAAGTACCAGTCGTAGGCCAGATCGAGGTTGGTCGACTTGTACGGATTCAAGGTTGGGCCACCGTCGGTGCCTTGATAGGCCGGATTATATCCGCCAATTCCGTTATGAGCGGTGTCGTACAAGTTGGTGAAACCGAATTCCTGAATCAAATTGGGCCGGGAGATAACCTCGGCCATCGCAAAACGCGCGACCTGGTCATGGCTCAATGAGTATGACAGGTTGACCGCAGGAAGGATATTGTCGTAGGTGTTGTTGATGGCCTGCCTGACGGGAAGGTAATCCGCTTCTTTCGCAGCAGGATTCCACGGGAAGCCGGGATTTGGCACGTTGGTCGGCCAGGGAACGACGTTGAGCGAGGAACCGGTTGTACGCGTCTGCACAAAGCGGATACCAAAATTCCCGTTCAAATTGCCGTCGGCAAAATCAGTTTCAATGTAAGCGGCATTAATCGATTCCTTGGCATTGAACACTGGCGAAGTGGCGGCGTTGGCGTTCGATTGACCGGAGACAATGGAAGCACCGGTGACAGGATCGGCCACGAAGACTGGCAACACACCGTAACCGTTGGAATCCGGGAACGGCACGCGTTGGACGTAGCTGAGCAGGGTTTCACCGGGCTTCAGGCCTGGCCACACCCCGGAGCCCACGTCGGTGGGACCGCCGCCGTCGAGACCCCAGGAGCTGGTGGTGCCGGATGTGGCGGGACGCATCACCCCGGCGCGGATCAGATTGGCGTTTGCCACCGCGTGTTTGGCCATGGTCGGAGTAATGCCCGGCAGGCCGGAGAGGAAGTTGGACGGAGCAGCCTGGGTGTTGTTATACAAATCGCGTTCCAGCAACATGGGGCCGGAGAACTTCATGTCCTGTGCGGTGTTGTGTTCGCTGGTGCGCATGCCGAAGAGAATTTTCCGCAGGAAACTGGATTTCAGGGCGACTTCAAAATCGAGCTGCGCCCATTTCTCGCTGTCGGTTTCAGGATATTGCAGAAGATTGCCCCAACTCGTGCGGTTGCCCGTGCTGCCGGAAGGCTGCAAGTCGCCATTGGTGGCGAAGGTGGAATTTGGAGCCGTCGGCTGGATGTTGTACGAGGCGAAATTGGTGCCTTCGGTGAACGTGTAGTTCGGCCAATACGAGGGATGGCCAGCAGCGCCAGCACCGGAAGAACCGCCTTGATAATATTGCGTGGCATCCAGCGTTGCCCGCGTGTCACCGAAATTGCCGACGATTTTAAAATCGTCGCCGGTGTACGTGACTTTTGCATTATAAACCTGGGTTTTGATCTGGGTGTCACGCACGAAGAAATCGAATTCATTCTGTGCCGCGCCTGTCCAGGTCGAACCCGTCAGAACGCCCGTCGAGCTACCCGTAAGATTGCCGGTGACACCGCTGACCGTGCCGCCACCCGCAAGGAACGGGATGATGTAGAAAGACGAATTTACGTTGTCCATGCCTTCCTTGACGTACAAGCCGGTCAGGTCGATCTCGAGCTTGCTGCTGGGTCTCCATTCAATCGCCGCATTGGCGCCCTGGCGGTGACGCAGCTGGAGGAAGAGGGCCGTATTGACGACTTCCGCCGTGACGAAATTACCCGGACCTGTCGGAGTCTGTCCGGGCACACCCGCCTGCGGCAGGCCGGCTTGAGGATAGTCGTTGGAGACCACCTTGCCGTCCGCGCCGACGTAGTTGCCGACGAGGCCAAGGGTCTCGACGCCATCGCGCCGGATATAATCTTTTTGATCCTGCGCGCCGAACATCAAGCCGAGGGTTTTGTCCGCGTTGTGCCAGCTAACCGTGCCGCTGAAGCTGGGCTCGTCTTTTTTGCTGAGACTGTTGTGCGTATAGGTGACGCTGCCGCCGACCGCCAGCGGTTGGTTCTCGAGGGGACTGTTGGTGTGAACGATGATCGTGCCTCCGATGGAGCCTTCCAAAAGGCGGGGTTCCCAGCTGCGATAAACTTCAGCTTTGCCAATGACCTCGGGAGCGAGGAGCACGTAGTTGAACTGACGGCTCGGGTGATCGAGAATATACCAGTCAACCGTGGCGATCGGTTCGCCGTTGAGCAGCGTGCGATTGAGATTGGGATCGGTGCCGAGAATACTCACGCGTTCGCCATCGCCGAAGAGCCGGTCGATGGTGACACCCGGCAAATGGGAAAGCGATTCGGCAAGATTCGTATCGGGATATTTGCCCACATCCTGGGAGGTGATCACATCGACAATGGCGTTGGCTTTGCGCTTGTCATCGAGCGACTGCGCAAGGCTGGCGCGGTAGCCCTTGACGACCATCGCATCAAGGTTGACGACTTTTTCGGGTTCAATGGGCTTGGTCTCCGCCGGCGCAGTAGTCGTCTGGCCGGACAGGAAGGAGGGGAGGGACAGAGCGGCGAACAGGAGGGCAAAACGGAGCCGGGCGACTTTGCGAACGCCGCTGAAGAGCGGCGGAATAACTTGCGAGTTGTTTGGTGTAGGTTTCATGGTCGGGAGAAACGTGAGCCGTACGGGCTTTTTTTCTGTGGCGGCTATTTCATGGTGCCTACTGACCTTGCGCCGCCCGGGAATCGCCGGCCGAAATAGCTGCTGGAAGCCGGGGCTTCGCAGGATAATTCCGACAGGGAAACAGCGGGCGGGGAGGAATGGTGGACGTGATCATGATGTGGATTGGCAGCCTCCGCAGTCTTAATGGTCGTATTATTACAAATCGCCTCCATTTAAAAAAATGGCAGAAGCGACTATGTTTTTATCGATTCTGCTACTGCGAATTATCGATGGAATTGGCGGGATTTCGACCGGCACGCGTGGCTGGTAGTGCGAGGAATTATCTGTATTCGATTGATCGGGATATTTTTCCGATGCAGGAAAATTACGCGGACTTTCGCCCGAAAAACACGAACTAGATGCCAATGAAATCCCGGCCCGGCCGGCCCGCAGGATTTTTTTTAGCATTGATGATTTCGCGAAAACGGAAGGCGAAATCCACGGTTACCCCTCTGCCGGATCATCTCCGGGATGGGTTCGAGAGAGACCGCTGATTGCGGACCAATTATCAAGCTGGTGGAGTGCGACCATTGGCTGCGCCGTCAGAACACCCGGTTTTGCGTTGGAGAGCACGGAGTTCGGAAGAAGAACGCGGAGCTACGATTGGGTTCATGCCTCAACTCTCTGTGCCTGCTCCGCGAACATCGCGTTTAAATTCTCTTTAATTCCCAACGCTGCGATTTGCCATGCTGGATACAAAATCGAACTCCTGCCTGTCGTGATACCGGATTGTTCCCTGGCTTTTGGGGTGAAAGGTGGATCCTGGCGCACACGCATGTTGTTGTGCAGGCCTTGACGCCCCTGAGGGTATTTTGCCATATAAAATCAAATACCCGGTCGTTACGCTCCGATGGTTTCTCAATCAGTGGGACAGGATGGGACAGATATGCCAGGCACTGACGATCACCACAGGAGGAACGACGGGGCAGGAACATCCTAAAGGGTGCCGAGATTCGCAAACCCAGGAAACGAGGCTATTGCGTCCGTCGCAATCGAATCAGCGGGCACCGCGATTTCTGGATGCATGGGACGATCATGATTACCTAAACGACGGCCAGCTTTGTTTCGTACCGGCAAGCCATGAAGGCCTGAGCCGATCGAAAGTGCAGACGCAATAGTCACGCCCGGCGCCCCCGCGCCGGGCGTGCGAATGTACCGAACGACCTTTAAGTTCGGTAACACACCTAAACTCTATCTGTGAGCGAGCGAAGATCGCCTGAGTCAAAGAGTCCACAGTTGCAGGATGCAAACGTTGCGGAGAACACATGCTTTACTGCCGGGCCTGGCGTGGGTCTCTGCAGATTTGTCTGGATCGCCGGAGCATTGCGGGTCTCACGACGGAAGACTGGAAATCAAAGATAGTTTCTCTGACGGTCTGACCATCGTTGCGCCCGGCAGCAAAAAAGGGCAGGGCACACTCTTGGAAGTACGAGTGGAAACCGTCACCATTTTCAACTGCGGCCTCGGCGTCTGGAATCGTCACGGTTTGCTGATTAACGAAGGCGTCTCTGAGACCCTGATGTTGATCAACTCAAAGATCGCCGACACGCAGAACGACTCTCCGCAGTTTACGATAGTCCGGGTATGAACACGGTTGGGAAAGGATCGAGGCAGAGGCCTTTGTCCTCAACGGCCCTGAGCGCCCGAGGATGGTTGAGGAAAACCATGCCTAGCTTAAAACCCTTCCGGGCCTGAATGATGACCTCTGTACCACTCGAGTTTGAGTCGTGCGGCTCTTGGTTTGTCGTCTTCCGCGCTCCAGCGGCGGAACATCTTCCGAACGGTCGCGGCAATTCGCCCGTGTTCACTCCATGCGCAGAGCTCCCGGGAGCGTGGCAGGTGCGCTTCGATCCGAAATGGGGCGGTCCGGGCACGGTGGAGTTCGCAGCGCTGGCCAGCTGGCCGGAGCGGTCGGAACCGGGCATCAAGTTTTATTCCGGCACGGCGACTTATACCAAGACGTTTGACCGTCCGCCGGTTCGCAAAGAAGCGACCGCTGGGCGTTTTTTTCTCAACCTGGGAAGAGTGCGGGAGGTGGCTGAGGTTCGGTTGAACGGAAAATCCTGCGGAATTGTCTGGGCGCCGCCGTTTCGGGTTGAAGTCACAGACGCACTGAAGCCCGGCGAGAATCAGATCGAGATCGATGTGGTGAATTTCTGGCCGAACCGGATTATTGGTGACGCTAATCTTCCGCCCGAGCGCCGACTTACGCGCACGAACATCCTCGAGCTGAAGACCGACACCGCCTTGATGCCCTCGGGCTTGCTTGGGTCGGTGCAGCTCGAAGTCATGCAGACTCTATGAACACTGTGCTGAAAGTGGGTGCAGTTGGCCGGACTCAATGAATACCTCGAAAATTATTTCGCGCGAATGACCGACAAGCTTGCGCGCGCCGGGGACGACATCATCAATCTCGGCCTCGTTAATAACAGAACCCTGAGCGCACCAGCGCACGTTCCATCTCCATGCCCGCCGTTCCCGAATCGTTCGAAACCCGCCACGATTGCACCATCGTCGTGGACGAATTTTCCCGTGTGTTGCGGAAACTCGACCTCGAGTCCGTCCGGGCGTTGCTGCAGGCGCTGCAGTTCCGGCTGGGCACGCCGGAGGAGCAGCCTTGCGATCTTGAGCGAGCCCAGCTGCTCGGTCACGAAATCAACAACCGGCTTACGCCGCAGAAAATGCAAGATTCCCTGCGCGAGCTGGGGCTTCCGCCGGTTCCACCGACTTTGCCTTGATCTTTTTTTGCGGCCCTCGCTGTCCGCCGCGTCGGGAAGGCCCGGGACATGCACTGACCGATTTTAGTCGTGCAGACCGCGGCAAGCGCCTAAGCCAAAAATAAGCATCATGAAGAACACACCAGACGCGCGCTATTTTTACCGCGGAAAGAGTCTGGCGCGCATCGAAGTGGCCCGCCCCGTTCTCAGTGAGTTTAACATCGTGAGCTTTCGCGGCGACCACTTGTTTCCGCGACACCAGCATTTCAATTACCAACTAATTTTCGCCAAGCAGGGAGCGTATCATTGCACTTTGAATGACGCGCCACTGTCACTTCGTCCCGGTGATATATTGGTCGTGAAGCCGGGCGACTGGCACGAGGACTACGGACGAAAATCGCTGCGATATCATGCGGTCAACTTCGACTTGCATGGCGTCGGTCGCGGTCGCGGCGCGGATATCATCTTTCAGGCGAATGTGACACCCGCGCAACAGGTTTTGCGCGGACGTAATCGGGAAATCTGGGCGATCGTCGATCGGATGCAGGAGGAAGCGGCGCGGTCGGACCCGTTCGTGGCTCATCTGGAGAACGCCCTTCTCCTGGAGATGTTCTGGGTGCTCATCCGCGCACTGCCGCGGGAATATTTGTCGCCGGTGCTGCTGCAGCGGTCTGAGCAGCAGGCCTTCAATGAGCGCTTGCGCCGGGTGTTCGACAATCACCTCGAAAAGCGGCTCGATGCGGCAGGGATGGCGGCTCTTCTGGGGGTAAGTGTCCGCACCCTGACCACCCGGTGCCGCGAGATCATGGGCCGGCCGCCGATGCAGGCGTTCATGGGTTACAAGATCGAATATGCGACTCAATTGCTGCGGCAGACCGGGCTGCCCATAAAAGATATCAGCTACCGGCTTGGTTTTCAGAACCAATATCACTTTTCCCGTGTGTTCCGGCGGAGCAGCGGGATGCCGCCGTCGTCCGTCCGTTCGTTGCCGGAATAGATATCTGTTGGCGCAACGGGGCATTTACCAGCGAACTGCGCTTCTGCTATTGTCGCTCCAGTTCACTACATAGCCCCCATCCGCGACGCGAACGACCAAGCGCGATCTCCTGCGTAACGGCCCGTGGCTGGTCCTGGTTGCAGTCACCATGTTCACGATCCTGAGCTTCGCTCTGCGCGCTGGCACACTCATCCATTTCTACAAATACTACGTTCGTGGTCATGACATCGATACGGTGTTTTGGGGAGTGCGGCACTTTGCTTGCGATGAACTTTTCTCCTGGTCCCTGGTCCTGGGTTCCGTGCTGACCATCATCGCGACGGCGTTTGTTCCTTTTGTCGCACGCTATATTGGCAAGAAGATGCTCTATGCGCTCTTGATGGGTGTGTCGAACGTCGCGGTGCTGGCGTACTATTTCCTTTCTCCCGACCAGATCCTATGGATCGTCGGGCTGCAGCTGTTTGTGTCGATGGCTCAGGGGCCGAGCAGCGCCATCCTCTGGGCGATGTACGCAGACTGTGCCGACTATTCTGAATGGAGAAATCGTCGTCGCGCCACCGGTTTGGTTTTTTCGGCAGCGGTCATGTCTCAGAAGTTCGGTTGGAGCCTGGGTGGGGCGATCCCGGGTTGGCTGCTCGCTTATGTTGGTTACGTGGCAGACACGGAGCTTGCTCCGCAAACCCTGCACGGGCTTCTGCTGACGGTCAGTATCCTGCCCGCAGCGGCCGGCTTCGTCGCAACGATGCTCACCCTGCTGTATCCATTGTCAGAACCCCGGCTGGCAGAGATCGGCGCCGAATTGGGACGGCGTAAGCAACCGCCGTCTAAGCTTAAATGAACGGGATTCGTTTACCTGCTTCGGGATGTCGAGCGCGTGAACGTTGCCGGTTATTAACGGATACACTCTAGGTATAAGGAAATTCATCGCGGTTTTTCAAATTGAATGCGGGGCTGGATTTGAAACAGCCTTCTCAGGTGCGGATCGGAAGGAACGGACGCGCTCGATTCAGCTAGGGATAGCCCAGCAGCTGCGTTTTCTGTTCGTCGCTCAAAGCCGTTGCGCGCAGCCATGATTCCGCGTTTTCGGGAACTGTTTCATGCCAACGCCGGAATGCCTGCGTAAGCAGGGCCTCGCTGGAAGCAGCATCTGCCAGCCTCAGTGACCACTGTATCGTCGCCAACGCGTCAGCCTGAGCCAGCGAGGGAGTCATGTATTTAACCGCTTCGGCCTGTGCGTCCGGCGGCAACATGAGGACAAATTCCCGCGCACTGATTGGATCCTGCCCGGCCCAATGCTCCAGGGCAGTGCCGATTATGCCCGGATCGATTTCGTTCCTCACCGGATCGGGTAAATCAGAATACCATTCGAGTGCCGCAATCGCGTCGTGCTCAGCCCAGGTTAGAAATGTCCCGCTGCGGACCAAGGTGCGAGCTTCCTGCGGCAGTTTCGCGCTCCACGCCAACGCGGCGATGGATTCCGCGCGAGCCCATGCGTGACCAATTGCCAGCGCGACCCAAGGCATCTCCTCCGGAGAAACTTTTGCGAGTGCATCGACAGCAGCTTGGGGATCCATTTCGGTCCAAATCGCGAAGACCTCGCGCAATGCTCGCAATCGCACCCGAGGGTCGCTCCGCGCGTGGGCCCAGGCAACTGCTTGACGCGGGTCGATTCGTGCCATCGCGCGAGCGCTGGCCGCAGCGGTCACTTCGTCGTTAGCAAAGGGAGTCTCGACCGCGACCAAAGCGCTCCGCGCGGGGAGTTGTGATCGGTCCACGCTGCTGAGCGGCGGGGACATCGTTACGGTTGGCGGCGGTTCCAGTCGCGTCCGCTCCAGCCAGAACCACAGCGTAGTTCCAGCCAGAGCCAGCATCGTTAGCAAAACCGGAACCGGCCGCATCGGCTTCGAGACACTCAGCGCACCGTGAGGTTCGTCGCGAACTGCACATCAGTGACGTTCATCTGGGCGAGCGTCGTGGCACGGGTGGTTTGGCCGGGCATGATCACGTTCTCAAAGGTCACCTGATTGAATCCTTTTGTCGCGCTGTAGCCGTGCAGACCGGCGGCCGTGGTGCCGGCGCTGCGCACGGTGATGTTCTTGAGATATACACCCGAGACCGCGCTGCCGCCCAAACTGTCCGCGTTTTCCACCTGGGCATAAAACCACACTTTGTGACCGTCGTTCGGTCCCTGGTTGACGCGCTCGATATCGATGGACTCGAACCGGATGTTCGTTGCAGCCGCAGTGCCATATTTCGCGTCGATGCCGATGCCGACGGCGCAGTCGAAGACGACATTGTTGACGAAGCGCACGTTGTTTTGCGTTTGGTTGACGCCTTGCCCTGCCTTGAACCCGTAGCAGATGGTGTAGGCAATGCAGTCCTGGAAAAGCACGTCATCCACCACCTCGGGGTTCCCGGGCCAATTCGTCGTGATCCCAGTGCCGGCCCAGGTCTTCGTGCTAAACGGATCGTCGAGGCCGATGCCGATGCAGTGGTTCACGACTACGTGCTGGCTCTCGTTGACGTCGATGCAGTCGTCCTCTCCGAGGCTCAGGGAATTGAACATTTTGAGATTCGTGAAGTTCAGATTATCCGAGCGCGCGGGGATGATGCCCCACGTGCCGGCGTCGCGCACCAGGATGCCTTCCATGGTGAAGTTGGAACATCCGAGAGGAACGACTACGTTACAGGCAAAGTTGTTTGCGCTGATCGAATACGCCGCGTTCGCGTCCAAGGTCCCGCGACCGTAGATCTTCACGTTGTTCGCCCCGACCGCAGTCTTGATCCACCAGGTGAGCCACCGATTCTGCGACGTTTTGAACGCATCCTGGGTATAATCCGCGGGCGTGCCGTGGAAGCGGAAGACGGCACCGGGCTCCATGAACAGGCTCACGTTGCTCTTGAGGGTGAGATTGCCGACATAATAGATGCCACGCGGCGCGTAGACGATGCCGCCACCAGCGGCATTGGCAGCATCGATCGCCTGTTGGATGCCGGTCGTGGCCCAGCCTGTGCCTTGGTTGTTGGCGTTGTATGGCGACGCGACGACGTTGTAGATGCCGGCGCCGGAACTCGCCGGTTTTGTATAGGGTGGGTCGATCGCAATTACGAGCCGACGGAGTCCGTTGATGGCGATGATGAGATAGCGATCCTGACTGAGCGAAAAGCTCATCGTGCTGCCGCTGACGTTAGGGCTGATGCCGAACTTTGCCGGACAAATGGCCCATTGGGTGATCGAGGCCGTGAGGAGCGTGGCCTGCAAATTGATCGGCCCTGACATCATGGTGAAGTGGGCGTAATCGTAGCCTGGGCCTAAAATCACCGGCACGCTTACGCCGTCGACCGTCAGCGAATAGGTGGTTGAGGCGGAATAGACGGAAGGACGCGGATAAGTCTCTATCGCAGCGGACGCGACAGACGCGCCTGCGATGTACAAACCAAGCACAGCGACAAGCCGTGCGACGAAGGAAACGAGGGTTGATTTCATTGGGGGGGGTGGGGTTCGGTCGGGAGCCGACCGCAGCACCCTAGAACGAATCATTGCAGGCAACGCTCGCAACGTGGCCCCAGGTGATTCGTTCACCGTCGACGCGCCGTCGGGCCGTCGGCCCACTCGCCCTCGACCAGCACGATGCGTGGATTTGGCGGAGAATCGGCGTGGTCGTGCATGAGTTCGCCGACGATGAGGTCGACGGCGGCGGCGCCCAATCGCTCGTAACCGGGGCGTACGCCGGCAATTTTGCCGGGCGCATCCCAGAGCAGAAACGTGGCAAACGAAACGTCTCGAGGCACGCGCACGCCGTCTGCGCGCAGCAGGCGAAGGACGCTGTCGCGTGCGGCGAGGATGGCGGTTGGCCGGTGCCGGTTGAACCATGCGCGCAATTGTCGCGGATTTTCCTCCTTCATTTCCAAGGGAGGAACGCGCGTGGCCGCGGGCAACCGATGCTGGTGCACAAATAGCGCTGCGAGATTCGTGTGATCCATGAATGCCTCCTGCCCGGACAGGACCACCAGGCCGATCCGCTCGTGGCCAAGATCTGCCAGCTGGCGCAACGCCAACAAAGTGTTGCGATAGTAATGGCTCACGACGCGATGGATTCCTGGATGCACGACGGTGTAACCGGCAGTGACCGCGGCGAAGTTCCGCCAATCGAAGCCCACCGGCCCGGCTGGCCGGCCGGTCGAGCCGAGAAGCACTCCACGAATGCCCCGGGCCTCGAGAATATTCGCAAGTCGCGCGGGCGATACACCGGGCTCGTGGAGCCAATGGCTTTCGAATTCGTAGCCAAGATTGCGCGCGCGTTCGCTGGCGCTGGAGAAAATCTCGCGTAGCGCGGGTGTGCGGCGCGCGAATTCGCGATCGGTGTCGTGAGTATTGACGAAGGCGAGTTTTCCCGCGAAGCGGCGGCCGCGGCAGGCCCGCAGGTGAAACATCAGTTTCGCGATCTGCGGGTCAGGCATGTAGCCGAGTTCGCGGGCCACGCGTTTGATCACGCGTCGCCGCGCCGCGGAAATCTTGGGATGATCGCGCAGCGCGTAGGACACCGCAGTCTTTGAGCAGCGCGCCACGCGCGCCACATCGTCAATCGTCACGCGCTTGGGGTTCATGGCTGGGCGAAAGATAACCGATCCACTTCAGATTAATTTGCTTCGGGTTCACGGTCGCACTCGCCGGCGATCGTGACCGGCGCGCAAGTCTTCGCCTGCCGCAGGTTTTTCCAGGACTTCAACGCTGGGCGTGCAAGACTTGCAGGAGGGCTTGGATGTAGCCGAAGCAGAAGGCAAAGGCCTTGTAACGGTCGGTGTCACCTTCGATGACCGGCACGTGGTCGGGCATGATCATTCCGCCGTAGCCGACTTCCCGATACGTCCGCAGGGTCGTCGGCATGTTCACGTCGCCGTCGTCGGGCAGTGTTTCCTGAAACTTGAGGAGACCGCCGCGGATGTTGCGGAAATGGACATTAAAGATTTTACCGCGGCTGCCGAACCATTGGATGACGTTGTGAATCTCCTCGTTGGGATTTGCGAGCATCTCGGAGATGGTGCCCTGGCAGAAATTCAGCCCGTGATAGGGACTGGGCTGTGTGGCCACAAAACGTTTCAGGCCGTCCACCGTGCTCAGCACGGCATGCACTCCGCGATAACTCCTGCCCGCCGGCAGTCCAGGATCCTGCGGGTGAAGGGCGAGTTTCACCCGGGCCTCCTCCGCTACGGGTACGACGCGCTTGAGGAAATGTGTAATGCGGTCCCAGTAGATTTCCCCGGTGATCTGGCCGGCCGCGGTGAGCGGCTCGGGGTTGGCTGCGGAGTAATCGAAGGAGCTGAGGGTGGCGCCTCCGCGGCCCATACTCGTTTCCGTGCGCACGACGCCCAGGAAGGTGAGGTTGTATTTCACCATCGGAATGCCCGCGGCTCCTGCGTTGCGGATCATCTGGCACAGATCGTCGAGCGCTCGATCGCGCTCCGGATCCTTCGCCAGCAGGATCTCGGGATACTCCGCCCTGGCGATTTCGCGTGAGCTCAATGGCAGCGGCACACAATCCAAGGCGATGCCGAAGGATTCGATTTGCTGGCGCAGCGTGGTGAGCCCCGCCACGCTCCAGTGTTCATCCATGCGCGGTGAGGGCAGACCACTGCAGATATTTTTCACGCCGAATGAGGCCAGTAAACGCAGAGCGGCGGGGGAATGGTCGTGCTGGTGACCAGCGACCATGCGCACGGGCGGGCGCTCATCGATTTGCGCCGCCGACACCAGCGCTGCTCCGCCGGTCAGACCAAGGAGGGTGGCACCCGCGCCCGCACTGGCGAGAAATTCACGTCGATCGAGTCCCCGTAACGGAACGGGAAGCGGACCGGTGGACGGGTGCAGGGTATCGGGCATGCGCGCTATTCGGGAGATTCGTTGCCGCTGACGGGATTGAGATGGCCGGGATTTAAATCGAGGATCTGTCCATCCCGGAGGAGTTGCGCGCGGAGATCGGCGTAGGTCAGGTGTTGGACCGCGAGCCCGCCGGCACGCAACGCGAGGGCGGCCGCAGTCGCAGCCGACTGGGCGAGGATCATGAAGACAGGTTCCATGCGCAGGCTGCCGTAGGCGATGTGCGTGGCGCCGGCGCAAACAGGGACGAGTAGGTTGGCGCATTCCTTCACCTTCGGTGTGATCGAACGGTAACTGATTCCGTAAGGTCGCGGCAGCTTGACCTGCACGTCGCCTTCATTGAGCACGGTGCCTTGATGAATGAAGCGGCGGCAATTGTGGGAATCCATGCCATAGGCGCCCAGAGCGATCGCGTCATCTTCCACTGTGAGGCCGAAGCAGTGACGTTGCGTCGTGGTCACTTCGGCAGCCAGGCGGCGCGCCTCGCGGATGTAGAGCTGGTGCGGCCAGTGGCCCGTGGCGGTCAACTCGTCAGACGCGAGGCCCCATTGCGCATAAGCCGTGCGGATTTCGGCGGGCACGGCCTCATCGTTGGCCATGAACCAGTGATAGCCCTGCTGGTAAGTGATGTGGGCTTGGAAAATTTTCTCCCGCTCGGCATAGCTGGCTTCCGGCCAGTTCCAGCTGCCGCCGATGAAGTCGGTTGAGAAGGCCCCGTGATTATTGGTGTCCGTCTTGTCGCCTTGGATACGGTCAAATTTATTGAACGCCTGCCGGCCACCACCGGCCGCCAGCCAGCGGGCCAGCAGCTCGTAGTCGGCGCGCTGATAACCAGCGGGCTGGGGGAAGGGCACGCGGATCTCTGGCCGCTGCGTCATGCACACGCGAAAATTGTATGCCTGGACACGGCGGTCGCCCGAGCCGGGCAGGAAATTTGCGTTCGGATCGATGCCTGGCAGGGGGCCGCTGGTGGGATTGCCAGGAACGACATAAGGATCGATGGGACGGTCGAACTGGTGGGTCGCGCAGACCTGCTGACCGTTGAACACCTCACCGTGCAGCGTACTTGCCTCGCGGCCGACGTTGAAGCTGACGCCGGCGCGCGCGAGGAGATCGCCCTCGTAGCTGCAGTCGATGAAATACGCGGCTCGCACGCGATACCCGCTCGTGGTCTTGATCTCGGTGAGACGCGGTGCACCGGCGGGATCGAGGGTTACGTTGGCTGAGTCGACATACTGGCCGGGCTGTACCGTCACTCCGGCCTCGGTGAGGAAAGCCGCGAGAGTCAGTTCGGCCACGTGTGGTTCGAAGCACCACTCCTCCGCCTTGCCGTAGTGCTGGCCGACGCGCCGGTAGAATTCACGGGCCAGTCCGCCGATGGCCGCCTTGTTGCCAAAGTCCGTGAAGCTGAGCCCCCCTGTGGTCAGTCCGCCGATCTGCTGCGCCGGATTCAGCAAAGCCACGGTCAGTCCAAGCCGGCGCGCCTGGACTGCGGCCATGACGCCAGCGGCATTGGCGCCGTAGATGCACAGGTCCACCGATACGGGCGGAGCAAGAGGAGGCAGGGCAGGGGCGGGCTGGAAATAGAGGGGAGCAGGCATGGAGCGGCGAAGTGGTCTCATGCTGCGGTTCGGGCCGCGTGGCCACGAGTCCGGGAGCTTACATCACGGCAGCCTAAAGTTATGATATTTTGTCATGCCGGTTTCCGGGTGCGGAACCCGCGTGGGGCCTGTCCGAGCCGGCGCTTGGCCCATGCCGAGAAGTGGGGCAGGGAGGAGAAGCCGAGTTCGTAGGCGATTTCCTTCACCGTGCGGGACGAGCCCTGCAAGGCGGCGATGGCGTATTCGTGGCGGCGGCGTTCGTAATAACTGTGCGAGCTGACGCCGAACTGATGGAGGAAAAGCCGGTTGAGCTGACTGACGCTCAGTCCGATCTCCGCAGCCAGCGCGCGCTCAGCGAACGGCGTCGCGAGGTTGTGTTTCTCCACGATCTGCACGGCACGCAACAGCCGGGCGTCGATCCGACCCATGCGCGCCGGTACCAGACCGGCGTGGTTGAGTGCTCGCACGCTGGCATCCAGCCACGCGGCAAAGAGTTTTTGCAAGCGGAGGTGCGTCTCCAGCGAAGCCGGCGCGTTGAGCAGATTGATATCTGGATTGGGGAATTGCCGTCTGACGAAAGCAGCGAGCGGTTTCGCACTTCGTTCCAGTTCGGGATAGTCCTTTGCCTTCAGGCTCACGCCCAGTCCGTCGGAAAACAATTCCTCGCCGCCCGGCCAGCTGGCGCGATAGCGGACGGAGAGGATGCGGGCGTCCTCGGAGAAGCGTCGCCAGACCTTTCCCGCGGGCGGAAACAGCCATTCGCCGGCGCGCGCCTTGATGCGGACGTTGCGCACGCGTAGCTCGACCTCGCCGGCGCGCAGAAACCAAGCCGTGAGATGTGGCGCCTCGCGCTGGCCGGTGCGGCCGTTGGGGCTCACCGGTCCGTCATAGATCCAGATGAGATGCGCGTGCAGGTGGGCCCATTCGGCGAGCGGGATCTGCTCGATGAAATTTCCGGCGGGGTGGGGCATGGCAAATTTATATAACATCGCGGAGAATCCGCGCAAGCCTGCGGGCTGGTTTTATCGTGGGGCGTCGCGCAAGGTTTCTTCGTCGCCGGTTTTCCAACACGCCAACTTACCTCCGGTAAATGCGAGCAGTCGCTTTTCCGGTTCAGACCCCACCCCCCATGATTCCATTCCACATCCGATTGAACGACCGCCTTCGTGTGGCTGTGCTGCTGATCGCCGCCAGCTCGCCACTGCTTGCGCAGACCACCCCGCCTGCCGGTTCGCCCGTGGACGAGGCGATCACGCTGTCTCCCTTTGAAGTGAAGGCTTCGAAGGATACCGGTTATGGCGCGACCAACGCCTATACTGCCACGCGCATTGGTATCCCGATCATCCAGACGCCGATCAACGTGCAGGTCGTGACCGACCAGCTGATCCAGGACCAGGGCGTGCGCGACTACCAGAGTGCGTTGAAATTCGTCTCCGGTGTCGCAGGGGATTCCCTCAATATCGATGCCGGCCCGATGAATATCGGCTCGGCGGGAGCCTTTACTATTCGCGGTTTCGTTCCGACGCTTTTTCTCCGCAATGGATTTCGCCGCCCCGCGAACCTGCTCTCGGAAAATGTTGAGCGCATCGAGGTCATCAAGGGCCCGGCTTCCGTATTCTTCGGACAGGCGGCGCCCGGCGGCCTGATCAATGTCATTTCCCGCAAGCCCTCATCCACGCGCTCTGAGACGATCGATTACACTTTCGGCAGTTACGGTTTCAGCAAGGTTCGCGCCGACGCCACCGGGCCACTCGGCAAGACGGGTATCAACTACCGGATGTTCGCCTCCTACGAGGACAGCAACGATTGGCGTGACTTTGTCTACACGAAGAATCTCGTCCTCGCGCCGAGCCTCTCGTGGCGGCCCAACGACCGGCTGGCGGTCACGATCGACTATGAGCACGCCCACGTGCAGCGCAATTTTCCGCCATACACCGCCATCGGCAACAAGCAGTTCATTGCCGATTACGAAAATCCGCCGGCGGCCGCGCAAACCGCACTCAACATGACCGCCGCGCAATTGCAGAACCGCTGGCGCAACGCGGTCAACACGTGGATCACCGACCGGCTGGCCTTTAGCGGCGTGCAGCCGTTCCGCATCACGGACTACATCGTCGATATCAGCCCGCGCGGCCTGAAATACAACTCTGGCGGTCCCGATCAGATCTACGATCACACCACCGACAGCTTCACCCTCGAGGCCACGTACAAGCTGAACGATCACGTTTCCTTCCGCTATGCCGGCAATGAATTCGAACTCGACAGCTTCAACCTCCGCTCGGGCCTCGCCGTAACCAACGCCGACCGGACCATCAACCTGGCGATCGAGAGCCCGCGCGAGATGGACCACTGGTCGATCCATCAATTTGACACCTTGATCACGTTCCCGCTGGTAATCGTGAAGAACAAGGTCGTGCTCGGCTACCAGTATACCCGCGATCGCAACATCATCCGTCGCGCCGCTTTCAACACCGCTGCCGCCCCGGGTGGTTCGGCGACCGTGCTGCTGCACAACGCCTACACGATGCCCGACATTCTTCTCTCGCAGATTCCGTACACGGTGCCGGCTCCCGCCTCGGATTCGAACCTGCGCAACTACACGCGTGGCCTGGCCGCCAGCTGGTTTGGCGAGTGGGGTGCGAGTGGCCGCCTGACAACGCTGGTCGGCATCCGTCGCGAGCAAGACTACCGCGAGCGCATCGGCTTGCCTGTGCTCACCGATCTCGACCGCACCGCGACGACGCCGACGTATGGCGCTACTTTCCGAGTGCGAGACGGCTTCTCCCTCTTTGCCAGTTATAGCGAAAACTTCGCTCCCAACAGCGTGCGCACCCGCACCGGCGGCGGCCTGCTGCCTTCGGATAATGCCGCCGACCTCCCGGTCGAGTTGGGCAAGGGCAAGGATTTCGGCATCAAGACCGACTGGTTGAACAACCGTCTCTCGGGCTCGCTCTCTTTCTACGAGGTTCTCCGCAGCAGCGTGCCGCGTGCCGACACTGCTGGCGAGGTGGCAGACCCGCGCAACGTCAATGGCCTGACCACTCCGGGCAGCGTGCGCTACAATATCGCCGGTGGCATTGAACGCAGCCGCGGCGTCGAACTCGATCTCGTTTATGCGCCCGTGACGAACTACCAGGTGCTCGTATCCGGTTCGTGGATGTGGGAGGCGGAGGTGCTGGCCGATCCGAGCGCCGTGAAGGGCACCATTATCTATGATCGCATCTTCAATCAGGGCCGCCGCCTTCGCAACGCGCCGAAATATACCTTTGCGCTCTGGAATAAATACGACTTCACGACCGCTGCCGTGAAGGGCCTGAGCCTCGGCCTCGGCGTGCGCTACGTGAGCGAGGTTGAGCCCCGCGCCACCGACTCCACGACGCTCCTCTTTAATCCTGCCTTCACCGTCTTCAACGCAGTGATCGCCTACAAGACAAAGCTCCTCGGCCGCTCTACGACCTTCAGCCTTAACGTCGACAATCTTTTCGATAAGCTCTATTTCGAAGGCAATACGGGTGTCTCCGATCCACGGAAGATCTTCCTCAAAACCAGTGTTGCGTTCTAACACCCCAGGTTCGCCGGACGTTTCA
>Ga0307508_10000043_pt1 | contig 143889 bp, 117 predicted proteins | sample 9_EM_MG_FD_203089 | JGI IMG/M metagenome (GOLD analysis project Ga0307508, IMG submission 203089) | Populus trichocarpa ectomycorrhiza microbial communities from riparian zone in the Pacific Northwest, United States - 9_EM | ecosystem: Host-associated > Plants > Roots > Unclassified | place...
GGCAATCTCGTCGAACGGGTTCATGCTCATCTTGACGTTGGCGATGTCCACCCCGCTGCCGTCGCTCTTCACTCGGACCTTCACGTTGTAGTCAACCACTCGCTTGACGGCTACCAATGCTTTCATGGGATCAGTCTCTTTCTCTTGAATGAACGGCGAACTTTGCACTACTGTCATTCCCGCGCAGGCGGGAATCCAGCATCTGTGCGCGGCGTGGATTCCCGCCTGCGCGGGAATGACTGTGCCACGGCTTACTTCGCGGCCAAGCCCAGGCGCTCGATCAGCTTCTTGTCCTTGGCGTAGGTTTCGACGGCCCAGGCCTTGTACTCGTCACCGGTGCGGTACCACATGTCCTGGTTGAGCTGGGCCAGCAGTTCCAGGTGCTTGGGGTCGTCCATGGCTTTCTTGAACGCATCGTGAATGGTTTTCACGACGGCCGGGTCCATGCCCTTGGGGCCGACCAGGCCGTAAGGCGACGTGCCGACCACGCCGTAGCCCAGCTCCTTGGCGGTGGGCACCTGCGGCCAGCGCTTGGTGCGCTGCTCGCCGAAGGTGACGAGCAGGCGCATCTGGCCGCCGTCGACGAACTTGTCCCAGCCGGTGGCGTCGCTGGCCGCCATCACGTGGCCGCCGAGCAGCGCCTGCATCAGGTCGGCGTTGCCCTTGAACGGGATGTGGTTGAACTGCACCTTGGCGTTGTCCGACAGTTCTTCGATCAGCAGATGCGGGCTGGTGCCGATGCCGGTGGAGCCGTAGTCGATCTTGTTGGGTTCCTTGCGGGCCGCCTCGACGAAGTCCTTGAAGGTCTTGTAGGGCGAGTCGGCCTTCACGACGAAGCCGAAGGTGTAGCCCGACACACCCATGATGAAGGTGAAGTCGGTGATCGGGTTCCATTGCACCTTCTGCATGTGCGGCATGCGCAGCATGCCCATCGGGAACTGCGAGATGGTGTAGCCGTCGGGCTTGGCGGTGAGCGCCATGGTGCCGGGGCCGGTGGTGCCGCCGCCGCCCGGGCGGTTCTCGACGATGATGTTCTGGCCCAGGTGCTTGCTTGCCAGCTCGGCCAGCGCGCGGTGGTGGCGGTCGGTGGAGCCGCCGGCCGGCCAGGGCACGATCAGCGTGATGGGTTTGCTCGGGTAGGCGTCGGCAGCGTGTGCGCCGCCGAAGGGGGCTGCCAGGGCAGCACCGGCTGCGGCCAGCAGCAGCGCGCGGCGAAGGCGCGTCGGGTGGGAAGTTTTCAAGCTTGTCTCCGGTCGGTGAATGTTCTATGGGGAAGCGCGTCAGGTCGAAGTTTCGGCAGCAGCAACTCGGGCGGCTTCTCGCTCCTGCAGTTCACGCCACTGCACTTTGCCCGAACCCGACTTCGGTAGCGAGGCGACGAACTCCACGATGCGCGGGCTCTTGTAGGCGGCCATGTGCTCGTGTGCCCAGCTCACGATGTCTTGCTCGCTGACGCGGCCCTGGAACTCGGGTTTCAGCACGATCAGCGCCTTGACGGTCTCGCCGCGCTTCGCATCGCGCGTGCCGATGACGCAGGCTTCGTGGATGGCGGGGTGGCGGTACATCAGCGTTTCGACCTCGGCCGGCCAGACCTTGAAGCCCGACGCGTTGATCATTCGCTTCAAGCGGTCGACCATGAAGAAGTAGCCGTCTTCATCGACCTGCGCGAGGTCGCCGGTGCGCAGGAAGCGCTTGCCGTCGAGCTCGATGAAACTGTCGCGCGTGGCCTGCGGGTTGTTCCAGTAGCCGGCCATGACCTGCGGGCCGTGCACGATGATCTCGCCGGTTTCGCCAGGCGCCACTTCCTGCATCGTGGCCGGGTCGACCACGCGCGCGTCGACGTCGAACACCGGGATGCCGAGGCACTGCTGCTTGGGCCGCTGCGGCGGGTTGATGTGGGTGGCGGCCATGGTCTCGCTCATGCCATAGCCCTCCACGTACTCGAGGCCGATCTTCTCTTTCAGCTTCGCGGCGATGGCCTGCGGCATCGCCGCACCGCCGCCGCGGATGCCCTGCAGGCTCGTGAGGTCGTAGTCGTCGAGCTTCGGGTTGGAGAGGAAGTCGATCATCATCGTGGAGATCACCTGCCACACCGTTACGCGGTAGCGCTGCATGCACTCGGCGGCGGCGTCGCGGTCCCAGCGCGGCAGGATCACGATGGTGGCGCCGACGTAGAGTGGCCCGTTCATGCTGCCCGCCATGCCGGTCACGTGGAAGTAGGGCAGCACCGACAGGTACACCGCGTCTTGCGTGCGGCCGAACCAGTTCACGCCCCCGACCAGCGTGCTCATCACGCTGCGGTGCGTGTGCATGCAGCCCTTCGGGTGGCCGGTGGTGCCCGAGGTGTAGGGCATCACGCACAGGTCGTCGGGGCCGGCGGTCAGCGGGCCGGGGCGCAGGTTCTTTGCCAGCACCTGGCTCCACAGGTGCGCGCCGGCATCGGTGATGTTGTCGCGCGGGGCCGCCACGAACTCAGGCAGCTTGAAGTCGGTGGGGCGCTTGATGTAGTCGCTGTAGGCCGCGACGATCAGATGGTCCAGGCCCTCGCCGACCAAAGGCACCATCTGCGCATACAGGTCTTGCGGCACGAAGGCGGTGGTCGCGCCGCTGTCCTTCACATAGTGCCGCAACTCCTCGGTCCGGTTCATCGGGTTGACCGGCACGATGACGGCGTTGGCACGCAGGATGCCGTAATACGCCAGCACCCATTGCGGGCTGTTCTGAAGGTACAGCAGCACGCGGTCGCCGGCCTTCACGCCGCACACCTGCTGCAGGTAGCCGGCGATGCGCTCGGCTTCATCCTTGAACTCGGCGAAGCTGAGCGGCGTGTCGTAGAAGACGATGAACGGCTTGTCCGGGAAGCGCTGCGCCGAGACCTCGGCGTTGTAGAAGAGGTGGGTCTGCGGCAGCGTCAGGTGCTGGGGCAGGCCTGGGGGCCAATGGGCAAGGTGGCGATCTGACATCGCTAGGTTCTCGTCAAAAAGGGCGTTCAAAAGAGGAAGCCGCCAACCGCTTTCACCGTGACGCGTCGATCTCTTGTGCCAGCGCCCAGGCCTGCTCGGCCAGCGGCCGCGCGCGCTTGCCCGAATCCACGGCGTGCTCGCTCGACGCATTGCCTTGCTGCGCGCGGTGGGCAATGCCTTGCAGGATGGCGGCCAGGCGGAACATGTTGAACACCATGTAGTAGTTCCACTCGGCCGGCGACACGGCGTTCTTGCGGCCGGTGCGCTGCATGTACAGCGCCACATATTCCGGCTCGAGCGGGATGCCGAGCGCGGAGAGATCGGCGTTGCCCATGCCGCGGCCGGTGTCGGGGCTCATGCGCCAGGTCATGCAGTGGTAGGCGAAGTCGACCAGCGGATGGCCCAGCGTCGACAGCTCCCAGTCGAGCACCGCGAGGATGCGCGGCTCGGTGGGGTGGAAGATCACGTTGTCGAAGCGGTAGTCGCCATGGACGATGGCCACTTCGTCGCCGGGCGGGATGTACTTCGGCAGCCATTCGATGAGTGCGTCGGCCGCGTCGATTTTCTCGGTCTCGGCGGCCTTGTACTGCTTGGTCCAGCGCGCGACCTGGCGCTCGATGTAGTTGCCGGGCTTGCCGTAGTCGCCGAGGCCGATGGTGTCGGGGTTCACGCTGTGCAGCGCGGCCATCACGCGGTTCAGCTCGCTGTAGAGCTCGCCGCGCTGAGCGTTGCCGTAGTCGGGCAGCGTCGGGTCCCAGAGGATGCGGCCGTCCACGCAGTCCATGATGTAGAAGGCCGTACCCAGCACCGCCGGGTCTTCGCACAGCACATAGGCCTTGGCAACCGGCACGTCGGTCTTGGCGAGGGCGCTGATCACGCGGTACTCGCGGTCGACGGCATGCGCCGAAGGCAGCAGCACGCCGGGCGGTTTGCGGCGCAGCACGTAGTTCTTGCCGCCGGCGCTTAAGCGGAAGGTCGGGTTCGATTGGCCGCCCTTGAACTGCTCCACCGCCAGCGTGCCGCTGAAGCCGGCCACGTGCTCGCGCATGTAGGCGTCGAGCTTCTGCACGTCGAAGGCGTTTTGCGATGTGACGGGCTTGGTGCCGGTGAACTGGGTCGCGGTGGTGTCTTTGCTCATGGGGCTGAAAGGGTCCGTCGGATCTGAATTTCCGTTCGGGCTGAGCCTGTCGAAGCCCCTGTGGCGGATCGGGAGGCCCTTCGACAGGCTCAGGGCGAACGGGAGAGGAGGGGTTAAACCGGACGGGAGAGGAGGGGTTAAACCGGACGGGAGAGGAGGGGTTAAACCACTTCGAACAAACCTGCCGCGCCTTGCCCGCCGCCGATGCACATGGTCACGACCACGTACTTTGCGCCGCGGCGTTTGCCTTCGATCAGCGCATGGCCGGTCAGGCGCGAGCCCGTCACGCCGTAGGGGTGGCCCACCGCAATGGCGCCGCCGTTCACGTTCAGGCGGTCGTCGGGAATGCCCAGCTTGTCCCGGCAGTAGATCACCTGCACGGCGAAGGCTTCGTTCAGCTCCCACAAGCCGATGTCGCTGATCTTGAGACCGGTCTGCTTCAGCAGCTTCGGGATCGCGAACACGGGGCCGATGCCCATTTCATCGGGCTCGCAGCCGGCCACCGCGAAGCCGCGGAAGATGCCCATCGGCGTGATGCCGCGCTGCTCGGCCAGCTTGCTGTTCATCAGCACGCAGGCCGATGAGCCGTCGGAGAACTGGCTCGCATTGCCGGCGGTGATCACGCCGCCCGGCAGGGCCGAGCGGATCTTCGAAACGCCTTCGAGCGTGGTGTCGGCGCGGATGCCTTCGTCGGTCGAGATGGTCACCTGCTGCGTGGTCAGGCGGCCGCTGGCCTTGTCGGCCACGCCCATGATCGTGGTCATCGGCACGATCTCGTCCTTGAACTTGCCGGCCTCTTGCGCGGCCGCGGCGCGCAACTGGCTGCGCACGCCGTATTCGTCCTGCAGTTCCTTGCTGATGTTGTAGCGCTTGGCCACCTGCTCAGCCGTCTGCAGCATGCTCCAGTAGATCTCGGGCTTCTTCTCCAGCATCGCAGGGTCGGCGCGCATGTGGCGGTTGCTTTCGTTCTGCACGCACGAGATCGACTCCACGCCGCCGCCGATGGCCACCTGAACGCCGTCGACGATGATGCTGTGCGCCGCCATCGCGATGGCCTGCAGGCCCGACGAGCAGAAGCGGTTGATCGTGACGCCGGCGGTGGTGACCGGCAGGCCGGCGCGCAGCGCGGCCACGCGGGCGATGTTGCCGCCGGTGGTGCCTTCGGAGAGCGAGCCGCCGAGGAACACGTCTTCCACTTCAGCCGGGTCGATGCCGGCGCGCTTGACGGCGTGCTCGATGGAGTGCGCAGCCAGCGTGGCGCCGTAGGTCAGGTTGAAGGCACCCTTCCAGCTCTTGGCCAGGCCGGTGCGGGCGGTGGAGACGATGACGGCTTCGGTGGTCATGGGTGGTCCTTGTGTGTTTGATGGTGCTGGTGCACTGGGAGAGGGTTTTCAACGCAAAGGCGCAAAGGCGCAAAGAACGCAAAGGAATTCGAAAGAAGAAAGCTCTCTCTTTGCGACCTTTGCGTCTTTGCGCCTTTGCGTTGAAAAGAGAGTTCGATGTGCACCAGCGCTCAAACGCAGTTTCAGTTGAAGCTCTTGCCTTCTTCCGCCAACTTCACCAGCAACGGCGCCGGCTGCCAAGAGGCGTCTGCCCCCGGCTCCGAAGCAAAACGGCGCAGCGCACGCACGACGTTGGGCAGGCCGACGATGTCGGCATGGAGCATCGGCCCGCCGCGGTGCACCGGGAAACCGTAGCCGTTGAGGTAGACGAGGTCGATGTCCGACGCGCGGGCGGCGATGCCTTCGGCGAGGATGCGTGCGCCCTCGTTGACCAGCGCGTAGATGCAGCGCTCGACCACCTCGGCGTCGTCGATCTTGCGCGGGGTGATGCCGTTGGCGGCGCGGTACTCGGCGATGAACTGCTCGGTCACTGCATCAGGAATCGGGTCGCGCTTGCCGGCTTCGTAGCGGTACCAGCCGGCGCCCGTTTTCTGCCCGAAGCGGCCGGCTTCGCACAGCTTGTCGGCCACGATGAGCTTCATCTCAACACCCGCCTCGGCGGCCTTGCGCTTGCGGGTGGCCCAGCCGATGTCCAGGCCAGCCAGGTCGCCCATGCGGAACGGGCCCATCGCCAGGCCGAAGCCTTCGAGCGCCTTGTCGACCTGCTGCGGCAGCGCGCCGGCGCTGATGAGCCCCTGCGCAGCAGCGCCGTAGCGCGCCAGCATGCGGTTGCCGATGAAGCCGTCGCACACGCCGGAGATCACGGCGATCTTCTTGATCTTCTTGGCCAGCGCCATGCTGCTGGCCAGCACGTCGGGCGCGGTCTTGGCGCCGCGCACGATCTCCAGCAGGCGCATCACGTTCGCCGGGCTGAAGAAGTGCAGGCCGATCACGTCGCCGGGGCGCTTGGTGAAGGCGGCGATCTTGTCGATGTCGAGGTACGAGGTGTTCGAGGCGAGGATGGCGCCCGGCTTGCACACCTCGTCGAGCGTGCGGAACACCTGCTGCTTGACGTCCATGTTCTCGAACACGGCCTCGATCACCAGGTCGGCCTCTTTCAGCGCGTCGTAGCTCAGCGTGGGCGAGAGCAGGGCCATGCGCTGCTCCACCTGTTCGGCGCTGAGCTTGCCCTTCTTGGCCGAGTTCTCGTAGTTCTTGCGGATGGTGCCGAGACCACGGTCCAGCGCGTCCTGCTTGGTCTCAAGCAGCACCACCGGAATGCCCGCGTTGAGGAAGTTCATCGTGATGCCGCCGCCCATGGTGCCGGCACCGATGACACCCACGCGTTGGATGTCGCGCAGCGCCGTGTTCTCCGGCACGTCGGGAATCTTGGTCGCGGCACGCTCGGCGTTGAACACGTGGCGCAGCGCGCGCGATTCAGGCGTGTTCATCAGCGCCATGAACTGCTCGCGCTCGAACTTCATGCCTTCGTCGAAGGGCTTGGTGACCGAGGCGGCCACCGCCTCCACGCAGCGCAGCGGCGCGGGGAAGTTCTTCGACACCGCGCCCACGGTGTTGCGGGCGAACTGCAGAAACGCGTCGTTGCCCGGCAGCGCCGGCTTGACCTTCAGGTCGCGCACACGCTTGAGCGGCAGCTTGTCGGCCACGGCCTTCTCGGCAAAGGCGATAGCGCCTGCCAGCAGGTCGCCGGGAATGAGGGCGTCGAGCAGCGGCGTGCCTTCGAACTTGGAGGCCGGCGTCGGTGCGCCCGAGACGATGATGTTGAGCGCGGCCTCCAGGCCGATCAGGCGCGGCAGGCGCTGCGTGCCGCCGGCACCGGGCAGCAAGCCCAGCTTCACCTCGGGCAGGCCGAGTTGCGCATCGGGTTTCGCTACGCGGAAATGCGCGCCCATCGCCAGCTCCAGCCCGCCGCCGAGCGCCATGCCGCCGATGGCTGCGACGACAGGCTTGCTCGAGTTCTCGAGCGCCTTGATCACGCTCAGCAGGTTGGGTTCCATCACTGCCTTGGGCGTGCCGAACTCCTTCACGTCAGCGCCGCCCGAGAAGGCGCGGTCACTGCCGATCAGCACCAGCGCCTTGACCGTGTCGTCGGCCAGGGCCTTGTCCAAGCCCTCCACGATGCCGGTGCGCAACGCGTGGCCCAGGCCGTTCACCGGCGGGTTGGCCAGCGTGACGACAGCCACATGGCCGCGAACGTCGTACTGCGTGGAGGTCGGTTGATGGCTCATGTGCAAAGGCTCCTGGAAGGCACTGGCGGTGGCGGCGACTTGCGCAAACCGGGGCTCTTCAGCCCGGCTTGGTTGGTTGCGGTTTGATGTTCTGCAATACGGAACATCATTTTGCAAAGACGCTCATCGTAGCCAACGGGGTTTGGCTTGTAAACAAGGTGAATCCCGAGCGCTCCCTGCGTAACCGAAGGGCTTGTCGCCCGGGTGACAGGCAATCGATGAAGAATCACGCAACGTGTTTGGTAGAAGTTCCGATATTCAATTATTCGTTTTGCGATGCAGAATGAAAACCACCATTTCGGCCACACGCCGCCGCAGGAGGCACCCATGAACCTCGACTACAGCCCCGAAGAGCAGAAGTTTCGCGATGAAGTGCGCAGCTTCATCAGCGCCCATCTGCCGGCCGACATCCGCGACAAGGTGAAGACCGGCGGCGCGCGCGGCGGCAAGGAAGACATCGTTCGCTGGCAGAAGATCTTGTACGAGAAGGGCTGGGGTGCCTCGAGCTGGCCCGAGCAGTACGGCGGCCCGGGCTGGAACGCGGTGCAGCGCCACATCTTCGACGACGAGTGCGCCGAAGCCGGCACGCCGATGCAGTTGCCCTTCGGCCTGAAGATGGTGGCGCCGGTGATCATGCGTTTCGGCAACGAAGCGCAGAAGAGCCACTTTCTGCCGCGCATCCTCTCGGCCGAAGACTGGTGGTGCCAGGGCTATTCGGAGCCGGGCGCCGGCTCCGACCTCGCGTCGCTGAAGACGCGCGCGATTCGCGGCACCGATGCCGAAGGCGAGCACTACATCGTCAACGGCCAGAAGACCTGGAACACGCTCGGCCAATACGCCGACTGGATCTTCTGCCTGGTGCGCACCTCGACCGAAGGGCGCCAGCAAGAAGGCATCAGCTTCCTGCTGATCAACATGAAGACGCCGGGTATCACCGTGCGCCCGATCATCATGCTCGACGGTGAGCACGAGGTAAACGAGGTCTGGTTCGAGAACGTGCGCGTGCCGGTCGAGAACCGCATCGGCGACGAGAACAAGGGCTGGACGTATGCCAAGTTCCTGCTCGGCCATGAGCGCACCGGCATCGCCGGCGTGGGGCGCTCGAAGGCGGCGCTGCTGCGCTTGAAGTCGCTGGCCCGCCGCCAGCAGGGCGACAACGGCAAGCCGCTGATCGAAGACCAGCGCTTCCGCGACCGCATCGCCCAGGTCGAGATGGAGCTGATGGCGCTGGAGATCACCAACCTCAAGCTCATCTCCGAAGAAGACAAGGCCCACGCGCCCGGCCCCGAGGCCTCGATGCTGAAGATCAAGGGCTCGGAGATTCAGCAGACGCTCACCGAGCTGTGCATGCAGGCGCTGGGGCCATACGCGCTGCCGTGGTTGCACGACGGCCAAGACCTCGCCGGCAGTTCTCAGCCCTTGGCCGAGAACTTCGCGGTGCGCGACACCGGCACCAGCGGTTCGTATTTCAACACCCGCAAGACCACCATCTACGGCGGTTCTTCTGAAGTCCAGAAGAACATCATTTCGCAAATGATCCTCGGGCTTTGACGCCACCCTCCCGTTCGCCCTGAGCCTGTCGAAGGGTGCGCCGTGCACTGTGCTGGCTCCCTTCGACAGGCTCAGGGCGATCGGGGATACAGGCTCAGCCCGAACGGAGATTGATCACCGAACAACGGAACACACCATGGACTTCAACCTCACCGAAGAACAGACCGCCATCCAGGACAGCCTGAAGCGCTACCTGACCAAGGACTACGGCTTCGAGCAGCGCCGCGCGCTCACCAAGACGCCGCTCGGCCACAGTGCTGAGGCCTGGGCCACCTACGCCGAGCTGGGCATCCTCGCGCTGCCCTTCCCTGAATCGGCCGGCGGCCTCGGCGGCAATGCCATCGACACCATGCTGATCGCCGAGACGCTGGGCGCGAGCCTCGCGCTCGAGCCCTTCCTCTCCGCCATCGTGCTGAGTGGCAGCCTGATCAACGAGATCGGCACGCCGGCGCAGCGCGACACGCTGCTCGGCGGCATCACCCAGGGCACGCTGCAGGTCGCGCTCGCGCACGGCGAAGCCGGTGCGCGCTATGCCACCAACCACGTCGCCACCACCGCCAAGAAAGACGGCGCGGGCTGGTCGCTGAGCGGCCACAAGGGCGTGGTGCTCAGCGCGCCATCGGCCGACAAGTTGCTGGTGTCCGCACGCACCTCGGGCTCGGCCTTCGACGCCAACGGCGTGTCGCTCTTCGTCGTCGATGCCAAAGCGGCGGGCGTAACGGTTCGCGCCTACGCCACGCAAGACAGCCAGCGCGCCGGCGAGGTGCTGCTGAAAGACGTGAAGGTTGGTGCCGATGCCTTGGTCGGCGCGGTGAACCAGGCGCTGCCCGCCATCGAGCATGCGATCGACCGCGGCATTGCCGCGCTGTGCGCTGAAGCCGTCGGCGTGATGGCAGCGTTGAACGCCGCCACGCTCGAATACCTGAAGACGCGCAAGCAATTCGGCCAGCCCATCGGCAAGTTCCAGGCGCTGCAGCACCGCATGGCCGAGATGGCCATTGCCACCGAACACGCGCGCTCGATGGCGCTGCTCGCCGCGGTGAAGGTCGAATCGGCCGACGTGGCCGAACGTCGCCGCAACGTCTCGGCTGCCAAGGCCTATATCGGCCAGTCGGCCCGCAAGGTGGGGCAGGAGGCGGTGCAGATGCACGGCGGCATGGGCGTGACCGACGAGCTGATCGTGTCGCACTTCTTCAAGCGGCTGACGGTCATCAACGCGACCTTTGGCGACGCCGATCACCACCTCGGCAAGTTCAGCGATTCGCTTCTGGCGGCGTGAGCGACGACAGCATCCCCGAGGGCTACACGCCGCTGGTTCCCGGCGGCCCGTGGCTCGCTCTGGCCGGGCCTCTCTACCAGCGGCCGGCGCTCGATGGCGGCGTGGTGATCGCGCTGCGCATCGGCACACAGCACACCAACATGCGGGGCATCGCGCACGGCGGCATGCTCGTCACGCTGGCCGACAGCGCGCTCGGCCGCAGCGTGTACCTCACGCGCAAGCCGACGGAGCCGATGGTGTCGGTGAACCTGTCGACCGACTTTCTCGGCGCGGTCAAGGTGGGCGACTGGCTCGAGGCGCATGTGGAAGTCCGCAAGCAGGGAGCGCGGCTGTCGTTCGCCGAATGCCAGCTTCGCGTCGGTGACCGCATGGTGCTTCGCTGCAGCGGCGTGTTTGCCGTGGTCGGGCCGGCCGTCGTCAACAAGGAAGTCCCTGAGGGCTAAATCCTCGGCCCGGCGTAGAGTGTCCGCAAAGAGGACACCGCCCATGATTCCCACCCTGCCAGCCGATGCCGACGGCGTGCTCAAGCTCGCCGCGCAGAGCATGTTCGACACGCTCGCGCAGTCGGCGATGGGCATGTTCGTCATCGATCGCAACCACCGCATCGTGTGGATCAGCGAAGGCTACAAGCAGTTCCTGCCGAGCCTGGGCCATGAAGAGTCCGACTTCGTCGGCCGCCGTGTCGAAGAGGTGGTGCCCAACACGCTGATGGCACATGTGGTCGATACCGGCCAGCCCATGCTGGTCGACCTGCTGACCAACCACGCCGGCACCTTTCTCGTGAGCCGCCTGCCGCTGCGCAATGCGCAGGGCGAGGTGATCGGCGCCATGGGCATGGTGCTGCTCGATCATCCCGAGACCACGATGCAGCCGCTGATGGTCAAGTTCAGCCGCCTGCAGCGCGAGCTCGACGACGCGCGCCAGCAGCTCGCCGCGCAGCGTCGGCCCAAGTACACCGTGGCCAGTTTCATCGGCGCCAGCCCGCTGGCGATGGAAGTGAAGCGCCAGGCACGCCGCGTTGCGCAGACCGACAGCACGGTGCTGCTGCTCGGCGAAACCGGCACCGGCAAGGAGCTGCTCGCACACGCCATCCATGCGGCCAGCATGCGCGGGTCGCGGCCCTTCGTCGGCGTCAACATCGCCGCGGTGCCCGACACTTTGTTGGAGGCCGAGTTCTTCGGCGTGGCCCCTGGCGCGTACACCGGTGCCGACCGCAAGGGCCGCGACGGCAAGTTCAAGCTGGCCGACGGCGGCACGCTGTTCCTCGACGAGATCGGTGACATGCCGCTTGCGTTGCAGAGCAAGCTGCTGCGCGTGCTGCAGGAGCAAGAGGTCGAGCCGCTGGGCAGCAACGCGGTGCAGCATGTCGACGTGCGCATCATCGCGGCCACCAGCCGCGACCTGCACGCCATGGTGGCGGCCGGCAGCTTCCGCGCCGACCTGTTCTACCGGCTCAACGTGCTGCCGCTTCGTCTGCCCGCGCTGCGCGAGCGCATGGGCGATCTGGAGGCCCTGGTCGAGACCCTGGCTGAAGACATCGCCCGCCGCAGCGGCCTGCCGCACAAGGGGCTGACGGCCGATGCGCTCGACCTGCTGGCCCGGCAGACCTGGCCCGGCAACATCCGCGAGCTGCGCAACGTGCTGGAACAGGCCACCTTGATGACCGACGACCTGGTGCTCGACGCGGTGCACTTCAAGAGCCTGATGTCGGGTGAAGCGCGTTCGCCAGCGGCGATCGAGCGCCGTGCGCCGGTGCGGGCCATCGCCCACCTGGGTGCCGCGGCGAACACGGCCCCTGCGACCGTCCGGCCGCTGCCGCAGGCCATCGCCGAGCTTGAAGCCCGCGCGATCCGCGAAGCGCTGGCCGCGACCGGCGGCAACAAGCTCGCGGCATCGCGGCTGCTCGGCATCTCGCGCGCGACGCTGTACGAGAAGCTGCCGCTGCTGCAAGCGGCCGGCTGACTCTCTCGTCTTTACCTCGCGGAAACCTTTTCCGTGAGTTTTGCCAGTGCCTGGCACAGCCTTCCAGGGCATGCTTCGGGGCTTTTGTTTTCTGATTCGCCATGCCCGCCCGCGATCCTTTCCACCGCCTCCCGTCACGCCCGCTGCTGCCTCAATGCTTGAGTGTGCTCGCCTTGCTGGCTTCCGCCGCCGCAAGCTACGCGCAGACTGAACCCGCTCCAGCCGAGTCTGCACCGGCACCTGCGAAAGAAGCCGCCAAGCTGGCCCCGGTCGAGATCACCGGAGCGCGTGCGAACGACATGCAGGAGCGGCGCCAATCCACCGCCGCCAAGATCGTCATCGGCCGTGAAGAGATCGACCGCTTCGGCGACAGCACGGTGGGCGAGGTGCTCAAGCGCCTGCCCGGCATCACGCTGCAGGGCGCACCGGGTCGCGGGGGCGCCATTCGCATGCGCGGCCTGGGCAACGGCTACACGCAGATCCTGCTCGACGGCGAGCGTGTGCCGCCGGGCTTTTCGATCGACTCGCTGACGCCCGAGCAGATCGAGCGCATCGAGATCCTGCGCGCGCCGACGGCCGAAACCGGCGCACGTGCGATCGCCGGCACGATCAACATCGTTACGCGTGAAGGCTTCAGCAAACGGCTGAACAACCTGCGCCTCGGTGCCGCGTTCGAGAACGGCCGCGTGAGGCCGGGTTTCTCGTGGACGCGCAACGACACCGTCGACGACATGATCTACAACATCTCGCTGTCGGCATTCCAGGCCGACCGCCTGAGCGAGAGCGTGACCACCACCGTGCACGAAGACTTCAGCCCCACCGGCGTGGACACGGTGAAGCGGGAGGCCGCCGAGTCGCGCGACAACTCCCGCGGCCTGCATGCCACCGGGCGCTTGCAGTGGAAGGGCGAGCGAGGCACCTCGCTCGTGCTGATGCCCATCGTCAGCTACTCCGAAACCGACACCGCCCGCACGACACGCCTGACGCAAGACGGTGGCGGCGCACCCTACGACCGCAGCGAGGGCAGCGTGACGGGCCACTACACGCTTGCGCGCCTGAACGGCCAGTGGAACCGCCTCACCGAAGGTGCCGGCCGGGTCGAAGTGAAGGGTGGCCTCGGCCAGGGGCGATGGGACGGGCGGTCGACTCGCACCTTGATCCGGGACGACGGCACGCCGCTGCCGCTCGGCTACAGCAACCTCGACGACACCAACAGCAGCCGCGACACCCACGGCACGCTGGGCGCGAAGTACACCACCTTGCTGCCCAACGACCACAGCTTCGTGGCCGGTGCCGAACTTGAGAACAACCGCCGCAGTGAACGGCACAGCGAGTCTGATGATGCGGGCGACGATTTCTCTGCCAGCTCCCTGCGCACCGCGGCCTACGCGCAGGACGAATGGAACGTCAACCCGCAATGGGCCGTGCACGCCGGCCTGCGCTGGGAAGGCATCCGCACGCGCAGCGATGCGCTGGACACCGGTGGCGGCACGCTGCTCGACGTGTCCAACCGCAGCAGCGTGTGGACACCGCTGTTCCACACCGTCTGGAAGCCCGGCCCCAAGAGCCGGGACCAGGTGCGTCTGAGCCTGACGCGCAGCTACCGGTCGCCGGGCTTGCAGACCCTGATTGCCCGGCCCAGGGAGTCGGCCGACAACTCGGCGACGCGGCCCGATCGCGTCGGCAACCCGAACCTGAAGCCCGAGCTGGCGACCGGCATCGACGTGGCCATCGAGCGCTACCTCGTGGGCAGCGGCATCCTCAGCGCCAACGTGTTCCGCCGCCAGATCAGCAACTACATGCGTTCCGTGACCAGCCTGGACGCGGCCACGGGCCGCTATGTGTCACGCACCGAGAACGTCGGCGACGCCGTCACGCAGGGCATCGAGCTCGAAGCCAAGTTCCGCCTGAGCGATGTGGTCGACGGGGCGCCGCCGGTCGACTTTCGCGCCAACGGCAGCGTCTTCCAATCGCGCGTGAAGCCGGTGCCCGGCCCCGACAACCGGCTCGACCAGCAGCCCGGCGGCACGGCCAACGTCGGCGCCGACTACCGGTTCCGCGGCGTGCCCGTCACAGTGGGCGGCAACGTCAACTGGACGCCCGGCTACACCACCCGCATCAGCGAGACGCAGTGGATCGTGCAGGGCCGCAAACTGGTGGGCGACGCCTATGTGCTGTACACCATCAACCCGACCGCGCAGGTGCGTGTCACGGCCAGCAACTTCGCGCCGCGCGATTACCTCACCGGCAGCAACTACGAGGGCGCGAGTTCGCGCGAAACCTCGGAAACGGACGCCGCGTCGTACGTTAACTGGCAGCTGCGCCTGGAGCTGAAGCTCTGATGCCTTGATTCCAGGCACTGCCTGGAATCAAGGCAGTGCGTGAGCCGGGTTGCCTGAAGTGCAGGCAGCGGCCCGTGCCACCAAGGCATGCGCTCCCCCAGCAAGCTCGGTGTTTGCCCTGATCTGGTGCTGCTGGGCACAGGCTTTGCGCTGTTCTGGCCACGAGCCGCCCAGCGGCCAACCCTGAACAGGAGACACCATGCTTGTTGCTTCGCGCCGTGCCGCGCTCTTCGTCACCACGTTTGCCCTGACGGCGGCTTGCGCGCCTGCCGCCTTCGCCCAGTCCAAGGGCGAGATCCGCATCGCCCACGTCTACGGCAAGACCGGCCCGCTCGAGGCCTATGGCAAGCAGACGCAGATCGGCCTGACGATGGGGCTCGACTACGCCACCGGCGGCACGATGATGGTCGCCGGCAAGAAGCTCGTGTTGATCGAGAAAGACGACCAGGGCAAGCCCGACATCGGCAAGAGCCTGCTGGCCACGGCGTACGGCGATGACAAGGCCGACATCGCCGTCGGCACCACCGGCTCGGGCGTGGCGCTGGCCATGCTGCCGGTGGCCGAGGAGTACAAGAAGATCCTGCTGGTGGAGCCGGCCGTGGCCGACTCGATCACCGGCGACAAGTGGAACAAGTACGTCTTCCGCACCGGCCGCAACAGCTCGCAAGACGCGATCAGCAACGCAGTCGCGCTCGACAAGGCCGGCGTCAGCATTGCCACGCTCGCGCAAGACTATGCCTTTGGCCGCGACGGTGTGAAGGCCTTCAAGGAGGCGATCAAGGCCGCCAAGCTCGTGCACGAGGAGTACCTGCCTCCCACCACGACCGACTTCACCGCCGGCATCCAGCACCTGATCGACGCACTGAAAGACAAGCCCGGCCGTAAGATCGTGTGGGTGGTGTGGGCCGGCGCGAACTCGCCGTTCACCAAGTTCGCCGACCTCGAACTGCAGAAGCGTTACGGCATCGAACTCGCCACGGGCGGCAACATCCTGCCGGCGATGGCGGCGTACAAGCAGTTCCCCGGCATGGAAGGTGCGGCGTACTACTACTTCGGCATCCCGAAAAACCCGGCCAACGAATGGCTGGTGGCCAACCACTACAAGAAGTACCAGACGCCGCCCGACTTCTTCACCGCGGGCGGCATGAGTGCCGGCATCGCGCTGGTCGAGGCGCTGAAGAAGACCCAGGGCAACACCAACACCGACAAGCTCATCACGACGATGGAAGGCATGAGCTTCGACACCCCCAAGGGCAAGATGACCTTCCGCAAGGAAGACCACCAGGCCATGCAGAGCATGTACCACTTCAAGATCAAGGTGGACCCGGCCTTCACCTGGGGCGTGCCGGAGCTGGTGCGCGAGATCAAGCCGGAAGAGATGACCATTCCGATCAAGAACAAGCGCTGATCCGAAAGCGCCGACCACAGGCGCAGATCGTCCGCACGGGAGGGGCTCCCCTTACCAAGCCCGTCAGAGGCACACCGGAGACACACCATGCAACTCAGACTCCTCTGCATCGCCGCGGCATTTGCGGCGGTCGCGGTCGGCCCCGTTCACGCGGTGGTCGCACTGCCCGCCTTCAACGTCGACACCACCCAGACCACCGTCTCCGGCCTGTCCTCCGGCGGCTTCATGGCCAACCAGCTCGGCTACGCGTACTCGTCCACCTTCAAAGGAGTGGGCGTGTTCGCAGCCGGCCCCTACATGTGCGCCGGCCACGGCAACTACACCGCCTGCATGTACAACGCGACCATCAGCGCCGGCATGCTGAGCACCATGCAGGCCGACATCAACAACTGGAGCGGCGCGTCCAACGACAGCAAGGCCAACGTGGCGGGCCAGAAGATCTTCATGTTCGTCGGTACCAGCGACTTCACCGTCGGCCCCAACCCGATGAACGCGGTGCAGACGCAGTACACCAACAACGGCGTACCGGCCGCCAACCTCGAGTACGTGCAGCGCGCCAGCACCGCGCACGTGTTCCCGACCGACTTCGACAGCACCGGCAACAACGCCTGCAGCAGCAGCGCATCGCCCTACATCAGCAACTGCGGCTATGACGGCGCCAAGGCTGCGTTCACCAAGTTCTACGGCGCGCTGAACGCCCGCAACAACGCGCCAGCGGCAGCCAACTACATCGAGTTCGACCAGACCGCGTTCACCACCAACGCTGGCGTGGCGCCCACCGGCTGGGTGTACGTGCCGGCCAGCTGTGCGGCCGGCACCGTGTGCAAGCTGCACGTGGCATTGCACGGCTGCCAGCAGAACTACGCAACCATCGGCGACAAGTTCATCAAGAACACCGGCTACACCCGCTGGGCCGACACCAACAACATCATCGTGCTGTTCCCGCAGACAAGGGTCGACAGCACCAGCCGCGCCACCTCGGCCAGCGGCTCGCTCGCCAACTCCAACGGCTGCTGGGACTGGATCGGCTGGTACGGCGCCAACTTCGCGCAGAAGGCCGGCACGCAGCAGGCTGCCATCAAGGCGATGGTCGACCGGCTTTCGTTGGGGAACGGTGGTGGCGGCGGCACGCTGCCCGCGCCGGCCGGTGTGGGCACCTCCAACGCCACGGCCGGCAGCATGACCATCGGCTGGAGCGCAGTGAGCGGCGCAGCGAGCTACAACGTCTACCGCAACAGCAGTAAGGCGAATGCATCGGCCATCACCGCCACGAGCTTCACCGACACCGGGCTGGCTGCGGCCACCACCTACAGCTGGACGGTGCGTGCCGTCGATGGCAACGGCGCGGAAGGCGCGGTCTCGTCGCCCGCCATAGGCACCACGACCGGCGGCAGCACGGCGGTGTGTTTCACCGCGTCGAACTACGCGCACACCACGGCCGGCCGCGCCCACCAGAGCGGCGGCTATGCGCTGGCCAACGGCTCCAACCAGAACATGGGCCTGTGGAACACCTTCGTGACCACCACGCTCAAGCAGACCGGCACCAACTACTACGTGATCGGGATCTGCCCCTGATGCTCGAAACCAAGAATCTCACTATCCGCTTCGGCGGGCACGTGGCGGTGGACCACGTGAGCTGCGCCTTCACGCCCGGCACGCTCACCGCCATCGTCGGCCCCAACGGTGCCGGCAAGACCACCTACTTCAACCTGATCTCCGGGCAGCTGCGCGCGAGCGAAGGCTCGGTGCGGCTCGATGGCGTGGACATCACGAACGAGGCCGCATCGGCCCGCACCCACCGCGGGCTGGGCCGCGCGTTCCAGCTGACGCAGCTGTTTCCCAACCTGACGGTGGTGGAGAACGTGCGCCTGGCCGTGCAGTCACGCCGCAAGGAAGGGCTCAACCTGTGGACGGTGTGGCTGGACCAGCGCAACACGCTGGAGCGTGCCCACGAGCTGCTCGAGCGCGTGCGCCTGGGTGACAAGGCCGATGCCGCCGCGAGCAGCCTGCCGCACGGCGACCAGCGCAAGCTCGAGGTCGCGATGCTGATGGCGCTCGACCCGAAGGTCTTCATGTTCGACGAGCCCACCGCCGGCATGAGCGTCGACGAAGTGCCGGTGATCCTCGACCTCATCCGCGACCTGAAGGCGAGGAGCGACAGCATCATCCTGCTCGTCGAGCACAAGATGGACGTGGTGCGCGAGCTGGCCGACCGCATCATCGTGCTGCACAACGGGCAACTGGTGGCCGATGGCGAGCCGGCCGAGGTGATCGCGTCGCCGGTGGTGCAGCAGGCCTATCTCGGGATGGCCGCATGAGCGCCACCGTCATTCCCGCCCTTCGACAAGCTCAGGACAGGCCTGGCTTCGCCAGGGCGGGAATCCAGCATCGCGGCACATCGTGGATTCCCGCCTGCGCGGGAATGACGGCAACGGGTGGGCACCAATGAGCGCGCCGTTGCTTTCACTGGAAGGCGTGCACACGCACATTGGGGCGTATCACATCCTCCACGGCGTCGACTTCGAGGTGCCCACCGGGCAGGTGACCATGCTGCTCGGCCGCAACGGCGCCGGCAAGACCACCACGCTGCGAACCATCATGGGACTCTGGGCCGCGTCGAAAGGCAGTGTGCAGTTCGACGGCCAACCGATCACAGGCCGCGCCACGCCCGACATCGCACAACTCGGCATCGCCTATGTGCCCGAGAACATGGGCATCTTCGCCGACCTGTCGGTGCGCGAGAACCTGTTGCTTGCCGCACGCAACGCATGCACCGTGGAGCAGATGGACACGCAACGGCTCGAGTGGCTGTTCGAACTCTTTCCGGCGGTGAAGAAGTTCTGGCTCTACCCGGCCGGCAAGTTGTCGGGTGGGCAGAAGCAGATGCTGGCGATCGCGCGCGCCATGGTCGAGCCGCGGCGCTTGCTGCTGATCGACGAGCCGAGCAAGGGCCTGGCGCCCGCGATCATCCAGAACCTGATCGCCGCGCTGCGCGAGCTGAAGCGCACGCAGACCACCGTGCTGCTGGTGGAGCAAAACTTCAGCATGGCACGCGCGCTCGGCGACCAGGTGGCGGTGATGGACAACGGCGGCGTTGTCCACCGCGGTGCGATGGCCACGCTGGCCGAAGACGAAGAGCTGCAGCACCGGTTGCTGGGCTTGTCTTTGGGAGCCCACCAATGAGCGCCGTGCTGCCTGCCACGGGTTCGGCCATCCCGAAGGCGAGTTTCGATTGGGTGCCGCTGGCGATGGTGCCGGCGCTGGCGGTGCTTGCGCTGCCGGCCATCGGTTCGCCGTCGTCGTGGCTCACGCTCACCGTGGCCGGCCTCGCGATGGGCATGATCATCTTCATCATTGCCTCGGGCCTCACGCTGGTGTTCGGCCTGATGGACGTGCTGAACTTCGGCCACGGCGTGTTCATCGCGCTCGGCGCCTTCGTCGCCACCAGCGTGTTCGGCCTGATGGCCGACTGGACGGCATCCGACAGCCTGTGGCGCAACCTCGCGAGCGTGTTCAGCGCAATGCTCGTCGCGATGGCCGTGGCTGGCGCGGTGGGCTGGGCCTTCGAGCGGGTGCTGGTGCGGCCGGTGTACGGCCAGCACCTGAAGCAGATCCTCGTGACGATGGGCGGCATGATCATCGGCGAAGAGCTGATCAAGGTGATCTGGGGCCCGACGCAGATCGCATTGCCGCTGCCCACCGCGCTGCGCGGCGCGCTGATCTTCGGCGACGCGGCGGTCGAGAAATACCGATTGGTGGCGATGGCCATCGGCGCGCTGGTGCTGGTCGCGATGCTCTTTACCCTCAACCGCACCAAGCTCGGCCTGCTCATCCGCGCCGGCGTGCAAGACCGCGAGATGGTCGAGAGCCTGGGCTACCGCATCCGCCGCCTCTTCGTCGGTGTGTTCGTCGCTGGCTCGGCGCTCGCCGGTCTGGGCGGTGTGCTGTGGGGGCTGTACCAGCAGAACGTGATCCCGCAGATGGGCGCGCAGGTCAACGTGCTGATCTTCATCGTGATCATCATCGGCGGGCTGGGGTCGACCTTCGGCTGCTTCGTCGGTGCGCTGCTGGTGGGCTTGCTGGCGAATTACAGCGGCTTTCTGGCGCCGAAGCTGGCGATGTTTTCCAACATCGGGTTGATGGTGGCGATTTTGTTGTGGCGGCCGCAGGGGCTGTATCCGGTGGCGAACCGATGAAGCACATGCCATGCACAAATCCGTTCGCCCTGAGCCTGTCGAAGGGCCGGCGCACGTCGCTCCATGTCCCGTTCGGGCTGAGCCAGTCGAAGCCTGCGCAGTGCACAGCGCACCCTTCGACAGGCTCAGGGCGAACGGAGCGGGGGCGAGGGCCATTCAGGGCGAACGGAGCGCGCACATGCTGAACCGCCTCCTCTCCCACGACCTGCCGCGCAATCGCTGGCTGTCAGCGCTGCTCGTGATGCTGGTGCTGGGCCTCGCGCTCACGCCATTCCTGTTCCCGAGCACGAAGGCACTCAACGTCGGCGCCAAGATCCTCGTCTTCATCGTGCTCGTCGCGAGCTTCGACCTGCTGCTCGGCTACACCGGCATCGTGAGCTTCGCGCACACCATGTTCTTCGGCATCGGCGCCTATGGTGTGGCCATTGCCAGCACGAGGCTCGGCCCCGGGTGGGGCGCGGTGGCGCTCGGCGTGGTCGCAGCCCTGCTGGTCTCGCTGCTGCTGTCGCTGCTGATCGGCTTGTTCAGCCTGCGGGTCAAAGCCATCTTCTTCGCGATGATCACGCTGGCCGTGGCCTCGGCTTTCCTGACACTCGCCTCGCAGCTGTCGGATTTCACCGGCGGCGAAGACGGCCTCAACTTCAAGGTGCCGGAAGCGCTGCAACCCGGCACGCAGTACCTCGAAGAACCCTTCCTCGGCGCCAGCATCGACGGGCGCTTCGCGAGTTACTACCTGCTGTTCGTGGTCGCGCTGCTGCTGGTGCTGGCCTTGCTGCGAATCGTCAACTCGCCTTTCGGCCGCGTGCTGCAGGCCATCCGCGAAAATGACTTCCGCGCCGAGGCCATCGGTTACCGCGTGGTGGTCTACCGCACGCTGAGCAACGTGCTGTCGGCCTTGTTCGCCACGCTGGCAGGTTGCCTGCTCGCACTCTGGCTGCGCTACAACGGGCCCGACACCTCGCTCAGCTTCGAGATCATGCTCGACATCCTGCTCATCGTCGTGATCGGCGGCATGGGCACGGTCTACGGCGCGGTGGTGGGCAGCGTGCTCTTCGTCATCGCGCAGAACTATTTGCAAGACCTGCTCAAGCTCGGCGCCAGCGCCTTCGAGGGCGTGCCGCTGCTGTCGCAGATCGTGTCGCCCGACCGCTGGCTGCTGTGGCTGGGCATCTTGTTCGTGTTGTCGGTCTATCACTTCCCGAGCGGGGTGGTGGGGCGACTGCGCGCATTGCGTCGCCGTTGACGCGGCCACCAGATTCGATGTGTTCCGCGGTGCGATGAGCACCGGCCCTTCAACAAGCGAAGAGGAGACAGCGATGAGACAGGACAAGCGCATCAAGACGGCTCTCACAGCTTGGGCGGTCCTCGCCCTGGCGGCCTGCGGCGGGGGCGGTGCTGACGACAGCACCTCTGCCGCGCCTGCGTCCACACAGCCCACCGAAACCGCGGCGAGCCTGAAGCAAGACATCGCACAGGCCCTCGGCCCGCGCAGCCTGTTCAACCGCAAACCCGAGTTCGTTAGCGGCGACGTGCGCAGCACCGAATACGACGGCGTCACCGACGACCTGCTGACCGCCGGCCTCGGCAAGAGCGGCCTGGCCGGTGCGCTGCCACCATTCGTCAACCTGCTCGCACCCACGGCGGTGGAGTTGCGGCGTGCCGCCATCTACAGCAGCTACCGCGCCATCGTCGACATGACGGCCGCGGGCGGCTACGGCACGCTGTTCGGCCCGAACGTCGATGCCGACGGCAACATCACTTCGGGCGAGGGCCGCGTGGCGGGCACGGAGTACCTGGCCTTCAGCGACGACGGCAGCGGCCAGCGCAACGTGGTGCTGATGGTGCAGGTGCCGGCCAACTTCGACCCGCGGCACGCCTGCATCATCACGGCCACGTCGTCCGGCTCGCGCGGCGTGTACGGCGCCATCAGCACCGGCGAATGGGGCCTGAAGCGCGGTTGCGCCGTGGCCTACACCGACAAGGGCACGGGCAGCGGCCCACACGACCTGGCCACCGACACCGTGCCGCTGATCGATGGCTTGCGCACCACCTCGGCCGCGGCCGGCGACGCAGCGCAGTTCCGCGCACCGCTCGACGCAGCGCAGCTCGCCGCCGTCAACGCCGCCACCCCGAACCGCCTGGCCTTCAAGCACGCACACTCGCAGCGCAACCCCGAGAAAGACTGGGGCCACTTCACGCTGCAGGCGGTGGAGTTCGCGTACTGGGCGCTGAACGAGCGCTACGGCATTGCGCTCGGCCACGGGCTGCGGCTGCGCACCGTCAGGCCCGGCAACACGTTGGTCATCGCCTCCAGCATCTCCAACGGCGGCGGCGCGGCCATCGCGGCGGCGGAGCAAGACCACGAGCACCTGATCGATGGTGTGGCCGTCTCCGAACCAGCGGTCGAACTGCCCGCCGACCCCGGCGTGACGGTGCGGCGTGGCGGCATCGTGCAAGCCACCACCGGCAAGACGCTGTATGACTTCACCACCTACGCCAACCTCTACCAGAGCTGCGCATCGCTGTCGTCGCAGGTGGCGGGCGCACCCGGCGGGGCCTTCGTGGTCGCGGCTTTTGCGGCCAACCGCTGTGCCTCGCTGAAGGCCAAGGGCCTGCTGACGGCCGACACCTTGCCGGCTCAGGCCGACGAAGCACTGGCCAAGCTCGCCAGCTACGGCTGGGAGCCGGAAGCCGCGGTGCTGCACGCGTCGCTCGCCGCGTTCGAGGTGGCGCCCGCGGTGAGCGTGACCTTCGGCAACGCCCTGGCGCGCGCCAGCGTGGCCGATCATTTGTGTGGCTACAGCTTCGCGGCCACCACGGCCACCGGCCTGGTCACACCGCTGGCCGATGTGCTGCTGGCGCCCATGGCCGCCACCGGCAATGGCGTGCCGCCGTCGGGTGGCGTGCAGCTCATCAACAACCTGAACCCCGGCGTGCCGTTGCGCGACCTGTTCTCGTTCTCGCCATCGACGCTGGTCCAGGACTTCAACCTCGACGGCGCGTTGTGCCTGCGCAACCTGCTCAGCGGCAGCGATGCTGCGGCACGCTCGCTGCAACACGGCATCGACGAGACGCGTCGCAACGGCGACTTGCACGGCAAGCCCGCGCTCATCGTGCACGGCCGCTCCGATGCGCTGCTGCCGGTGAACCACACCTCGCGCCCCTACACCGCGCTGAACAAGCGGGTCGAAGGGCGCGACAGCCGGCTCTCGTACATCGAGGTGACGAACGCGCAGCACTTCGACGGCTTCATCGGCCTGCCCACCGTGCTGCCGGGCTACGACACGCGCTACATCCCGCTGCACGTGTACCTGAACCGCGCGCTCGATGCGATGTATGCGCACCTGCGCCAAGGCAAGGCCCTGCCGCCGAGCCAGGTGGTGCGCACCGTGCCGCGCGGCGGCGTGCCCGGCGCGGCACCCGCTATCACCGCGACCAACGTGCCGCCGATTGCGCTGCATCCCTCGGATGCCGATGCCATCACCTGGCGCGGGCGAACCCTGACCGTGCCGGACTGAGAGCAGTGAGCGCGAGCGACCCGGAGATGCCATGAGCTTCACCTCGAACTACCTGCGCTGCGAAGGCCGCGAGCTCCACTACACCGAGTGGGGCGCGCAGCATGCCGAGGCGGTGATCGCATGGCACGGCCTCGCGCGCACCTGCCGCGACATGGACGACATCGCCGAGCACCTGTCGCAGCGCTACCGAGTGATCTGCCCCGACACCATCGGCCGCGGTCTGAGCGAGTGGAGCCCGCAACCGCAGGCCGAGTACTGCCTCGCGTTCTACGCGAAGCTCGCGGTGTCGCTGGTCGACCAGCTGGGGCTGGAGCGCTTTCACTGGCTCGGCACGTCGATGGGCGGGGCGATCGCCTTGCGGGCAGCGGCTGCGCTGCACGGGCGGCTGCAAAAGCTCGTGCTCAACGACATCGGCCCCGAAGTGGCCGCAGTGGCCACCGACCGCATCCGCTCGTACGCCGGCAGCCCGGCGGCGTTTGCGACAGTGAGCGAACTCGAGGCCTACTTCCGCACCATCTACGCGCCGTACGGCTGGCTCAGCGATGCCCAATGGCGGCGCCTCACCGAGACCTCAACGCGCCGCCTGCCCGACGGCCGCGTGACCCCGCACTACGACCCGGCCATGACGATGCAGTTCACCCACCACGCCGACGACTATTCGCAGTGGGAGGCCTGGGACCAACTCGACATCCCCGTGCTGTGCCTGCGCGGCGAAAGCTCCGACCTCCTGCTACCCGACACCGCTGAGCAGATGCGCCAACGCGGCCCCCGCGCAGTGGTCGCCACCATCACAGGCTGCGGCCATGCGCCCGCGCTCAACGTGCCGGAGCAGTTCGCGCTCATCGAACGCTTCTTGGCGAGCCATTGAGTCGGGATGCTCGAACTTCGAGCCGACGCATCAGAGTCCATCGCTGCACTTCGATACCTCAGTGCGAACGGTTTGAAATTCAGCGCGCCCAGCAAGCGCAGCGAAGCGTCCCATCAAGCAACCCCCGCGGATCCGGCTCCGCCGGTCCGCTGGGGGGCGCCCCCTGGGGGCAGGAGCGCAGCGACTGGGGGGCCCACAGTCACCTGCGAAATTTACCGTCAGGCCCGACGATGGACAGGTCGGCGTAGTCCAGCCCGCTGTGGTCGGTAGCTGAGTAGCCCAGCTCGATGCCGCCCACGTCGAAGCGGCTCATGGATTCGAGCGCGCGGCGCAGCTTGTCGCGGGTCGGGTTGGGGCCTGCACGGCGCAGGCCTTCAACCAGCACCTTGGCCGACACGAAGCCTTCCAGCATGGTGGGCGTGAGTTCCGTGCCCTTGGCCTTGGCCAGTTCCATGGCTTCTTTCACCACCGGTGACGCGATCGAGCGCTCGTACGGGAACACCTGGCTGAACACCACGCCATGGGCCAGGTCGCCCAGATCCTTCACGAAGCCGGCCGATGCGTTGTTCGACAAAGTCACCATCTGCGCGCGCGAACCGGCGGCGCGCAAGGCCTTCATGCCTTCGATCACGGCGGTGCCCGAGCCGATGAACATCACGGCCTGCGGGTCCTTGGCGACGATGCGCGGCATGATGGCCGCGAAGTCGGGCTTGGCGCGGTCGTACTTCTCGTGCGCGACCAGTTCCTTGTTGACCGTCTTCATGCCCTTGAGTGCGCCCGTCACGGCGTCGGCACCGAAGGTGTCGTCGACCTGCACGATGGCGATGCGCTCGAGGCCGATCAAGCTCAGGTGCGAGATGGTGCGCTCGGCTTCGCGCTGATAGGGCGCGCGTACGTTGAACAGCCATGGGTGCACGGGTGTGTGCAGCACCATGGCGCCGGTGGACGGGCCGACCAGCGGCACCTTGAACTCGGCAAGCAGCGGCATGATCGCCTGCGTGTGCGGTGTGCCGCGTGTGAGGAACAGGCTGGTCACGCCCTGGTCGATCAGCTGCTTGGCATTGGCCGCGGCCAGCTTGGGGTCGAACTTGTCATCCAGCGAGATGAGCTGGATCTCTTGCCCGCCCACGCCGCCGCGCGCATTCACCGCGTCGAAATAGAGCTTGGCACCGTCGGTGGCTTCCTTCACTGCGGCAGCCACCGCGCCGGTGGATCCGGCGGTCTGGCCGATCTTGATTTGCGACCACGCCGGGGTGCTGCAAAAGACAGCCCACGCGGCGCTCAACAGCAGCAGTTTCTTCATCGGTGTGCTTCGAGTGGCAACGCCGGGATGTTAGGCGCAGCCGCCCGCCCCCGCACCAGAATGCCGCCGGTCTGCGTGCCGTATGACACAGAAGCCCTGGCTTTGCAGCAGCGCCTGGTGCAAGAACGTGCGTGCAGAACTTGAACGAATCACCGACAAGCTCAGGGCAGGGCAGGTCGAAGCCCTTGCTCTGCGTCACGCAGGCGTTACAGCCCGAGCCAGTTGCCGATGACCAGCATCTCGGCTTCGTCGTAGGCGGCGAAGCCTTGGTACTTGGTGGCTTCGAGCTTCTTCTTTCCTTCGTCGGTGCTGTCCAGCGTCAACAGATAGCTGCGCACCTTGTCGACCTGGTCTGCGGTCATCGTGGGGCTGGCGATCACGTGCTTGATGGGAACCGGGCGCGACTTGGCGAGTATCTTGCCGCCCTTGGCCAGCCAGGCTTTCACGACGCTTGCCGACGCGGTGGAGCCGGCCTTGGTGAGGTTGTTCTCGACGAAGAAGGGCACGGCCTCCTGGTAGCGCGTGTAGACAAGTTTCGTCTGCAGCCCGTCGCCCAGCGCATCGCGCAGCGTGGCCCGGGTCATCCACGAGGTGATGGAGTCTTCGTCGGGCAGGCCGAGCGTGCTGTCTTTCAGGTCGGCCAGCGACTTCATGGCCGAGTCGGCTTTCACCAGGATGTTGGCGGTGTACTGCTGGTAGCCCTTGGTCACTGCGATCAGCTTGTAGCCGCTGTGCTTCATGGCCTCGATGGAAAGGTGCGCAGGGTGCACCAGCGCCAGGTCGAACTGCTTGGCCGCGAGGCCGCGCCGGAGCGACGGGTAGTCGGCCACCGGCTCCACGGTCACCGGCTGCTTCAGCAGCTTGCTGAGGTCGGCCGCGATGGCGGTGTACTTGGCGCGGATCTCGTCGTTGCTGACGCGATAGGTCACACCTTCGTTGACGGCAAACACCAGTGCGTGGCTGCAGGTGGCGGCAAGTGCCGTCAACAAGCCGATGACCCAACGCAACACATGCAGACCCATGAAACCTCCTTGGTTTGTTATGGCGAGAGAGTATGTCTTTCAATTTGCAGGGAGGCCTGCCAGGCGCAGGAGGTTTGTGCGAATCTCCACGTATTGCGTGGGGATCGACCCCCCACTCCTAGAATTCTTCCCCCTTCGCCCCAAGGCCCCGCCCCCAATGTCATCCGGACTCATCCGCATCCGCGGCGCTCGCCAGCACAACCTCAAGAACCTCGACCTCGACATCCGCACCGGTGAGATGACCGTCGTCACCGGCCCCAGCGGCTCCGGCAAATCAAGCCTGGTGTTCGACACGCTGTATGCCGAAGGGCAGCGCCGCTACGTCGAGACCTTCAGTGCCTATGCACGGCAGTTTCTCGACCGCATGGACCGGCCGGCCGTCGACCGCGTGGACGGCGTGCCGCCCGCCATCGCCATCGACCAGACCAACCCGGTACGCACTTCGCGCAGCACGGTGGGCACGATGACCGAGTTGAACGATCACCTGAAGCTGCTGTACGCACGCGCTTCGGAGTTGTTCGACAAGAAGACCGCGCAGCTCGTGCGGCACGATTCGCCCGAGACGATCTATACCGAGCTGATGCAGCGCACGCGCGATGCGGACCCGCGGCTCGTCTTCACCTTCCCGGTCGAGCTGCCGGCCAACACCTCGGCCGATGAGGTGACGCAGTGGCTTGCCGCCAGCGGCTTCACGCGTGTGCAGGCCGAGCGCGAAGTGGCCTCGCCCACCGGGCCGCGCAAGTTGCTCGACGTGGTGGCCGACCGCTTTCGCATTCAGGGCACGGAGAAGGTTCGCGCGGTCGAAGCGATCGAGACCGCGCTCAAGCGTGGCAGCGGGCGAGTGAACATCTACGTGCTGGAAAGTGAGCCCGTTCGGGCTGAGCCTGTCGAAGCCCTTCGACAAGCTCAGGGCGAACGGGAGGCCGTGCTCTGGCGCTATTCCACCGGCCTGCACTGCCCCGACAGCGACATCCGCTACCAAGACCCGCAGCCCGCGCTGTTCTCGTTCAACTCGGCGATGGGCGCTTGCGAAACCTGCCGCGGCTTCGGCCGCGTGATCGGTGTCGACTACGGGCTCGTGATCCCCGACCACCGCAAGACCTTGCGCTCGGGTGCCATCAAGACGCTGAGCACACCGGCCTGGCAAGAGAACCAGGACGACCTGCTGCGCTACGCCGGCGAGGCCGGCATCCCACGCGACACCGCGTGGGCACAGCTCACCGAGGCGCAGCGCGGCTGGGTCATCAACGGCTCGCCCAACTGGACGGGCAAGTGGGGCAAGCAGTGGTACGGCGTGAAGCGCTTCTTCGAGTACCTCGAATCCAAGGCCTACAAGATGCACATCCGCGTGCTCTTGTCCAAGTACCGCAGCTACACGCCGTGCCCCACCTGCAGCGGCGCACGCTTGAAGACCGAGGCGCTGTTGTGGCGCATGGGCACGAAGCCTGATGCCGATGGCGTGTTGCCGCCCGAGAAGCGCTTCATGCCGAGCGGCACCGATTGGTCGCGCGAACAACTCGAAGCCTTGCCCGGCCTCACGGTGCACGACCTGATGCTGATGCCCATCGACCGCATCAAGCGCTTCTTCGACGGCATCAGCCTGCCCAGCAGCATGCTCGACGACGCGCTCAAGCTGTTGCTCGACGAGATCCGCACGCGCCTCAAGTACCTGTGCGACGTGGGCATCGGCTACCTCACGCTCGACCGCCAAAGCCGCACGCTCAGCGGCGGCGAGGTGCAGCGCATCAACCTCACCACGGCACTCGGTACGTCGCTGGTCAACACCATGTTCGTGCTCGACGAGCCCAGCATCGGCCTGCACCCGCGCGACATGAACCGCATCGTCGTCGCCATGCACCGCCTGCGCGACGCGGGCAACACGCTGGTGGTGGTGGAGCACGACCCGGCGGTGATGCTCGCCGCCGACCGCCTCATCGACATGGGCCCCGGCCCCGGCGAGCGCGGCGGGCAGATCGTGTTCGACGGCACGCCCGAAGCCATCCGCCAGGCCGACACGCTGACCGGTGCCTACCTCGGCGCGCGCAAGCAGGTGGGCATGGGCATCAAGCGGCTGGTCACGCCGAGCACGCCCAAGCTCATCCTGCAAGGTGCGCGCGATCACAACCTGAAGAACGTGACGGTCGAGTTCCCGTTGCAACACCTGGTGTGCGTGACCGGCGTCTCCGGCTCGGGCAAGAGCACGCTGATGCAAGACGTGCTGTTCCCTGCATTGGCGCGCCATTTCGGCAAGCCCACCGAAACGCCCGGCGAGCACGACGCACTGCTCGGTGCCGACTGGCTGAGCGAAGCGGTGTTCGTGGACCAATCGCCGATCGGCAAGACGGCGCGCTCCAACCCCGCCAGCTACGTCGGCGCGTTCGACGAGATCCGCAAGCTCTTCGCGCAATCGCCACTCGCGGCGCAGCGCGGCTACAGCGCCAGCATGTTCAGCTTCAACGCCGGCGATGGCCGCTGCCCCACCTGCGGCGGCTCGGGCTTCGAGCATGTGGAGATGCAGTTCTTGAGCGACGTGTACCTGCGCTGCCCCGATTGCGATGGCCGCCGCTATCGTGCTGAGCTGCTCGAAGTGAAGATCGACCGTCGCCTGCCTGGTGATGTGGTGCGCGAACTCAGCGTGGCCGACGTGCTGGAACTCACCGTGAGCGAAGCCGTGCAGCTGTTCGCCAACGACCGCGAGGTCTTGCGTGTGCTGCAGCCCATCATCGACGTGGGCCTCGAATACGTGAAGCTCGGCCAGCCGGTGCCCACGCTCAGCGGCGGCGAAGCGCAGCGCCTGAAGCTCGCCGGCTTCCTGGCCGAGGCCGCGCAAAGCGCCACGGCCAGCAGGCAGCCGGTGGCGAAGAAGGGCACGCTCTTCATGTTCGACGAGCCCACCACCGGCCTGCATTTCGACGACATCGCCAAGCTGATGCGCGCCTTCCGCAAGCTGCTGGATGCAGGGCACTCGCTGATCGTGATCGAACACAACCTCGACGTGATCCGCGCAGCCGACTGGCTGATCGACCTCGGCCCCGAAGGCGGCGAGGGCGGCGGCCTGGTGGTATGCACCGGCACGCCGGAAGACGTGAAGCAACACCCCACCTCGCATACCGGCAAGGCGCTGGCCGACTACGACGTCTCGATGGGCTTTGCGCTCACTGCGCAAGAACGTGCCCAAGCTCCGTTCGCCCTGAGCCTGTCGAAGGGCCTTTCGACGGAGCTCAAGGCTGGCTTCGACAAGCTCAGCCCGAACGGAGAAGGGGAGGGGAAGCCGCTCCAATCGCTGCTCAAGGCGGCGCGCGAAGAGCGGCAGGCGAACGACGAGTTCATCCGCATCGTCAACGCACGCGAGCACAACCTGAAGTCGATGGACGTCTCGATCCCGCGCGGCAAGTTCAGCGTGATCACCGGCGTGAGCGGCTCGGGCAAGAGCACGCTCGCGTTCGACATCCTGTTCAATGAAGGCCAGCGCCGCTACCTCGAATCGCTCAACGCCTATGCGCGCAGCATCGTGCAGCCCGCGGGCCGGCCCGAGGTGGATGCGGTGTACGGCATTCCGCCCACGGTCGCCATCGAGCAGCGGCTGAGCCGCGGCGGGCGCAAGAGCACGGTCGCCACCACCACCGAGGTGTGGCACTTCTTGCGGCTGCTGTACGTGAAGCTCGGCCTGCAGCATTGCGTGAACGAAGGCTCGCCCGTCAAGCCGCAGAGCGCCGAGAGCATTGCGGCGCAGATCCTGCGCGACCACAAGGGCGAGCACGTGGGCCTGCTCGCGCCGCTGGTGGTCAGCCGCAAGGGCGTCTACACCGACCTCGCCAAGTGGGCCAAGGCCCGTGGCCACACGCACCTGCGTGTGGACGGCGAGTTCTTGCGCGTCGACCCGTGGCCACGGCTCGACCGCTTCAAGGAGCACACGCTGGAGCTGCCGGTGGGTGACCTGATCGTCAGCGCCGACAACGAAGCGGTGTTGCGCGACCTGCTGGCCAAGGCACTCGACGTGGGCAAGGGCGTGATGCACCTGCTGTCGCCCCTGAAGGGCTTGCAGGGTGCCATGCTCGCCGGCACGCCCACGCGCAAGGTCGGCACGGTGAAGGTGTTCTCGACCAAGCGTGCCTGCCCGACCTGCGGTACGAGCTACCCCGAACTCGACCCGCGCATGTTCAGCTACAACAGCAAGCACGGCTGGTGCACCACCTGCGTGGGCACCGGCCTCGCGCTCACCCGCGAGCAGCGCAAGGCGTACGACGACTCGATCCGCGACGATGACGACAAGGGCCGCGAGCAAAGCTTTCCGTCCGAAGAGATGGAAGTCGAGGGCGTGGTCGACGAGCCGTGCCCCGACTGCGCGGGCACGCGCCTCAACCCGGTATCCCGCGCCGTCACCTTCGAAGGCCATTCGATCGCGTGGATTGCGCAGTGGTCGGTGGCCGATTGCCGCAAGTGGGTCGAGTCGCTTGCGCTCAAGGGCCGCGACGCCGAGATCGCCCGCGACGTGATCGTCGAGATCAAGAACCGCCTGGAGTTTCTGGAAGAAGTGGGCCTCGGCTACCTCACGCTCGACCGCGCCGCGCCCACGCTGAGCGGCGGCGAGGCACAGCGCATCCGCCTCGCGGCGCAGCTCGGCAGCAACCTGCAAGGCGTGTGCTACGTGCTGGACGAGCCGACCATCGGCCTGCACCCGCGCGACAACCAGGTGCTGCTCAACGCGCTGCACAAGCTGGGCGACAAGGGCAACACGCTGGTGGTGGTGGAGCACGACGAGGACACCATCAGACGTGCGGATCACATCATCGACATCGGCCCCAGCGCCGGCAAGCGCGGCGGGCGGCTGGTGGCGCAGGGCACGGTGACGGAGGTGTCGTCGATCGCTGAGTCGGTGACCGGGCGCTTTCTCGCGCACCCGCTGAAGCACCCGCTGCAGGCTCGGCGCGTCATTTCTGACGAGGTGTTCACCAAAGACCGAGAGAAGAAGGGCCCGCTGACCATCCACAACGCCTCGCTGCACAACCTGCAGCAAGTGACTATCGACGTGCCGCTGCGAAGGCTCGTCGCCGTCACCGGCGTCAGCGGCTCCGGCAAGAGCACGCTCGCGCGCGACGTGCTGCTGGCCAACCTGCAGTTCATCAACACGCGCGGCGGCAAGCCCAAGTGGCAGGGCTGCGACAAGATCGAAGGCTGGGGCTTCATCGACCGCGTGCTCGAAGTCGACCAGACGCCCATCGGCAAGACGCCGCGCTCCTGCCCCGCCACCTACATCGGCTTCTGGGACGTGATCCGCAAGCTCTTCGCCGACACGCTCGAATCGCGCGCCCGTGGCTACGCGCCCAACCGCTTCAGCTTCAACACCGGCGAAGGCCGCTGCCCCGCCTGCGAAGGGCAGGGCATGCGCACCATCGAGATGAGTTTCCTGCCCGACGTGAAGGTGCCGTGCGACGTGTGCCACGGCCAGCGCTTCAATGCAGAGACCCTGGCCGTCACCTGGCGCGGCAAGAGCATCGGCGACGTGCTGCAGATGGAGATCGACGAGGCGGTGGAATTCTTCGCCAGCATGCCGCACATCGCGCACCCGCTGCAGCTGATGAAAGACGTGGGCCTCGGCTACCTCACCCTCGGCCAACCCTCACCGACATTGAGCGGCGGCGAGGCGCAGCGCATCAAGCTCGTCACCGAACTCACCAAGGTGCGCGACGACGTGGGCCGCCGCGGCAACAAGGCGCCGCACACACTCTACGTGCTGGACGAACCCACAGTGGGCTTGCACATGGCCGATGTGGAGAAGCTCATCCGCGTGCTGCACCGCCTGGTCGACGGTGGCCATAGCGTGGTGGTCATCGAGCACGACCTCGACGTGATCGCCGAGGCCGACTGGGTCATCGACATGGGGCCCGAAGGCGGCGGAGCCGGCGGCACAGTGGTTGCCGCGACGGACCCGGTGGCGCTGGTGAAGGTCAAGGCCAGTCATACGGGGGTGGCGCTGCGGGGGGTGTTGGCGCGGTGAAGGGTACGCGGACTGCTTTCGACCAGGTCTTAGTTGCAAAGCTGAAACAGCCTCGCGCTGGCCACTTGGATTGGGGGGGGTGGCCAAGCCCTGTCCCGTCTCACTCGGATGAGATGATCTCTTGGACAAGGGACTCCTGAGACGCACCTTGGGGGCAAACGAGGACAACATGAATTCAAAACTTGTGGCAGCCCTGATGGCATGCCTACTCGCGGCCTGCGGCGGTGGGGGCGGCGGCGCGCCAGCTGACGGAGGGAATGGAAGTGGCAATGGCAATGGGCCGGGCGCCACGACTGGACTCGTACCTACCGCCCCAGCACCGGGTGTCACGCTGTACGCTAACGCAGCGGATTTGCGACCCCTGATCGACCATGCCCGGTGGCAATACCGGGGCGTTCGGAAGGATGTCGATGGCAGCGTGCTCACCCGCTACACCTCGTCCCTCAGCCAGAACTCGGCGAGTGGCGCTGTCCATGAAACAGAGAACCAGGTCTTTCTAGACGGGGACGAGACGTCGGCGATTGAGCTGAGCGCGGGGAACGTCATCGTCCAGGCCACGGATCCACTGGGGGTGGGGAGCAACGGTGTCGTGGCGATGACGGAGCTGCGTTCGCCGGTTCGGGTCAACGATCAATACACGCAGTACGAGCACAACGATCTGCCGACGGGCATTGATGTCGATGGCGACGGCAGGGCCGACGTTGCAGATGTGGCGATCTATTCTCGGGTGCAAGGTAACGAGAGCGTTGACCTGACCGAGTTGAACCGCACGGTGACGGCGTTGAAGGTGGAAACGACCCTCCTTGTGCGTGTGAAGAACTCGTCAGACGGCACGGCGAGGCCAGTCATATCGCAGGTGCAGACTCAGTGGTACGTTGCTGGCGTCGGCATCGTTCGCCGCAGTCTGAGCGCTGTCGCCACCAACGGCATCGGCGGCATCGGGCCAGTCGCTTACGACGAACTGCTTTTCAGTTGGGATGGTGTCACGCAAGGCATTGGCTCAATAGGGCCGAGGGCCGCGATAGTGCCTGGCGCTTCGCCTCTCTTGCTACTGCCACGCCCCCTTGCGGCCACGACGCTGGGCGATCGGGCGCTGCTGCTGTCCGAGAGCCTGCAGGCCAGTGATCCCGGAGCTTTGACCTTTGGCGTCTTCGACAAGCGCGGCGTCCTGCAATCGACTAGACAGGTGGCGGGCCTGGGCGACTCGCGCTCTGTCTTTGCCTCGCCGAGCTTGTTCGGAATCGACAGCAACACCGCCTTGCTCGTGATGCCAGTGAGCACCGATCCGGGTGCACTGAAACTGCAACGCGTCGATGCCAGCGGTGCTCTGCAGGGGAGCTCGAGCACCGTGAACTTGCTCACCAACAACGTCAATGTGGGGATGGCCTGGGATGGCCAGGCGCTCTGGCTTAGCTGGCTCAGCACGGGCAGCCAGGTCAGCGACTACGGCAAGCTGATGCTGCAACCCTTTGATCCAGACGGGCTGCCAATGGCTGCAGCGCGGGTTTTGGATACTCCGACCATGGGCGGCCAGATCAGCGGCGTAGGGCTGAGCGCGGCAGCAGGTCGGTTGCTGATAAGTTGGACCCACGTCGAGTTCAACACGATCGGCTATCACTACGCGATCGTGCTCGGAAGCGGTGGGGTAGCAGACGTGCGAACGTTGGGCACGGTGCCAGCCTCTGGTATTGCGCGGGTCGTCGAGCCCGTGCTGGGCAGCGGTGTCGCCGCTCTGCGGTGGAACGGGCCCGTCTTCACGTACTCAGGCTACGGTCCGCTACCGGATTCGTTGCCGCGAGGCGTGACGCTCGACGCCGGATGGAATCCTTTGCGTGGCAGCTCAGTCAGCCTCGACAACGAGTTGTTGCCTGCGTCCTGGGTTGGCAGCAACACGCCCGTGTTGACGCGAGCGATCGGTGACCAGCTCGTTGTGAGCAGTTTCATCTACCAGGTAGCGTCTCCGCATTTGGGCCTCACCAGGGACTTCATCCTCACGTCGTTCGTCCAGCCAGGCAGCAGTCCCTTTGCGACGGCCGCAGCTTCGACTTCGGCAATGTCCTTAAGCACGGTGAGTGGGAGCCTAACCAATATCGACCAGTTCGGACTGCCCACCTTCGTTTTGCTGTGGGATGACCGGGCGTTGATCATTGGCAGCGACTCGGCAAGAACGATGACGAGCCTGTTCTGGCTGCGATGAGGTTCTGCGGAGACGGATCCTTGGGATGCATTGTCAGTTCGCGTCCGCGGCAAGGAAGTGGTCGATGCCGCGCTCAACGTGTCTTGAGATTTCGCACTCATTCCATCCCTTGTGGCCATTCGCACAAGACGAGGGTCAGTTTCTTGCCAGCCAGCGTCCCCGCTCCGCCGCCATTACTCATCTCAACCCACTGCGTCGATGGACCCGTTGCAGCCCATAAAGGAGGTGAGCCTTGGCTACCTCACCCTCGGCCAGCCGTCACCGATATGGCCTACGTCGCCGACAGCGTTGGGGCAATGTGAGGGACCATCGCCCCACCCGCGCCACTGCGCGTGGTTCTGACTCAACGGTTTGCGCAGTACCCGAACTGCGCGGTCGCTTGTGGGGCCAGCGTGGCGTTCCAGCTCACCCCCGACGCAGTCAGGGTCGCCCCGGACTGCTGCCACACGGCGTTCCACACCGTATAGACGGCTCCTTCGATCGTCAGGTTGACGCGCCACGTTTGTGCCGTGCTGGCACCGTTGGTCACATTGACGTTGGCGCAGTAGCCGCCGCCCCAATCGTTCGTCTTGACCACACTGGTTGAGACACCGGGTGCTGGTGCTGGAGCGGGCGCAGGCGCAGGCGCTCCACTCCAGAAGCTCGTCAGCATCGCCACCTTGTCTTGCCGCAGCGTGACCCAATCGTCTTGCAGGATGCCGCCGGTATCGCCGCTGTTCGGGTTCCACGACCAGTAGAAGACGTTGGTGATGCCTTTGGCCTTGAGCCACGCGAAGAGGGCGTCCTGGAAGGTCTTGTCCTTGGCGTTTCCGGTGCCGTACTTGCCGCCGGTTTCGCCGATCGCCATGGCATAACCCTGGCTTGCGAACTGGCCGAAGTGCGCGTTCCAGATGGCCGGCATGTTGCTCGGGAAGTTGCTCGCGTTGAAGTAGCTCTGCACGTACACGTCGGGCCCGTAGACGTGGGGCGCGAGCACCAGGCGGTTCATCGGGATGTTCAAGCCCTTGCAGGCCATGGGCTCCAGGTTGCCGCCCCACCACCAGCCGGGCGTGGTGCTGCAGGCGCTCTGATCACCGATGCCCTCGACGAACACCAGCGCATTGGGTGCGTCGGTCAGCACGGCTTGCGAGGCACGCTCGGCCGCCAGGTTCCAGTCGGTGGCGGTGTTGCCGCTGCCCCAGGTAGCCTGCCCGTGCGGCTCGTTCTTCAGATCGAGGCCCAGGAAGCGCGCATAGCCCTTGTAGCGCTGCGCCACCAGTCGCAGGTCGGCGATCCACTGCGCCTCGGTGTAGCCGTTGACGTACCACAGCTCGGAGATCGCGTTGCAGTCCGGCCGGTGGTGGTCGATCAGGAAGTACATGCCGCGCCGGTCGAGCTCGGCCACCAGCTTGTCCAGCACCTGCAGGCTGTTGAGGCCTTGCAGATCGGCGTTGCGGCCATAGTCGATCGAGTTCACCGCGTCGCCGCGCAGCGTGCCGGGGCACACCGGCAGGCGCACGGCGTTGAAGCCGGCCGACTGCATCTGGTCGAGCATCTCTTTCCAGTTGCGCGCCCACAAGCCGTGCACCACCCGGGTCTCGGTTTCGAAGCCGAACCAGTTCACCCCCTTGAGCGTGACGCGTGCGCCGGCGTTGTCGTAGATCTGGCCTCCCGACACGGAAAAGGCCTGGGCCGGGTTGCAGGTAGTGGCGACAAGAGTGGCCAGCACGGCGATGCGCGCCCAACGGGGCTTTTGCGTCATGGAGATCTCCTTTGATGGGGGTTCGTCACGCTTGTCGCTCGCTTGCGTATGCGTTGGAAGCCGATGGTGTCCCTGGCCTCTAGCGGTGCGTGTCAGCGGTCGCGAGGAATCCCTGTAGTAGCTGTCCTACGGCGTGCTCCCGGGCCGGCTCTCGTCCACACTGAGGGGTGGCGAGGCGCCACGCATCAAGCTTGTTACCGAACTGACCAAGGTGCGCGATGACATCGGCCGTCATGGCAAAAGGCGCCGCACACTTGCACGTGCTAGATGAACCCACGGTGGGCCTGCACATGACGATGTTGCCGCTCGTCTGACGAGTCAGCTGAGCAAAGCTTAGGCTCAAGCTCAAGTTTGAGAACCTGTCAGGTCATCTCGGGCATGTACTTCCCGTGGGTCGAGGGCTTGGCGTCATCCCAGCGCACGGCGGTCAGATGCTGGCTTGCGATCCAACTTGAAGGGCGGTTGACGAGTCAGCGCGTTGCACTATTGCACCAACTGTTCGAACACGCCCTTCACCATCGTGCTGAACGCGGTATACCCCGTAGCTGAGCCACGCGACGAGTTCGGCTCATCCGCGCCGTGGTCCCAGCGGGCTGCTCGGCCAGGCGGCGGTCCTGCCAGAGGGGGATGTCGGGGCCGGGCATGCGTTCCTCCGGAGGTTCAGCGCCCGTGAAGACGGAGGTGGCTCGCAGGGGGCGGGGCTTGGCCTAGTACGCACCCATGTAGTCGCGCTTGCCGATCACGATCCCGTTGTGTCGCAGGATGGCGTAGGCGGTGGTGACATGAAAGAAGAACTGCGGTGAGCCGTAGTTGGCGAGATAGGTCTGGCCGCTCAGCTTCTTCTCTTTCGGCGTACCGGGGCGCAACACGATCTCCCGGCTTTCGCTGCCATCGAACTGAGTAGCGCTCAGGCTGTCGAGGAAGCCCAGGGTCCGCGCCAGCAGCGCGTCGAGATCGGCGAAGCTTTTCTCACCGCCTTCGTACGCGGGCACGTCCACGCCGGCCAGCCGCGCAGAGACCCCGCGAGCGAAATCGGCGGCAATCTGCACCTGCCGGGCCAGCGGAAACATGTCTGGAAAGAGGCGCGCTTGCAAGAACGCATCGGGCTCCACCGACTTGGCCACCACATGGGCATCGACCTGCACGAGCATGGTCTTCAAGGCCGTCAGCAGTTGCTTGAAGACGGGAACGGAGTGGGTGTACATCGGGCTGGTCATGGCTTGGCTCTCGGTTGTGTTGGGGGAGTATGTCCTGAGCCACGCATGCGCCGAGCGCACCCGCACTCAATCGCTCGCGCGCTGCCGCCAGAACTCGGCGTCAAACAGCTGCTCAGCGCCGGTGCGTTCGTTGGTGAGCCAGAACTGCCGGCCGTCTGTGCTGAGGCGGGTCACTTCGCCGGTGTGGCGCCCGGCAGCCACGCGCTGGCCGAGCGCATTGGCTGGGAAACCGGGTTCGCGCGCCAACCGCGGCAAGGGCACGGCCTCGCGTGCGTCGCTGGCCAGGCGCAGGCGTTGCACGATTTGGGCGAGCAAGGGATTGGCTGCATCGGCGGGCGAGAGGTAGACCACCACCTTGGCCTGCGCGCGGCTCAGTGCCACGTTCACCAGCCGCTGCGCACCTTCGGTTTGCAAGAAGGGCTGAGCGCCATCGGCCGGGTCGAACAACACCACCGCGGCCTCGCTGCCTTGGGCGCGGTGCACCGTGCTGACCTTCACCGTCTCGGGCACGCCCAGCGCACGCAGGCGCTGGCGGATCAGCGCGCGCTGCGCGCGAAACGGCGTGAGCACGATGAGCTCGTGCGGCTGCCATGGCTCGCCACCTTGATCGTCGCCAGCCACCGTGGGCGCCAGCGCGGCGGCCACGGTGTCGGCGATGGCCTGAGCCGATTCGCGGCGCGCAGGCCCGCGCTCGGCGGCCGACCAGGCGCCATCGGTCTTCAGGTGGTGCACGTGCACATGGGTGTCGGCGTCGATGGAGCCCAGCGCGCGCCGGCGCGCCGCATGCCATTCGGGCGAGGCTTGCGCGTCGGCGGCCACGCGCAGCGCCCCGTCGTAATAGAGGTCGCTCACCAGCTGGCTGATCGGCCCGGCCATGCGCGATTGCTCGTCGAGCAGAGCCACCGAGGCGGCTGCCTGGCGCGGCATCTCGGCAAATGCCGAGCGGCCCAGCCAGCGCTGCGCGCTGCGGTCGGTGCTGCGCAGCACGGGTGAGAGCTGCTGCGGGTCGCCGGCAAACAGCCGAGCGCGCCCCAGCGGCATGAGCGCGAGGGCATGCGCCAGGCTCACCTGGCTGGCTTCGTCGAAGACGAGCAGGTCGAACGGCGGATCGCCCTCGGGCGACAGCTCGCGCAGCGTCTTCAGCGTGAAGGCGGCGCGTGTGGTCGTCATGCTGGCCAGGCGGCAGCGCTTCAGCACCTGCAGTGATGCGGCTCGCAGTTGTTCGCGCAGCGCAGCCACGCGGTCGGCCCAGGCTTTGAGCGCGGCCATGTCGTTCGATGTTCCACGAGATGACGCGCGAGCAGGCGGTCTGGCCGCTTCTGCCCGCGCCAGCTGGCCGATCAGGCCCTGGTCGTCGGTGGGGATCAGGTGCTCGCGGCCGGTGTAGGCCGCCGCGTCGAAGCGGGTGCCCAGGCGCTGCACGGTGCTGCGCAGGGCGTCGCGCCGGCCTTTCTGCAGCGCCTTGTCGACGGCGATCGTCGCCAGGTCGACGGCGTGGTTGGTGGTCGACAGCAGGAGCACGCGGGCATGTGGCCGCCGCTCGAGGTATTCGGCCAGCAGCACGCCCAGCGTCGTGGTCTTGCCGATGCCGGGCGGGCCCCACAAGAAGGCGCTGCTGTGCTGCACCAGCGAGAGTGCCGCGCGCTGCGCTGGCCGCAACCAGCGAAAGGGCTCACCGGTGAGCGCCGGGCCGTCGTGCACCGGCTGCGGGTGGGCCAGGTCGGGCAGGCCGGCCATGGCGCGCTCGGCCCACGGGGTGTCCCACCACGCATCGGCCACTGCGTTGAGAAAGCGCGTGGGGTAGATGCGGATCAAGAAGTCGGGCCCAGGCGGCGGGGCAGTAGCGTTTTGCAGCACCAGCTGGTCGTCTTCGGCCACCACGGCAAGCACGCTGGCGCCGCCTTTCGTGGGCGCGCCCCACCAGACCGAGGCGCCATCGAGGCTGTCGTCGAGCAGCGCCTGGGCCGAGGCTTCGCCGGGCCGCTGGCCCTCGGCATACACATAGCCTGGCTCGAGCGTCACGCGCCACAGCGAGCCGTCGCGCTCGCTGTGCAGCACCTTGAAGTCGTAGTACTCGGGCGTGGCGCTGAGCTCGGCATTGAGCGCGGTGCGCAGGTCGGCGAGGCTCATGGGTCAGGGCGAGGTGGTGCAGTAGGCAGGCGGGCGAGGGCGCGACTGTAGCCGCCGTTCGAGATGAGCCTGGCGGCGAATCGCGTTGCACTGCTGGCCTCGGCCTAACGCCACGGCTTCATCGAGTTAGCAAAATCCACAAACGCCCGCAGCGGTGCAGCCAAGTGCTGGCGGCTGGGGAAGTAGAGAAACGGGCCCGAGAAGCTGAGCCACCAGGGCTCGAGCACCGGCTCCAGCTCTCCGCGCTCGATGTAGGGGCGGAGCCAGTCTTCGAACAGGTAGATGATGCCGCTGCCGCCAATGGCCGCGTCGACCGCCAGGTCGACGGTGGCACCGATTCTCACGATCAGCGGGCCTTTCGGGTCGACCTTCACGGTCTCGCCGTTGCGCTCGAACTCCCAGGCCGCCATGGTGCCGGTGGCGTGGCGCGCGTATAGACAAGCATGGTCAAGCAGGTCGCGTGGGTGCTCCGGGCGACCGCGCTTGTCGAGGTAAGCGGGTGATGCCGCTGCTGCGAAGCGTTGCCGTGGCGGCCCGATGGGAACGGCGACCATGTCCTGCTCCAGCCGTTCTTCGTAGCGAATGCCGGCATCGAAGCCTTCGGCCACCAGGTCCGACAAGCGGTCTTCGGCAACCACCTCCAGCGTGATGTCGGGGTACGCGGCCAGGAAGGCGGGCACGATTCGCGGAAGCACGAGGCGCGCTGCGCTCACCGGCACGTTGAGCCGCAGCTTGCCGGCAGGGCGATCCCGAAAACCGTTGACCACATCGAGCGCAGACTCCACCTCGGCCAGCGCAGGGCCCAGCCGCTCGAGCAGCCGTGCGCCGGCATCCGTGGGCGCCACGTTGCGCGTGGTGCGATGTAGCAGCCGAACGCCGAGCCGCGTCTCCAACCGGCGCAGCGCTTCACTGAGGCGTGAGGCACTGGTGCCCGTCGCCCGGGCAGCACCGCGGAAGCCGCCTTCGCGGGCGACCGCCATGAACGCCGCCAAATCTTCAAGGTCAGCCATTGTTCTGATTTCCGCACGGCCCGTGCCGATCGCGGTGGATTGTCTGCCAGTCCCGTGCTTCCTACAGTGAAGACATCCTTTTGAAAACGGAGTGCGACATGAACGACATCAGTACCGCTGGAACCTTCAAGCTCGGTGACCGCACCGTGAACCGCATGGGCTACGGCGCCATGCAACTGGCCGGCCCCGGCGTGTTCGGGCCACCGAAAGACCGCGCCGCTGCGCTGCAGGTGCTGCGTGCCGCACTGGACAGTGGCGTCAACCACATCGACACCAGCGACTTCTATGGCCCGCACATCACCAACCAGCTGATCCGTGAAGCGCTGCACCCGTACCGCGACGGCCTCGTGATCGTCACCAAGATCGGCGCAATGCGTGGCGCCGATGCGTCGTGGCGCCCCGCCTTCACGTCGGCCGACTTGGAGACGGCAGTCCACGACAACCTTCGCAACCTCGGGCTCGATGTTCTCGACGTGGTGAACCTGCGCATCATGTTCGACGTGCACGGCCCCGCCGAAGGCTCGATCGAAGCGCCGCTGACGGCGCTGGCCGAGCTTCAGCGCAGGGGCTTGGTGAAGCACATTGGCTTGAGCAATGTGACGCGCGCGCAGGTGGCCGAAGGCCGCTCGATCGCCGACATCGTCTGCGTGCAGAACCAGTACAACCTGGTGCACCGCCAAGACGATGCGCTGATCGACGAGCTCGCAGCGGCCGGCACCGCCTACGTGCCGTTCTTCCCGCTCGGCGGGTTCACGCCCTTGCAGTCGACCGCGCTGAACGAGGTGGCCGAAAGTGTTGGTGCCACACCCATGCAGACGGCACTTGCGTGGTTGCTCCACCGCGCGCCGAACTTCCTGCTGATCCCAGGCACTTCATCGGTGTTGCATCTCGAGCAGAACCTGGCCAGCGCGAGCCTGAAGCTGCCGAGTGCCGCCCTAGACGTGCTGGATCGGCTCTCTGGTGATCGGATGCCGGCCTGAGCACGGATGGCCCCGCATCAACCGCCGTCGATCGCAGCTACGCCTTCGTGGCGAGTGCGAGTGGGCCGGCCTCGCTGCCGATGCGTTCGCAGCCCCGGCGGCTCAGTACTGCAGCTTCGGATACCAATCGGTCCCGCGCCCATCGGGTGTGAGGTCGAGCACCGACCAGAGCGATGCGACGTCGGGCGCGTCGCGTGGGTCTTGGCCGGGGTCGGCCATGTCGTTCGTCATCTCGCTTGCCCAGAAGAGCCGTACCTTGTCGCCATCGCGCTTGAAGACGACGAGCGCTGGGGACTCGCTGCCGTCGGGCATCAGGATGCCCAGGTCGTTGGCGTAGTCGTCGCCCACCGTCTGCACGAAGTTGAGGTCGCGCCAGCCGCGCTCTTGCGCGAAGGCGTATTGCCTGTCTACCGGCGAGCGCCCCAGGATCTTGAGCGCTACGCGCTGCTTGATGTCGGCCGCATTGCCGTTCACCGAGCCGAGCCAGTTGGTGCACATGGGGCAGGGCCGCTCGCGTTGCGGCCCGTACATCCAGAAGTAGGTCACCAGCGTGTTCTTGTCGCCGAAGAGGTCGAGCAACCCCACCTCGAAGGCCTGTTCGTCCTTGAAGCGGTAGTTCTTGCTGATCACCGGCCCCGGCGGCAACGCGCGGCGCCGTTCGGTCAGGCGCGTCATGCTGCGGCGGAACTCGATCTCATCGGCCAGCAGCGCCGTGCGGGCTGCGTTGTATTCGGCTGAAGCACCGGGGAACGGCGTCTTGCCAAGTGCGGCAAGTTGGGCGGCGGGTTTGAGATCGACAGGCATGGGGCACTCCTGCGGTTGAGGTTGGCATGCCTGGGTGGCAATGCCAGGCGTTTCGTCATGGCCGCCCGCTCACCCGTTCTTGAACAACCCCCGCTCCTTCATCCGCATCAGCCGCGACCGCGTGGCGGGTTTGTGCGACAGGGCGGTCACGTGGAGAGGGGGCTCGGGTGGGCCTTCGGCGTCGTCGTCGGTGTGTTCGATCGACAGCGCCGACACGTCGTCGGGGTAGGCGTTCATCGAGGCCCAGGGTGCCGGCTCCGAGAGATCGGGCGTGTGGAGCCGGTGATCGTCGTGCTCGTCCAGCGGGCTCACGTCGGGGACCACGTTGACGCTACTAAGGTCGGTGACCACGTCCATCAGCACGGGCAGTTCGCGGATGGCCTGCTCGACGTCTTGGCGGCTGGGCGCCACGCGGCGGCGTTCGGGGCGGGGCTCCGCAACGGGCATCGGTTCGGCGTTGATGGCCAGGTCGACGACGTCGCTGGCGCGGCGTTTGGGTGAAGGGGGCGGGCGCGCGCGCTTCGCCGCGGCCATGCGGCGCTCGATCGCAGGCAAGGGGTTGGCATCTGGTGGCGCGACCACGTCGCCGCGCGTCACCACGCCTCGCCGTTCCTCTGGCACAGGGGCGCCCCCCGCCGCGCCGTGGAGGCGGACCTTCTCCCACACCAGCCCTGTGGCGGCGAGCTGGCGCAAGCGCTCGGCGCGCGCCCGCGCACTGCGCATGGAAGTGAGGGCGGCGTGAAGCTCGGGGTAGACCTCGCTGTCGAGCTCGATTTCCAGTCGCACGGTGGGCATGGGCAAGGTCGGCTGCGGGTCGTGCTCAGGCCTCGGCGAGCGCCTCGCCGATCATCTGGAAGCCCCGCACGTTGGCCGCCATCGGCTCAGGCATCACGAACACCGGGATGGCCGGGAAGCGCTTGGCCAGCACATCGCGGAAGCGCTCTGGGTGGCCGCCCACCAGCACCACCAGGTCGATGATTTCGTGCGCATCGCGCAGGCCGTCGACCATGCGGTTCACCGAGTCTTCGACCACGCTCATGACCACCGGCTCGAAGCGGTTCAGGTCGTGTGCCGTGCCGGCGAGCTTCACCGGCTTGCCGTGGCGCAGGGCCTCGTTGATGCGCGGCATGACGGCCGGGCCCAACGGGCGCCCCACGTCGGCAGCCAGCGACTCCTGCACGGCCCGCACCACGCGGTGCCGGCCCGCGTCGGACGCGGCGCCGCTAGCGCGGGGGTTGATCGAGCCTTGCTGGATCAGCAGCCAGTCGAGCGTGTGTTCGCCGGGGTCGACCATCAGCACCGACAGGTCGTCCAGGTCGTCGGCGTTGGCCAGCGGCTCCAGCGCACCGTTGGTCTGCGTGATGACGGTATTCAGCTGTTCGAGGTGCTCGCCGATGGCGGCATAGCCGCCCATGGGCTGCGCCTGCACGATGACCTTGGCGATCGTCACGCTCTTGCCGTCGCCAACGTCGATGGTGCCTTCGTAGTGGGCGCGCAGGTAGTCGCGGCGAATCGCATCGTTGTACTGGTTGACCGGCAAGCCCAGCACCAGCAGGTCGATGCGCGAGTCGCCCGCCTCCACCATGTAGCGCAGCGCGCCTTTGGTGAGCGCCTCGTAGATGGTGCCGCGGTAGAACTCGTCGGTCACGTCGCGGCCGAAACTGCCGCCGGCCTGGGCCAGCCCGACGTCGCGGCCCACCTCGTAGAGCGCGGCGTTGACGGGCACGTCGAAGGTGTCGCGGCGGCGCGTGCCGAGCGTGCGCACGGCGCTCGCGTCCGCCGGGATGGCCATCGACGGAAAGTGGACGATGGAGACGCCCTCGTCGTCGCCGACGGTGAGCTTGACGAGACCGAAGCCGACGTCGATGGCGCGCACGACGGGCGCCGAGGTGGCGTGCGGTGCGGCGACCTGCCGCAGCTTGGAAGACGAGGAAGAGGGCGTCGGCATGGAGGTCTCCGTTCGTGAGGGGGGGCGAAGCCCGTTATAGCCCTTGGTCAGCCCGCGCGCGGCCATGCCAATGCCTGCGTCAAGGGCATGGGCGACAGGCGGTGCCGCCGGGGCGAGCGGCACTGCGCGGGCGGGATGCGAGCGTGACCTACGCAGTGCCGGGGCGTCTCGTCTCCCAGCGCCCGGAAGGTGAGTAGCGGAACGCCGATTGCTGCAACTACGCGCGTCTCAACCCGACCGCCTTCAACAACAGGAGGTTCCCATGCGCCCACCCCTACTCTCGTGCGCCGCCGCCGCAGCGATTGCCCTCGCTTCGGCAAGCGCCCAGGCGACGCTCATCACCTTCGACGAGCTTCCCTGGGTGCCCATCGACGCGTTCTTCGACAACCCCGTCACCACGCAGTACGCGTCGCTTGGCGTGACCTTCGAGACGGGTTACCTGGCCCAGACCAACTACAGCGGTTTGCCACCGGCGCACATCAACCAGTACCTGTTGGGCGCCCACGACATGACGGTGAGCTTCAGCGGCACGCTGCCGCTCTACGTCAACCTCAACATGAGCTCGCCCTGGGGCGAAAGTTCGGAGTCGTATGTGACTGCGCTGGACGCTGACCGCAAGATCGTCGGGCAAGGCCGCACCGGTGGCTACTACCCAGACGGCAGCCAAGACCCGCCAGGAGGGCGGCAAGACTTACCGTATCAGGCCAACCGGCCCATCTTCTTGTCATCGAGTTCAGGCATCGCCTTCCTGCAATTCAGCGACGCCTACGGATCGAGGTTGAGTTCCTCCATCGACAACCTGTACTTCGGCGTGGTCCCGGCCGTGCCCGAGCCGACGACCATCGCCCTGCTGTGCGCCGGGCTCGCCGTGCTGGTGTGGGGGCGAAGGCGATCGCCTCGCTAGGCGTGAAGTGTCAAGGCGTTCTTATGTGACGCCGAAAGGCTAGACCCGTTCGCCCTGAGCCTGTCGAAGGGTGCGCATGGCACGGCGCAGGCTTTGACAGGAAAGCGGCGGTGCTGAAGCACGTCACGGGTGGCGGACGCGTGGGCGCGCCACGAGGCGGATCACCCCACCGTTCGATGTGGCCGTCAGGCCTTCTCAGCGAGTGAGCCGGGGTAGGTCAACGAACTGGAGCCCGCCGCGACGGTGAAGACCGCGGCGGTCGTGTTCGTCTGCTGCATCAGCGACGCGTACATCGACATCACGCCCGACTTTCCACCATAGCGCGCGGCCTGCGAGATCGCCGCGCTCTGTTGAATCGTCGCCGAGAGCTTGAGCGCGTCCTGCGCCTGCGTCGCGATGCGTGCTGCAAAGCTCGGCTTGCTGGTGTCGGCCTTCAGGAAGGCCGTCATCGCGGCCTTGTCGGCGTCGCTTCCCTTGGTGCTGACGGCGCCATTGCTGCTCACCGAGAACTCGACAGCGCCCGACAGCTTGATGCTCGCCTTGCTCATGGCAGCGCGCAAGTCACCGGCCAGCGCCGTCTGCTGCTTGTCGAGCGCGAGCCCTGCTACGGAGGCATCGTGCCGGCCGGCCGCAGCCTGGAGCGCCGCCTGTGTCACGGTGGCCACCTTGGTGTTCGCGGTGGCGTTCGTGCTGCCGGTTGCCGAGGCCGTGCTGCTGCCAGCGGACCCGGCGTTCTGCGAGGTCTGGGCGGTCAGATAGGTCGTCAGAAGCGAGTTGTTGCTGGCAAGTGAAATCATGGAGTTCCCTCAGGGGCCGCGAGGCCGGATCAGAGAGCTATCGTGCGGTGACAGGTGGCGGCTTGATCGGAGCTGAAGACACGGGTTCTGGCTGCACTTCAGGGCTTGACATGCCGAGCTGGAGCGAATGGCGAACCTTCGTGTTTGCAGGGCTATGGGCGGCTTACCCGTTGCAGTCTTCCGCCTCATTCAGCTGATATCGGCTTTGCAGCAGCGATTGCTGTCATTGGCCGTAACCGGCTGCATTCACGCTAATCAAAGCGGCGATTGGGCTAACCACCACAGCGGCGAGGCTTAATTGGGGTCACCCGAGTTCTTGGTGGAATCATTCGTTGACTCGCCTAACCATGGCGGGACACGGATCGCGGGGGCACCGTCGCCGCTGTACCTCCACGTCAGATCCGCGACCAGAAAATCAAGCCAAGCCGGTTCCAGACGCGACTCGCCAGCCTGTGGCGCCGGTTGCTGATCGCGGTCCCTAAGCCAAGCCAAAACGCGCTCGCGCATGGCGCCTGGATCGCCAAAGAAGGCGGCAAACACGTCCAGCGCCTCACCACCAGTCTGCGGACTCAACGCACCGTTCTGCTTGGCGTCCAGCAGATACTTCAATGCGGCGTTGAAATCCTCGCGCGTATGCAGTTGCCCGCAAGCGACAGGGAAAGTCTCAGCAGCCAAAATTCTGCGGAGGTCTTCGCCCCCCTTCTCCGTCAACTCGTTGCGCAGTGCATTCGCCAGCCCCTCAGCGTTGTCCGCCTTGTCCACCACTTCCACGATAGGCAAGTACGCCACCAAGGACATGGGCTCGGGCAGCAACTGCGGGCGAGGCTTGCCGCTGACCACATGAACAGGGTCGATGTCCACTACCACCAAGGCTTGGTCGGCCTCGGACAAGGCACCCTTGCAGTTGGATTGCAGAATGCCTTTGTGCCAACCGTGATAAGGAGTCAACAGGCGGACGATGCCAGCATGTTCAGGCTTCAGTTGGCAGACTGAGTCAATACCGATAAAGCAGCTCCCGCCAATACCGATCGTCTTGTTGGCAGCATTGCAAAACACGGTGGCTGTTCCTGAAGCCAGCACACTGGCCTGGCCGGCATGCCAATAGTCGTTGCTGCGGCTTGTAAAGGCGGGAACCAGAAGGACGGAACGGCGCTCGCGATTCGACTGCGCGAGGGTCAACAGTTTGCTAAGCGCGTCGATGTCTCGGTCGACCAGCTTTTTGGCATCGGCAGGATCTCCGCCAAATATCTGCAGCACCTTTGCTAGGTCTTGTTCTAGTGAAAGCCGGTTGGCTGGGCTAGTGAGCAGGAATAGCTCAGAACAGATCAACTCCATACAGTAACGCAGCTTCTGAGGGCCATGGACCAGCGCTTCAATCAGCGGAATCAGTTGACCAGTTGACCAGTCTCCCTTCTTCGCACGGCTACGGATGCCACGCAGTGCCTCCACCAGCTTCTCTTCTGTGTACAACGGCTGTAACTCGGAAGAATCCGGCTTGAACAACTCGTGCGCTGCCACGGCACGGTACTTCTTGGCGCGCTGCAACTCAATGGTTTCAGGGTCACCCTCCAAGCCAAGCGGTACCGTCAAGGCCTTGTCAGGCTGCCACAACAGGGTCAGCTTCTCCTTCAGATGATCGAGGTCGCCCTTCGCCCCGAAATGCCGATAGGTGCCGGCGAGCACGGCCAAGCCAGGGTGCTGGAGCAACTCATCTTTCAACCACTTCACCGTATCCGGCCGAACCGAGACCTCGGGCAAGACCAGTAGTTGCACCTTCAGCTCTCGGCAGGCCTTCAACACCTGGCTTAGCAGCACTCGGCGCCGGTGCTCGGGCCAAGACAGAATCTTACGGTCATCGTGCCAATAGAACTCTGAACCTCGCTGGGCGGCCCTTTGCACTGCCTTGAACACAGCCTTCGGGCTGGCCGACAAACTTGTGCCCAGTTCATCTCGCGACGATTTGCCCAAGGGCAAGCCAGTCAAGCCGACTTCGGCAATGGGATGACCATAGCTTTCGTCCACCCGCCACTGGAATAGCGCGATGCGGAAGTGGCTACTGATACGCGCCTCCTGGTCAAGGCTCGAACTACCCCCGAGACGCCCTTGCCACGACTCCTTTTGCCATTCACTCCATCGATTCAGAAGTCCCTCGGCTGAAGCCACATTGGCCGGCGTGTCAGCTGGCGGGGCGATTGCAGGCTGTTCGTCTGCACCCTTCGGCTGCGGAATCAGCGGCGTCGCCTTGTTATTGGCTGCTGCTTCTGTTTGATCGAGCGCTTCGCTGCGCACGGCTCGCTGTACCGGAACAGCCGTTCCCGCTTTGGCTTCATCGGCAGCATCATGTTGAGAAGGCAGCCACTTCCCCAACTTGAAGTCCAGTGTGTGTACGGCCAGCAGATCGTCGTCGGCAATGCGGCGCGTCTCGGTCCAGGCTTTGAGTACACGGCTTTTGTCACGGTGCTCTTCCACCGTGTTGGCGTACAGGCTCGTGAACTGAGGCTTGCTCATTTGCCAGCCGGCGCCACTGCCATCCGTGAACTCGTCAGTGTGATGGCTGCGGCCAAACCTCGGGCCATGCCGGTACACCACGCGCATGCCTCGCTCTTGATCGAGAGCGCACAGTGCTGCGGGCAATGCCTGCATCACTGTCTCGCAATCTTGCAGGGTGAACCTGGGCAAGGCATCGAAGGGCCAGTTTTCTTCGGGCTGTTCAGCGTCATTTGAGCTGGCAGACTTGGTCTGCCAGTCGCCAAGGGATTGGTACACCTGCTTCAAGGAAGATAACGCCGGCAGATCGAAGGCCTGCGCGAAGCCAGCATCAAGCAAGCCGATCAGAGCCAGCATCCACTGCCACGGGCTGGCCTTACTCAGCGCGGGCCAATCGCCATCGAGCAACCTCTTGCGCATGGCCTTGTAGTCGCCCTGTGGATCGAGGCGGGCCATGTCGGGCGTGGCCCAACTGTCCGGCATGTTCAGGCCTTCGGCCATGCGCCGCGATCCGAGAGGCGCGGCATAGCCCCAAAGCGCAGCCACGCTGCCACGTAGGCCAATACCGACGGCAGCTAACACCAGCGCCATGCGCAGCGCCGGCGCCTTGGCGTCGACCTCGGTCGCGGCCGGTACGGGATACTGCGCGCGGTACAGAGCCAACATCAGTGCCAGCTCGGGACGCAATGGGGTTGCTTGGCCCGTTGGGCGCCGCAACTTGAGTCCCGTCAGTGCCCACAGCGGCAAGCGGGCCAGCACATCTGGAAAAACTCGATGCAGCTCCTGTCGCAAGTCATCGCCGCTGCGCCTATGCTGGCGCAATGCCATCGCGCGGCTCTCGGCCTCCACCATGAGCACGTGCTGCACCTGGGCGTCCAAGCCCTGGTCGGACGGGAAACTTTGCAGCAAATACAGCGCCCGCTCCACCGTGCCCGGCAACGAGGATGCCGTGTCTGGCGTCGTGTCAATTTGCGCCCCGGACAGGTAGGCTCCCTGCAACTTGCGCAGTTGCTGACGCAGCACGTAGTCTTCCAGCGCCTGCTTGGCATGCGTCTCTTCGTCTGGCTCCTCGTGGTCATCGAGTAGCTCTTCGCGCTCTCCGGTTTCACCCGCCATGTCCGCGGCCACGCCCAGCACATCGGCAACAGCCCAACCCACTCGCCATAGATCCGCACCTGCCAGCGGCACGCTTTCAGACTGCACCCGATTGTCATGGTCGTGGTACCACGCGCTCACGCCCAGCATGTCGCGCGGGACGGGGTCGGCCACCAAATGCAGCAACCTCTGATCGTCTTCACCCTGCTGGAACAACTGAGGCCGGAACGGAACGTAGGCCTTTTGGCGCTCGTCATCGACCGGGAACCGGTGCATGGCCAGCAGGGCGAGAAAGAGGCGCGCTGCCAAATGAGTTCTTGCTCCCAGGTCTGGTTTGCCAGAGGCCTGCAAGTCGCCCCACACCTGCGGACCCGTGCTCTTGCCCAAGGCAAGCGTGGCGGCACTGGTACTGATCGGCTCGAAACGAACCAGCTTTGTCTCTGCTGCGCTTGCCTGCTCAACATGCAGTCCCACCTGCACGAATTGCGAATCCACTGCCGGTTGTTGCAATGTGGCGTCGCACATGGAGTAGCGGTACAGATTCCGGCCGTCAGCTCCCGATCTTGCATCGATTGCGTAGAGCGATGTTGGCTGCTGGCTGAGGACGGGCAGGTGCGGGATTAACCGCTGCGATTGGTTTCCGCCAAGGCTTGAAAGCAGTCTCGGGAACCTGGTCAGCACCGAAAACGTTTGGTTATGCGGCGCGCTGCTGACGACGAAGTCAACGGCTAGACCGACGTTCACGTCGGCGGAGGTGTCACCGATCTGCGCCCTCAGTTGATCGACCACACCCTGCGCGAGATTCAGTTCACTACGTCGAACAACCAGACGGTCTTGAAGCGCGGCCAGGGGGGCCGTGTCCGAGTCGTTCATCAACTCTTGGCTCGCCAGGCACAGCCATTCAATGGCCGTTACCTCAAGATTGCCCTGTGGCGACTTTGCCATCGGCGCAGCCCTGCCGCCAACCAAACGCCAAGCCTTGCGCACCACTAGGTGTGCCCGCCGCAGTACATGCTCGCGGTTTTCTGCCGGACTCACCAAAGCGAAAAACCCGGACTGGCAGACCAAGCGCGCCAGAGCCGCGCGCTTGGTTCGATTCTCGTCACGCTCGATCAGTCTCTGTCCATTCGCCTGCCATGGATTGGGATCCAACAATTTGTCTAGGCCCTCAACGGCATAAAGCAAGTTGTACCCGCGTTGCTCGAAAGCTCTGGCCCAACCATGCTTGCCGCAGACCTCGTTCCACAATTTCCAGAAGTCATGCCACGCGGCCTGACCGTCGGCCGGTTTATCCATTGCGGCCACCTGCCACCACAGCCAGCGGGCGCACAAGCCCAGGTCACCGACACGTAAATCGGGCGCTGACATCGCCGCCTCTACTTGCTTAGCAATATCCTCGGGTCGATCCATGAGTGCGGGATGCCGCAACATCTGCAGGGCGCATTGGCGGTCCACGGTGGGCATGTCGTCGCCCAGACTCCAATCGGCCTCGCCGTCACCCACGATGGGCTCCCAAGCGGGCGCGGATGCGGCCAAGCCCCGGCCCTCGTTAAGTTGGCGCATTACCTGCTCAGGCGATCCGGATCGAACGCGCTCGCCCTTGTGGATCAATGAAATGGAACGTTCGGAGGCCTTGGCCTGCAGCAATTCGCGCAGTTCCTTCAACAAGGCATCGCTTTCCGCGAACAGGACGACGTCGTCAACATAACGCGCGTAGCCTACGCGGGGGCGCCAATTGCCATCAGCACCGACTTCTGCAGTGCGACGTATGAACTGCCGCGCCGCATCGTCCACCGGGAACAGGGCAATGGTGCCGATGTAGGCCGACAGCACCGGCCCTTGCGGGATGCCCATCACCTCGTCGCTGCGCTGGGGTCGCCCAGCCACCTCGGGATCGCTGTACTCGTGTCCGAAAATCAGCCCGGTCAGCAGCGACTCCAGTGTGCCTTCCAAGCTCTGCCAATCGTCAGCCCCTTGCAGGCCGAACATGCTGCCGAAGCCCTCAGGGTTGTGGTCGCGCAGCGCCTCTGTCAGTGGTTTCAGCAGTTCTTCCCGCACCACGTAGCGCTGGATTGAGTCGTAGTAGCGTTTGGCATCCAGGCGCAGTACATGCACCCGGGGGCCTATGGCGCGGCACTGCTGCGCGAGACAGGCCATGAAGTCTCGCCAGCAGTGGCCGAAGGGCCGGAACATTCCCTGGTCAGACGGCGTCTTGTCGCCCTCCAGAACGTCCATGTCGATCTGGTAGCCGAAGCTCAAAGTTTTAGGCTCATTCCACTCGATGCGGGGTTCATTAAGAGCGGGAAACCGGCCGGTCACCTCCACCTCTTGTCGAGAGGCATACCAACGCACCGCAGGAATTCGCGCCGAGAAGATCTGGCCGCTCGCGCTGAGGCGGTCATGCCGTTGGGTGAGCAATTCGTTGAGCAGAACTTGCTGCACATGCAAGTCGGCCGGGTGTGGCATGACCTTGCGGCGTGGGTCGTCCAGCACCTTCTGGTCTGCCGTGAGCTTGCGAGGTAAATGCACGGCATCGAAGGGGGCAGCTTGGTTCCAACGGATACCCCGAACGGTGGCCTTCAGGCGTTCCAGCGCCGTCTGATCGAATAGGCGCGCATTGCTGCTCAAAGTCTGCCAAGCCTCTTCATCGCAAGGTAGCTCACCGCGGCGCGCGCCGTGGTACGCCAGTACTCGGGCCAGCGCTGCGCGCAGAAGTTCTCCCTCAAGGTATAGGCTGCGTTCAATGGGCGGCTTGGCGTCAGCAGATCCAGCAATTACCGCGTGCAGTTGCTTGGCCCATTCCCAAGTGCCATCGTTCAGCCACGTTGCCACGTCGCCAGATAGACGGCGCCCGTATAAGTTCTTGACCGTCAAAGCGGTCCTGAATAAGGCCCGCTCGCGCACGGACGCGGCCAGTTGATTCCAACGTGGTGACTGAAGCTCGTACGCGTCCTGGCTACCCAGGTTGCGTGCTAATAGCACCGCTTCAGCCGGCATGTCGTAGCACTGCAACCAAGCGGCGGCCTGTTCTGGCGAAGCCATGCTGCGTAGGGAAGTGTCTGGGTCTTTTCCAAGAGCAGGTTCTTTACTCCATGGCATACCCACCCAGCGCAAATTCACGCCGCGAAGATCCAGCAGCCTGCGCACCACGCGATCGGCGCCACCAAAGCCAGCGGAGTCGTTATCAAGAAAGACGCTATACGCCAGCTCGCCGCTGCCGGTCGTGTCCTCGGCGAGCTCTTTCAGAAGTTTTAGTTGACCATTGCTCAGGCTGACGCCCATCAGCGCTACGGCGGACTGCCCCAGGGCCTGCAGTCGCAACGCGTCTAGAAAGCCCTCAACCAGATAAAGCCGGGCGGATTGGCCGCTCTTCAATGCCTCTGCGACGGCATTGAATGCATTGAGCGCATTGAACAGATGATTGCTCTTGTCGAAGCCCGACGTGAGCAGGTACTTTGCCACTCCCTCGGGCGGCACGCTCTGCAGCGCACGGCCTGCGAACCCGACTGCCTTTGGTTGCTTGATGTCGGCGCTGAGAATGGGGATGACAACGCGGCCGTCGTGAAAGCAGTCTCGAAACTGATCGAGCAACTCCAGCTTCCATTGTTCCGTCGGGGAACGAGAGCGCAGGCGTTTGATCAGTCCCAGGCCCTCCAGCCCATCGATCAGCTCGGCCCGCTCGCCCAGGTCCTTAGTCTGCAAGGCCTCCACCAAGACGCCGTGCGTAATACAGCGCAGGCCTTGACTGTGGAGAAAGCCCTCGTTGAATTCGCGTTCGTTGCACCAAGCCTTGAATCGTTCGGCGTTGTGCTGTGCGTTGAAGGTGCGCTGCGCGAAGTCCAGTGCGGTCTCGCTGGTAACTTTGCGCTCAGCGAGCTGCATTGACTTACGGGACAGGTGCTTGAGGCCGAACCGCTGCTCTAGCCACTGCACAGCCGGCAGGAACTCGACTCCCGCGACCTGTTTGACCAAGTCAATGGCAGTGCCATGGGCACCACAGGCAAAGCAATGAAAGTGCGACGGGGAAGCGCCGTCTGCCGGATAAAGGTTCAGCGACGGCTTAGTGTCCTGGTGGAACGGGCAAAGCGCTCGCGTCTGTGCACCACGACGCTCGGTCTCGATGCCAAGCCGTCCAACCACGTCCTCTAGCGGAACCTTCGTCAGAAGGGCACTTATGTTGTACCGATCCACTTATCCCCCCGTGACTCATTCGAGCTTGTTGGGGACAGCTTATCAGGCGCGAAGCGCGCTTCGTGACTGCTACACAGCTTGAATCGTGCGGTCGCAAGTTCCGTGTGAAGGCCTGTATCCGATGCTAGCGGTCGTTTGGCGCCCAGACTGGATGACTGCCTCAGTCTGCGGACAATTGCTGTGGCACTGTGAGCGACAGCAATTGGCCTGAACAACTGACCAGCGTGATTGATGCTGAGGTCACCGCCCGCCTTCTTGCATTCGAACAGCATGATCGGCTTGCCGTCCCTCAGAATGGCGTAGTCGACCTTCTCGCCTTTCTTTGTGCCGACGTCGGCGATCAACTCTGGCGTCACTTCCAGTGGGTCGAACACGTTGTAGCCCAGGATCTGAATGAAGGGCATGACCATCGCGTTCTTGGTTGCCTCCTCCGTCTGGATCAGATCCTTCGTGTTCGCGATCCGATTTGCCAGTACACGCAGGTGGTCGATGAAGTCCATTGCTATCTCCCAGTTTGTTCTTGCTCGTTCGAGGATGAATGTTGATCAGGTTTGTGAATTGATGTCATGCGGGAAAGTCCCGCGTAGTTCCTACGACTTGAGACCATAAGCAAGGCCTGGAGGCCGATGGTCGATGCATCAATCAATCAACCGTGCGAACGCTAGTGTGGGGAGTGAATCCGTGCTGCTGACATGCCAGCAGCGACGATATGGCAGCCGGCGTGATGCTGGTCACGCTGCGGCTTAGGCAAGTTTGATGATGCGGCGGGGGCGGTCAGCCTGTAGCGAAGCCGAGGCAGGCATCGATCGAAATGCAAGACCCGTGAGCATCGACCTTCAGTGCGCACCTCGCTGAACTGGTAGAGCCGGGCAGCGGTCGGCGCGGCGATCCAGCCAATCAAGCATCCATGCGAGTGGCAGCCGCGAAGAGGCGGAACAGCTCCCGCTGCCACGGAGGGTCGCCCTCCACTGCGGTGTGCACGAGCACGGTCTGGGTGACCCGGTCCACCAAGAGCCGCTGCCCGTGGTGGCCGTTCATCATCATCCAGCTGCCATCGGCCTTGGGGTGCCAGAAGAAGCACTTGTAGCCCATGCCGCGCATGCCCACGCCGTGCCGCACTTGTGCGTCCTTCTCAGACCATGTGGTGCACTCGCGCACCCATGCTTCGCTGACGATCTGGCGGCCGTGCATGGCACCGTTCTGCGCGAGCATCTGGCCCAGGCGCGCCCAGTCGCGCAGCCGGGCGCCAAAGCCGATGCAGTTGAATTCCTTCTCATTGCTGTCGCAGAACCAAGAGGCATCGGCCTCGGCGGCCAGCGGCCGCCACAGCGCCTCTTGGCAGAACTGCGCCAGCGTGCCGCCGCTGACCTTGCGGATCACCATGCCGATGGTCAAGGGGCAAAGTTCGTTGTAGTTGAAGCGCGTGCCGGGCGGCTCGCCGACGGCCGTCCATTCGCGCACGGCCGCTTCGCAGTCGGCGCCATGGCCGGTCAGCATCTTGGGGTACAGCCACGCGTTGTCGCGATCGTGGAGGATGGCCGCACCGCTCGACATGTTGGACAGGTTGCGCAACGTGATGCCGCCGTGCATCGTTCCCTTGAGTTCGGGCACGTACATGTCGGGCGTGTCGTCGAGCGAACGCACCAGGCCGCGGTCGAGGCAGATGCCCAGAAGCAGCGAGGTGACGCTCTTTGCCATCGACCAACTGGTCATGCGCATCTCGGGTGTGCGATCGAACTGGTAGCGTTCGAAGAGGATCGTGCCCTTGCGTGCGATCAACAGGCCCGTCGTGGGCCAGGTCTCGAGAAAGGCATTGAAGGTGTCCGTCGTTCCGGTGCTGGACGTGTACGGCGGCGGATCGCGCAGCTCGACGCGCAAGGGGCTGGCCGGTGCGCTGGTCGCGATCGGGTGGGTCGGGAACATCTTCTCGAAACCGCCGGAGTAGTTGCCGACGCGCCGGGCTTTGTCCGTCCAGTCCCGCCCGGGCCCCCAGCCGCTCGGGTAGCCGAAGTGCTGCACCCAGTCGGATGCGGCGGCGAACGATGTGTCAGCCAACCAAGGCATGCACAGCAGCGTGGCTACGAGATCGCGACGTTTCATGGAAGACGGAAGAGTCGGGTTGCGGTTTTATACGCGAACTCGGACCATCGATCGCTCAACTCAAGCGGTCAGCCCGCGAACAGCTGCCCTGGCCGCTGCACGCCCGCCAGCGGCGCGGACGGGGGTCATCACGATTCGCGGTGTCGACCCACTGCACCCTGCCGCTCATAGCGCCGCCCGTTGAGCCATGCGCCTACCCAGGTCGAACGAACCAACCCTTGGTAGCTGAGCAGCAGAAGCAGCATGGCGATGCCGAGGACGAGCGGGAACTTCAATGCCGAATGCAGGGGCCAGTCTTGCATTGCTGCCTGCAGCCCGAACACGATGGGCAGGTGCACGAGATAGATCCAGTACGAGGCGTCTGCGAGGTAGCGCCGCCAGGGTGCCGGCCGGGACAAGAAGCGCTGGGCCGCGCCGATGATCGCGAACGTCCAGCACCAGCCTGCCGCGCCATAGCCGAGCGCATACGCCGCACGGCGCCAACCGGACAATTCAGCGCTGCTCATGGTGAGGCCCGCCATCGCGAGGCAGGCGCTTGTGAGGATTGCGGCCGCAACCGCGTACACCAGCGCGTGGCGCGACATCATGTTCAAGGCTTGTGGCTGACGCCGCAGCAGCCAGCCGAAGCTCAGGGCCACTCCGAAGGCGACCAGGGCGGGCACGTTCGGCAGCAGTGAATGGTCCGGCGTCGGGATGCCGAACCATGCGTACCAATGAGGGTGCGCATACAAGGCCAGCGCGACCGGCAACGCCAGAACCGTGGACGCCAACGGCGTGGTGCAGATTCTTGCGACAACGGCATCGGCAAGCGACCGCAGCCTTTGGCCCTGTGTCGGCAATGCCCGCAGCAGCACTGAGCGCACCGTGAGCAAGAGCGCGTAGAGGCCGAGCAGCACGTACAGGAACCAGAGATGCGCGAGTGGGAACGGCAAGACCGTTCCGGGCGTTGGCTTTGGCGTAGCCAATGGGGCTCCGGACTTCACCGCCGCCAGGTACATCGCAGCCACGATCGCCGGGAGCACCAGGGGCCAGAAGACCACCAAGGGCGCGAGCACCCTCTTGGCGCGGTTGAGCCAGAACCCTTTCGCACCTTGCCTGTGATAGAGCATGTGGGCGAAGAAGCCGGCGACCACAAAGAACGAGGTCATTCGAAACGTGTGGATCACGAAGAAGAGTGATCCGACTCCTGCGCTCGGCGAGTTGTCGACGATGGGCCAGCCAACGGAGCCCATGCCGGGGACGAACGACATCGCCGCATGCAGCGCGACACCAAGTAGAAGCGCGAAGGCGCGAACTGCATCCAGCGCGTGCACGCGCTCCGAGGTCTCCATCTGCGCTCCCTGGTGTCGTTGTAGTGCGGCGGATGGTACGCGCGTGCCGCTCAATCGGTCGACGCCCACGGAGCGGTTTGCCGGATCAGGGCGGACCTCGATCTCACCCCTGCCGGGGACCGGGAAATACCACCCTCACAGAGCCCACGTGCCTACCATGCTTCACAGCATCCACACCCAAGGAGCCCGCCATGGAAACCCAGGAAATGCATCGTGGCCGCCTGATCGACCACATCCAGCTCGTCGTGCGCGACCTGCCTGCCAGCCAGCGTTTTTACGAGGCGGTGTTCAAGGTGCTGAAGGTGCCGATGGGCGGCACCGGTGACGACTACTTCTGGGCCGACGAGTTGTTCGTGTCCACGGCGCAGAGCAGGGCGGCGCAGGGCGTGCTCACCGGGCGCCACCACCTGGCCTTCCAGGCGCAGGACAGGGCGATGGTCGAGGCGTTTCACGAGGCGGCGCTGGCGAACGGCGGGCGCGAGAACGGCAAGCCGGGCGAGCGCCCGTACCACCCGGGCTACTTCGCCGCTTTCGTGCTGGACCCGGACGGCAACAACATCGAGGCGGTGTTCCACGGCCCCGCGAAGCGCAGCGCGCCGTCGGTGCGTTTGACGTTCTGAGCGAGCGCGGCATCGCACTTGGGCGCGCTCTGATCATCGCTGGGGCTGAGCCTTCGACTGGGCTCAGGACCGGGCCTGTCGAAGCCAGCGCAGTGCACGCCGCACCCTTCGACAGGCTCAGGGCGAACGGAGAGGGCTGAGGTGCGTCAATAACGGCGGTCAGCTAACGGAGATGGCTGACGTGCGTCACTGACCAGCGGTCAGCTTGAACACCGAAACCACCTGCACAAGCTCTTGCGCCTGGAGCTTCAGGCTCTCGGCGGCTGCGGCGCTTTCTTCCACCAGCGCTGCGTTCTGCTGCGTGACCTGATCCATCTGCGTCACGGCATCGCCCACCTGGGACACGCCCAGGCTCTGCTCGACGCTGGCTGCGGTGATCTCTTGCATGATGTCTGTCACGCGTTTGATGGAACTCACGACCTCGGTCATCGTGACGCCGGCTTTGTCGACCAGGGCCGTGCCTTGCTCGACGCGGGTCACGCTGTCGTTGATGAGTTTCTTGATCTCCTTGGCGGCCTCGGCCGAGCGGCCTGCCAGGCTGCGCACCTCGGAGGCCACGACCGCGAAGCCCCGGCCCTGCTCGCCGGCGCGCGCGGCTTCGACCGCCGCATTGAGCGCAAGGATGTTGGTCTGGAACGCGATGCCGTCGATCACGCCGATGATGTCGCTGATCTTCTTGGAGCTGTCGTTGATGCCCTTCATGGTCTGGACGACATCTCCAACGATGGCGCCGCCCGAGACGGCGACCGTCGAGGCGCCTTGGGCCAGCTGGTTCGCTTGCTTGGCGTTGTCGGCGTTCTGCCGGACGGTGGCGCCGAGTTGTTCCATCGACGCGGCCGTTTCCTCGAGCGCCGATGCCTGCTGTTCGGTGCGCTGGCTCAGGTCGAGGTTGCCTTGGGCGATTTCAGAGCTGGCGGTGGCCACGGACTCGGAGCCTTCGCGAACGCGCACCACGATGCCCGAGAAACTGTCTCGCATCGACTTGATCGCATGCAACAAGCTGGACTGGTCGTTGGGCTTGAGGGCGATGTCGGCGCTCAGGTCGCCGGCGGCGATGCGCTGGGTGATCTGGGTTGCGTAGGCCGGCTCGCCGCCGAGTTCTCGCAGCAGGCTGCGGGCCACCACGAGGCCGATCGCGAGCAACACGGCCGCGAGGAGCAGCGAACCGACGGACATGCCGATGACGCGCTCGGCAATGGTGGCGTTCACGGTGTCGATGTACACGCCGGAGCCGATGACCCACCCCCAGGGCTCGAACCCTTTGACGTACGACACTTTCTGGACCGGCTGCTCGCTGCCCGGCTTGGGCCACATGTAGAAGACGAAGCCGGCGCCGCTGGCCTTGACGGTGTTGACGAACTCCACGAACAGGCGCTTGCCGGTGGGGTCTTTGTTCTCGGTGAGGTCTTTGCCGTCGAGTTCGGATTTGATGGCATGCATCACCATCTTGGGCTGCATGTCGTTGACCCAGAAATACTCTGTGCCGCTGTAGCGCAGCGCCTTGATGGCGGCGAGGGCGCGTTGCTTGCCTTCTTCCTCGCTCAGCTTGCCCTTGCTCACCTGGTCTTGAAAGTGCACGAGGAGGCCATGGGCGACTTCGACCGTCTGGCGCACGCTGCTCTTGCGCTCGTCCAGGATGAGCTTGCGTTCCGAGGCAAGGAAGGCGGCCGCCAGGATGACGATGCCCAGCAAGGCGCTTCCAATGACCAGCCCGAGTCTCTTGGTGATGTTGAGGGAATTCAGTCTGAACATGGGTGCCTCGATGGCGGTCTGGTGTTGATGTACGGAGCGCAGGTTGATAAGAGCCGTGCCAACGAAAGGGGCTACCACCAAGCTGTTTTCGACACACATCAGACACAACTTGAGACGCAGAACGCGATATCTGGCCGCATTCCTTGGGCTGTGGGATGCATTCGCGCTACCGGGCATGCATTGCTGTTTTTTGAATTGACTCCCTCTCCCCAAAGGGGCGAGGGAGCAAAACGCGGGCGCAGCAGAAGAACTCTTACCCTCTCAGCCCACCACCAATGCCCGCTCAACCACCCACACCACCGCCGACCCGGCAGGTGCCTTGTGCAGCGGCATGTCCACCCAGGCCCTGTCGGCGGCGGGGAGGCTGCGGTAGAGAAAGTCGCGCTCGTTACCGGCCTCGCCGGCAATGAAGAGCTGCGAGGTGATTTCGCCGAAGCTCGGGTGCCGCAAGCGCACGTGGATGTGCGGCGCGCGGCCGGGGTAGGGCACGGGCTTGATGGTGCGGAAGCGGTAGACGCCCTGCGCATCGCTGCGCGTGCTGCCGAAGCCCTGAAAGGCTTCGTCGACTTTGCTGCCGGCGCCGTGCGGGTGGCGGTAGCTGCCGTACACGTCGCATTGCCAGATCTCGATCTCGGCACCGTCGATGGAGCGGCCGCGGGTGTCGACCACGTGGCCGCCGAGGTCGAGCCACTCGCCGAGGGCGCGGGGGGCGTCGCGGCCGGTCGAGCGTGTGACGCGGGTGAGGTCGGCGTCCCAGTCGAGTTGGCGCGAGCGCCATTCGGCCGAGGGGTAGAACGGCCCTTCGGTCATGCCGGGCAACTGGGCCAGCGCGAGCGAGGGCAGGGCGAGCATCGTGCCTGCAGTCGCGAGGCGTTGGAGGCTGCGCCGCCGCGCTGCGCGATCGGGAGGCGGTGTCGTCATGGGCGTTCGAGTGGGGCGTCGATCCGAGGTGGCCTCCAGCCGGTGGCCTTGCCGGGTGATCTCGTACTACTTCATCACCATGCAGGCCGCCGCGGCTAGCGGCCGAGCTGTGCCAAGGCGGCGCGCAGGCCTTCGACACCGCCGACGCGCTGGTCGTTGACGAAGACCTGCGGCATCTGGCGCACCGCCGGGCCGCACTTTTCGTAGAAGGCCAGGCGATCCGATTCGTCCTCGATTACGACCTCGTTGAACTCGAGCGACCGTGACTTGAGCAGCATCTTGGCGGCGTCACATTGCGGGCAGGCGGATTTGGAGTAGACGTCGATCTTCAGGTTCATGCGTGTCAGTTTATTGAGGTTTCATAGTTTGCGACAGTCTCCGATCCGTTCGCACTGAGCTTGTCGAAGTGCCTGCACCGAGGTACGCGCTGGCTCCCTTCGACAGGCTCAGGGCGATCGGAAATACAGGCTCAGCCCGAACGGAGTGTTGTATCCCCATGGCAGCTGTTGATTCGGGCCTGTTCACACCGAATGAGCACCCGCGCCGGCACACTATGCGGAGCCCCACCATTGCTTGACGCACATCCCGATGCACTACCTCAGCTTCGACCTCAGCGACGACGCCGAAGGCGTCACCACGCTGGAAGCCATGGCCTCCACCTCGGCCGAGCAGCATGCTGCGGTCATGGCCGAGGTGCAGCAGGTGCTGGACTGGGCCTGGCAGCGCTTTCCTCACACGCACGGCCAGGCCGATGACGGCATGGACTGGGACCACGACCTGCAAGTGAACGTGGAGGGCGGGGAGTGGCACGCGGTCACGCTGACCCTGACCGGCTCACCGCGCTTCATTGAAGAATTCTTCGCAAGCTTCGGCGACCCGAGCAGCTGAACTGCCTGGCGCTTCGCCTGACAAGGAACAACCAACCATGCCCATTCCAAAAGCCCAGCCGCTGAAGGTGGAGGCGCCGCACGCCGGCGGCGTGTCGGCGCTGCTCATGGCACCCGCGGGCGCCACCGCGTGCTACGTGTTCGCACACGGCGCAGGAGCCGGCATGGCGCACCCGTTCATGGCGGCGTTGGCCGGTGAGCTGGCGCAGCGCGGCATGGCCACCCTGCGCTACCAGTTTCCTTTCATGGAGAGCGGCAGCAAGCGCGCCGACTCGCCGGCGGTGGCCCAGGCGACCGTGCGCGCCGCGGTGGCCGAAGCACGCCGCCGTCTGCCCCAGCTGCCGCTCTTTGCCGGCGGCAAATCGTTCGGCGGGCGCATGACGTCGCAGGCGCAAGCTGCGTCACCGCTGGAAGGTGTGCGTGGGCTGGTGTTTGTCGGCTTCCCGCTTCACCCTGCCGGCAAGCCGGGAGTGGAGCGCGCAGCGCATCTGGCCCAGGTGCAGTGCCCGATGCTGTTTCTGCAAGGCTCACGCGACGCGCTGGCCGACTTGAGCCTGCTGCAGGGCGCCCTCGCGCCGCTGGGGGATCGCGCAACCCTCTCGGTGTTTGACGATGCCGACCATGCGTTTCACGTGCGGGCACGCAGCGGTACCACCGATGCAGCCACCTTGACCGCGCTGGCCGATGCGACAGCAGAGTGGGTCGCCTCCTTGAGTTGAGGCAGTGGCCGTCAGCTACTTGACCGGGATCACGGTGCCCCGTTCGACGGGCACGGCGGTGACGGAGTTCTTCGGCGAGCCCTCGATCAGCCGGTCGGAATACGTCAGGTACACCAGCGTGTTGCGCTTGGCGTCGACCATGCGCACGATGCGCAGCTTCTTGAAGACGAGGCTGATGCGCTCGTTGAAGATCTCTTCCTGCCGTGGGAGCGGTTTGGCGATCGCAATCGGGCCGACCTGGCGGCAGGCTATGGAGGCTTCGGCCTTGTCTTCGGCGAGGCCCAGCGCGCCGGTGACGCCGCCTGTCTTGGCGCGCGAGACGTAGCAGGTCACGCCGCTCACGCCGGGATCGTCATAGGCCTCGACGATGATCTTGTGGTCGGGGCCGATGAACTTGAACACGGTGTCGACCGAGCCGATGCTCTCGGCGCGGGCAACGGTGGCGGCTGCGAACAGGCAGAAGGTGAGCGGGAGTGCGAGACGTCGCATGTCAGGCCCTTTCGGCAGATGAAGGAAGGCCTGCACGGTAGCAGGCCGTTCATCAGCGCCGGCTCACTGCAGGCCCATCTGCCTCAGGTAGTCGAGCTTGGCGGCGTAGAGCTGCTGCTCGCTGCGGCGGGTGCTGTTCTGCTGTGCGATGGCCAGGTGCTTGCGCGCCTCTTCGAGCAGGCCGAGGCGGAAGTCGGCCACCGCCAGCCAGAAGTGGAACTCGGCGTGGTACGGCGCGCGCGCCACCTCCTTGGCGAACCAGTCTCGCGCGGCCTGGGAGTCGCCGGTTTTCATCGCTGCCTGGCCCAGCTCGAAGAAGTGATAGGGCGGCTCGGGGTAGATCTTCGCGAGCTGGCGCTCCAGCGCCCGCGATTCGTCGAGGCGCCCCTGCATCTGCATCAGGCGGGCGAGGTTCGACATGGCCACCGTGCTGGATGGGTCGCGTTGCAGCAGGTGCTTCAGCGTGGCCTCCGCGAGGGCGGGCTGGCCGCGCCGCATGTAGATCACGCCCAGGGTGTTGTAGCTGTTCAGGAAGCCGGGGGTGCGGTCGAGCGCGGCGCGCGCCCACCAGTAGGCGGCGTCCAGCTGGCCTGCGGCCATGGTTTCGGCTGCGCGGTTGTTCATGAACATCGCGACGATGGTGTCTTCGCTGATGACGCGTGTGCGCTGGCCCGCGGTGTCTTCGGGCGGCAGGAAGTCGATGGTCCAGCTGAGCTGGGAGCCTCGGTTGTTGGTGTCGAGCCAGCGCTTCCCCAGGGTCAGGTTGACGTGGCCGCTGGCGAAGTAGGTGTCGTGGTTGCGGGTCCAGATTTCGTCGGTGTAGACGCTTTGGTATGAAACCTGGACGTCCAGGTGCTTGGCGAGGGCCGCGGTCATGATCACCAGCGAGAGGCAGTTGCCGGCGCGCGCCTCGAAGGCTTCTGCCGCATTGCGTGTGCGTTCCGAGTCGTATTCGAGCTTCAGCTGCTGCTTGCTGTACAGCGCATCGAGCAAACCTTTTTGCGGGCCCTTGGTGCGCAGCTGGTGGGCAATCTCGAAGTCGACATAGTGCTTCATGTCGTCGGTGAGCGCGAAGATGTCGTCGGCGCGGATCGGCTGCGCGGGCGCGCTGAAGAGGTCGTCGCGGAACAGCTGCACTGGCGCAGGCGGCGGTGGTGGCGCGCTTGCGCAGGCGGCGAGCAGCGTGCAGAACAACAGTACAGCCAAGCGCATCATGAGAAGCCTCCGCCAGCGTAGAACGCCATGGCGCATCGTATGCCTGTGAAGGGTGCTGCGCATCGGGATGGGCCCTGTTCCAGCGGCATCATGGCCAACATGAGGAAAATGTCACCATGACCACCATCACACCCCGAAGGATCGCCATCGTCGGCGCCATGCAGCAGGAGCTGAGCAGCCTGCTGGCCCGGATGCCGGACGAACAACCCGTGTCGCGGGCCGGCCGCGAGTTCTGGGTGGGGCACCTGGAGGGGCGCGAGGTGGTCGTCGTGCTGTCGCGCATCGGCAAGGTGGCGGCGGCGACCACGGCGACGCTGCTGCTGTCGGAGTTCGACGTCGACCGCATCGTCTTCACCGGCACCGCAGGCGGGCTGGCTGCCGGCGTGCAGGTGGGTGACGTGGTGGTTGCCGACACGCTCTTGCAGCACGACATGGATGCCTCGCCGCTGTTCCCGCGCCACGAGGTGCCGTTGTACGGCCGGTCGCGGTTTGCGGCGGACCCGGGCATGTCCGATGCGTTGGCCGATGCGGCGCGGCGCACGCTGGGCGAGCATGGCGCCCCCGGTGCTCGGGTTCACCGCGGCCTGGTCGTCAGTGGAGACCGCTTCGTGTCCCGGCGCGAGGAGAACGACGCGCTGCGAGAGAGCCTGCCGGACGCGCTGGCCGTCGAGATGGAGGGCGCGGCGCTGGCGCAGGTGTGCCACGATTTCGGCGTGCCGTTCGCGGTGGTTCGCACGGTCTCCGACCGTGCCGACGACGCGGCGCATGTGGATTTCAATCACTTCGTCACCGAGGTGGCCAGCCGCTACACGCTGGCCATCGTTCAGCACTACCTGCGCTCTCTCGGCGCGGCACCCGGGAGCCCGGCATGAGCAAGAAAGAGGGAACGCCGAGCCCCGGCGAAGCGCGCCGCCGCGAGGTGATGGGCGATGCCTTTGTCGACCGCGCGCTGGCCGGCACCACGGCCTTCACCCAGCCTCTGCAAGAGCACATCAGCGACCATGCCTGGGGCTCGACCTGGCTGCGCGACGGCCTGGCGCTCAAGCAGCGCAGCCTCTGCACGGTGGCGATGCTGGCGGCGCTGGGCCACACGCAAGAATTGAAGGGCCATTTGCGGGGTGCGCTCAACAATGGCGCCACCTTGATCGAGCTGCGCGAAGTGTTGCTGCATGTTGCGCCGTACGCCGGTGTGCCGGCCGCGGGCGCGGCGTTCCGGGCGGCAGTCGAATGGCTGACGGCTGAAGGGTTGAGTTTCGATTTGCCGAGCGAATGAAGTGGGTCTGTCGTAAGCTTCGATCGCCACTTTCAGGAGCGTAGTGATGACCACCAACCTTGCGCGCAGTGCTTTCGTGATCGTGGTGCTGGCGGCTGTCGGCGCGAGCGCGTTTCGTGTGTCCACGGCGCCCGAGCGGGTGAAGGAACGGCGTAACACGGCCCGCGCGGTGTGCATCGGTTCCGGCGGCCAATGGATCCAGGTGGGCAACGACGAGATCTGCCAGAAGGACGAGCTGGGCAGCGGGCAGGTCAAGAAAACCTGAGCAGGCATTTGGCGAAAGACACGATGAGTTCGATTTCCCGTTTCGTCTTGCTGCCCACGCGCGGCTTCACCACCGACGAGCCCCACAACTCCACGGCCACCGAAATCTTCCTGAGCACCATGCGCGCGCCGGGCGCGAAGCGCGTGGTGACACCGAGCGACCGGAGCACGGCCCGCTTCACGGTGCTGGATTCGATTCAGTCGAACGGTGCCAAGCTGGTGTCGATGTCGGACGCGTCGCTGATCAAGCTCAAGCGCGAGCAGCCGGGCCTGCGTGTCGTGCCCGAGGTGTTCTACCCCTCGATGCGCGCCCCGCGGCCGCCGGTGCTGACGGGCGTGCAGGCCTTTTCGTCGCGCGCCACCCTGGCCCAGCCGGTCATCAAGGTGGTGCTCCAGGGCAGCGGCAAGCCTTTGCGCGGTGTCGACGTGATTGCCTTCAGCGACTTCGCCGCCGGCAAGGGCGCCCAGGGCACGACCAACGCCAAGGGTGAGGTGGCCTTGCAACTGCCGCGCTCGGTGCGGGTGCTGGAGCGTGTGTACGTCTACCCGGCCTACAGCGCCTGGCCGGTGCTGCTGAACAACTGGCCGTTGCAGGGCGGAACGATCGAGTTGCCGCCTATCGACTTGTCGTTCGTCGATTCGCGTGCCAAGGCCTACCCCAAGCGCGAGCTGGCCGATGGAACAGGCGTGACCGTGGGCGTGATCGATACCGGCGTTGGCCCGCACGCCGCGCTCACCGTGGCCGGTGGCATGAACGCGGTGACCGGCGAAGACCCGGCCGATTGGTCCGACAGCGACATCCATGGCACCCATGTGGCGGGCATCATCGCCGGCCATGGCAGCGGCTTCCTGGGCGTGGCGCCTGGCGTCACGCTGCGGGCCTACCGCGTGTTCGGCAAGAACTCGGAAGGCGCGTCGAGCTTTGCCATTGCCAAGGCCATCGACCGCGCCGTGGCCGACGGCTGCGACCTGCTCAACCTCAGCCTCGGCGGCGGCCCCGACGACCCGACCACCAGCGAAGCGATCAAGGCGGCTCGCGCCAAGGGCGTGGTCTGTGTGATCGCCGCGGGCAACGATGGCGCGGCCGTGGCCTGGCCGGCCAAGCACCCCTTGGCCGTGGCCGTGTCGGCACTCGGCTTCAAGGGCCTGTGGCCGGAGGGCGCCATGCAGGCCCAGACCGTCAAGCCGCCGATGGGCAAGGAACACAGCTACATTGCCGATTTCTCCAACACCGGGCCCGAGGTCGACCTGGCCGGGCCGGGCGTGGGGGTCATCTCGTGCATCCCCCACGACCGGTTTGGCGTGATGGACGGCACCTCGATGGCCTGCCCCGGCGTCACCGGCGCCCTGGCGCGGCGGCTGGCTGCCGATGCCAAGACCCTGGCCATGCCGCGCGACGGCGACCGGGCCGACGCGATCGTCAAGCTGGCCCTGGACGCTGCACGGGACATGGGTTTGCCACCTTTTGCGCAAGGTGCGGGGCTCGCGCAGTGAGGTGCGGGCTTATCATTGGCATGCTGCTTTTTCTGGCACCGCCCCCATATCCAACACCATGAGCCGCTACGTTTTGCGCTATTCCGGCAACCAGGCCCGCCACCATGGCGAGTCGGGCGGGGATACGGCTGCCGTGGCGGCGGGCGCAGGTGCCAGGGTCATCGACGATGCGCCCGACATGCTGCTGGTGGAGGCCAACTCCAACGTCGCCCGCAAGCTGACGCATTTGCTGCCCGAGTGGCAGGTGTGCGCCGAGACCGTGACGCCGCTGCCTCGCGTGCCGCGGCCGGCCATTCGCGCTGCGGCGCGCCGCAGCAGCCGCTGACCCCAGCTCAGCGGGCAGGCTTGCTGCGAATGCGGCGCATGACGCGCCAGCCCAGCAGCACAGCGATCACCACGGCGTAGGCCGCGACCTCGGCGAAATTGTTCTTCGCCGCCTTCATCCAGAAAAAGTGCAGCAAGCCCAGCAGCACGATGCCGTAGACCAGCTTGTGCAGGGTCTGCCAGCGCTTGGCGCCCAGCGCCTTGATGGCGCGGTTGAACGAGGTGGCGGCCAGCGGAATCATCAGCACGAAGGCGAGAAAGCCGACCAGCGCGAACGGGCGCTTGGGGATGTCTCGTGTGATGGCCTCCAGGTCGAAGCCCATGTCCAGCCACGAATACGACAGGAAGTGCAGCACGACGTAGAAGAACGCGAACAGCCCCAGCATGCGGCGAAAGCGCAGCAAGGCGGGCTGGCTGGTGATCACCCGCAGCGGCGTGACGGCCAGCGTGATGCACAGGAAGCGCAGCGTCCAGTCGCCTGTCGAGCGGATCAGGGCCTCTGCCGGGTTGGCGCCCAAGGCATCGGCGAAAGCGCCATAGAGCAGCCACGCGAAGGGCAGCAGGCATACCACGAACAGCAATGGCTTGGCCGCAGGGTGCAGCCACAGGCTCTTGCTGCGCGCCGCGGCAGGCTTGGGCGAAGAAGGCGAAGAAGGCGAAGAGGACGAAGAGGGCGACAGCACGGCGGCCATGGTCAGAAGTTCTTCTGCAGGTCCATGCCGGCGTAGAGCTGGCCGACCTGGGGCTCGTAGCCGTTGAACATCAGGGTGGGGCGCTTCTTCGCGAACACGCCGCCTTCGCCGATGCGGCGCTCGGTGGCCTGGCTCCAGCGCGGGTGGTCGACTGTTGGGTTGACGTTGGAATAGAAGCCGTACTCGCGCGCTGCGGCGAGGTTCCACGAGGTGGCGGGCTGCTTGTCGGTGAAGCGGATCTTGACAATGGACTTGCCGCTCTTGAAGCCGTACTTCCAGGGCACGGCCAGGCGCACCGGTGCGCCATTTTGGTTGGGCAGCACCTCGCCATACAGGCCGAAGGCGAGCAGAGCCAGCGGGTTCATGGCCTCGTCCATGCGCAGGCCTTCGACATAGGGCCATGCCAGCACGTGCGAGCTCAGGGCCGGCATCTGCTTCGGATCGGCCAGCGTCGTGAACTCGACGAACTTGGCGTTGCCGTTGGGCTCGACACGCTTGATCAGCTCCGACAGCGAATACCCGACCCAGGGGATGACCATCGACCAGCCTTCGACGCAGCGCAGGCGGTAGACGCGTTCTTCCATCGGGCTGAGCTTGAGCAGCTCGTCGATGTCGTAGACCTTGGGTTTCTTGACTTCGCCTTCGATGGCGACGGTCCAGGGCCGGGTCTTGAGGGAGCCGGCGTTGTGTGCCGGCTCGGCCTTGTCGGTGCCGAACTCGTAGTAGTTGTTGTAGCTCGTGATGTCGGTGTACGAGGTGGTCTTTTCCATCGTCACGCCGCCGGCAATGGCGCTGCGCATGCCGGGCAAGGCCATGAGCTTGCCGGGGCGCGCCGTCTGCGCCATCGCGTCGCGTGCGGCCCAGGTGCCGAGGGCCATGCCACCGCCCGCGGCGATGAGCTTGAGCAGGCCGCGGCGGCCTTCGTAGACGCTGCGGGGTGTGATTTCCGAAGCAACGCCGTGGTCGAAACCACGGTCTTTGCGGTAGTGCATGGCGACTCCTGAAGCGGGATGTGCGGGCTGGGCCCTTGAACACTCGGTCGCCCTTGGAGGCGGCGACCTTACAGAGGGTTCAAGAAAGCCCGCCGAAATTGGTGTCGTCGATCACCGCACCGAACTGCGTGTCGGAAAACAGGCGCAACGGGTTGCGCGCCACGCGCTCGCGGAAGCTCTTGCGTGCGAACAGCTTGGCCTGCGCCTCGCCGGGCAGATCGGTGATGTTGATGACGTTCTTGACGATCAGCGTGTCGATGACGTCTTCGATCACACGCACGAAATCGGCGTCCAGCCGGCCGAACTCGTTCGGGTTGGCCGCCGTGTGCCCGATGAAGGACATCAGGTCGCGGTGCCCCTCGGGCAAAAACTCCAGGCCGCCGGTGTCTTGGCGGTGCAGGCTTTCGATCGAACCATCGGGGCCGCGGCGAACGTATGGCATGGCGCTGGTGAAAGTGGGCTAGCTGCCACTATAGGCGCGGCGCTTCGGCGGCGCCATGAAAAAAGGCCGGTGGGTCGACCGGCCTTGGTTCGCAACGCAGAAGAAGAGTCAGCGCATGCCGGCGATGTAGTCGGCCACGGCCTTGAGTTCCTTGTCGTTCATCTTCGCGACCACGCTCGTCATTTGCGGGGCGTTCTTGCGGCCGCCATCGCGGAAGGCCTTCAGCTGGGCTTCGGTGTAGTCGCCGTGCTGGCCGCGCAGGCGAGGGTATTGCGAAGGAATGCCAGCCCCGGTGGGGCCATGGCAGCCCGCACAAGCCGGCACGTTGCGGTCGGCCAGACCGCCGCGGTAGATCTTCTCGCCGAGGGCGACCGTGTCCTTGCTTTTGGCGAAGCCGGGCTTGGCTTGCTTGGAGGCGTAGAACGCGGTCACGTTCTTGATGTCCGCTTCGCTCAGCGAGGCCGACATGCCTTGCATGACCGGGTTGGCGCGTTTGCCGGTTTTGAATTCGGTGAGCTGCTTGGCGAGGTATTCGGGGTGCTGGCCTTGCAGGATCGGGTTGGCCGGGCTGCCGCGCGAACCGTCGGCCGTGTGGCAGGCTCCGCACACGTTGGTTGAAATCTCTTGGCCCTTGGCCAGATCGGGCTTGGTGGCTGCCTCATGCTCGGCGGCAAAGGCCGGCGCGGCCACTGAAGCGATCAACATCAGACTCGACAACAAGGGTGCAAAGGACTTCATGGGCTTGGGTCTTTTTTGGTGCAAAACCCGGCGATTTTACAATGACGGCTTTGGGCGCCTGAATGACCGAACAAAACAATTCCAATCTTCCGGTCGCCGCCACACAAGGTGCTGTCGAGAAAACCGCCTTGGCCTGGACGCACACGGCGCGCTTTCTAACCACGGCCAGCCTGCTCAACCAGCTGCCGCAGATCGAGCTGCCCGAGATCGCCTTCGTCGGCCGCTCGAACGCCGGCAAGTCCACGGCCATCAACACGCTGACGCAGCAAAAGCGCCTGGCCTTTGCCTCCAAGACGCCGGGCCGCACGCAGCACATCAACCTGTTCGAGCTGGGGCCGAAGCTCGCGCCCAACTCCTTGTTCGCCGACCTGCCGGGCTACGGCTATGCCGCGGTGGCGAAGGGGGCCAAGCTGCGCTGGCAGCAGGTGATGGCCGACTACCTGGAAGTGCGGCGCAGCCTGACAGGTGTCGTGCTGATGGTCGATTCACGCCTGGGCTTCACCGACCTGGATCGCAAGCTGCTCGAGTTCGTGTCGCCGCGCGTGGGCAACGGGTCGGTCAAGCTGCTGGTGCTGCTGACCAAATCAGACAAGCTCAATCGCAGCGAGGCCAACGCCGCACTCGTGGCAGCGCAAGAGGTGCTGGGCGAGTTGTCGACCGATGAAGCCGATGTGAGCGTGGCGCTGTTTTCTGCGTTGAAGAAATCGGGTGTGGGCGACGCCGCCGGTGTGTTGCATGGCTGGGTTCACGCGTCATGACCATCGAGAGCCTGGTTGCCACGCTTCCTCATGGCATCACGCTGCATTGCCGTGTGGCCGGGCCGGCCAACGCGCCGGCGCTGGTCTTTCTGCACGGGTTCCCCGAGGCTGCTTTCGTGTGGGATGAGTTGCTGGCGCACTTCAGTGATCGCTACCGCTGCATCGCGCCGAATCTGCGGGGCTTCGAGCAATCGTCTGCTCCGCTGGAAGTGGAGGCCTACCGTGCCAAGCATCTGGTGAGCGACCTGCTGGCGCTCATCAAGCAACAGGTGGGGGCGCCTTTGGCGGCACTGGTCGCGCATGACTGGGGCGGCGCCGTGGCATGGGGCTTGGCGGCGCGGCACCCCGAGGTGCTGCAGCGCTTGGTGATCATCAACTCGCCGCACCCCGCCACCTTCTTGCGCGAGTTGCAGACCAACCCGAAGCAGCAGGCGGCGAGCGCGTACATGAATTCTCTGTGCCGCCCCGATGCCGAGGCGCTGCTGAGCGAAAACGACTTTGCGCGTCTTTGGCCTTCGCTGACCGACATGGGCGCCGCTGACGCGAGCCACCCGGGTGGAGGCTGGCTCACCGAGGCGGTGAAGGAGCAGTACCGCGCTGTGTGGCGCGCGGGTTTGACGGGTGCGCTGAACTACTACCGGGCTTCGCCTTTGCGGCCTCCGACGGCGCCTGATTCACCGGTCATGTCGCTCAGTTTCCCGCCCGAATTCGTGACGGTGAATGTGCCAACCCATGTGATCTGGGCCGAAGCCGACGTTGCACTGCCGCCGGGGTTGCTCGACGGCCTGGAGGCCTTTGTTCCCCAGCTGACACTGACTCGCGTACCCGATGCGACGCATTGGATCGTTCATGAGCGGCCCAAACTCATCGCGAGCGAGATTGAAGCTGCTCTCGCCAGGTAGTCGGAACCGCGTGAATCTCAGCCAGGGCGCGCCAGATTGCGCAGCATGCCGTCGACGGCCCGCTGGATCAGCGAGTGCGCATGCAAGGGCCTCAGGAGTTCGACGGCACGCAGGCGCTCCAGTGCGCGCAGCGTGACCGAGTGGGTTCGCTGCGGCGCTTCGCCGGCGAACAGGTAGAAGTGTCTTTGCTCGCTGTGCCACAGCAACTGCACTTGTGTCCACGCACCTTGCAGGAAGACGCGATAGCGCTCGCCCACGGCCATCTGCTTGACCCATTCCTGCGCGCTGTCGCCGGGTTGGGTGGCACTGGCGGGCATCAACTCGGCGGGCACGGTTTCCATCGAGGCCAGGTCAATGAGCGAATCGCTGAAGCCTGGGCTGTCGATGGGTTCTGGATCCACATGAACTTCTTCGCGCATGCGCCGCACGATTTCTTCGGGCGACAGTTTTTCTTCGGTCGCTGCGGCCGCGTTGCGCGAGCCCGGGCGCAGGGCCTCGGAATGCACCTTCATCAGGTCATCGAGCACGGCCTGCTGCTCGGCGGCCGGCAAGTCGATCAATGCCATGCCGGCGCGCAGGCGCTGCAGCAGGTTGGGCAAGAGACTCACCAGACGTTGGCGGCTTTGCGGATGATTGGGGAGCTTCAGGCTCCACAACAACTCGTCCACGGCCTTCAGGTAGCCGGCAGTCGGCTCGCTCTGGTCGCCGAAACGCTGAACCGACTCGGTCAACACGCGAGCCCAGGTGACGGTAACGAAACGGCGGATCACGCTGCTGGCCTGGACGGACACCATCTGCTCGACCAGCCGGGCCGACAGGCTGCGCTGCATCTGCTCGGCCTGCTCGGCGCGCGTGAGTGTGTCGATGGTGGCTTGCGCGGCGCGCTGCTCTTGCTTGAGTTGCTCGGCAACAAAGGCGTCGAGCCTGGCGATGCTGCGGCGATACAGCGCGCTGTCTTGAAGCACTTCGCTCGCCATCTCGCTGACGAGCGTTTCGCAGAAACCGAGAAGCGCGGTGAGTCGCGGGTCGCCGGCATGCGGGTAGGCCGTCGTGGCGCTGACGATGTGGTCCATCAACACCCACACCGGGTGGTCGTACGCGTCGAGCATGCTCGGGTCGAGCAGCGCGATGCGCAACGCCGAGACCTGCAGCCGCGCAATCACCCCGTGCAGGCCTACCGGCAGCGAGCGGTCGGACAGGATGGTCTCGAACAGCCGTGAGAGCAGCTCGATGATCTGCCGGTCCACGGTTTCGCCCGTGGTGGCCATCAGTGCAGCGCGGTGCTGGGCCAGTTGGGGAGTGTCGGTGTCGGGGCCGGACAGCGCCGCGGCCGGCATGCGGCGCAGCAGTTCTTCCACACGCAGCAGCGCTTGCTCAAGCTCGGGGCTGGCCATCGGCAAGGGCCGCCGCTTGCCGTCGGTTGCGCCGGCTGCTGCGGCCGCATCGCCGGTGGGCATGCTCCGCAGAAGCCCGTCGAGCGCGCCAGGGCGGGTGACGTCCATCTCGGGTGGCTCTTCGCGCCCGGTGCCTGGGGTGATGACCACGGTGCGGTAGATCCCCGGTGTCACGCCTTGAGACTCAAGCCGCGTGCATGCCGCCGCGAACGACAAGCGCAGAAAACCTGCCATCACCGTGGCCGACACGCGCAGCAGGATCACTTGTTGCACCGGTGCTGCCGGCAAGGCGGTGGCGGCCTGCCACAGCGCTTGCGCATAAGACTGCGGCCGAAGCGGGTTGGACTCTGCGGTCACGTGCGTCTGGCCGCGCAGCGTGGAGGTGAAGGTCTGCAGTTCGCGCAGCTCCCACTCGGCACCGGTATCGATCTGCTGGATGGCCCGCGAGATTTCGATGTCGGACTCGACACGCGTTTCGTCCATCAACTCCAGCCCGCCCGGACCGGCAGCGCCGGGCGCGGAGGGGTCGTGTGCATGGGGCGCGAGATCGGCCTGCACCAGTTTGCGCAGGGCCGCGACGAAGCTGCGCTGATACAGCGCCTGGTTCTGCTGAAGCACCTGGACCAGCTCGAAGTAGTGCTTGCGTTCGCTGGCGGTGAGCAGGCTGTCGCGCGGCTGGCGAAGCTGCTCCAGCGTGCTGGCCAGGGTCTTCGAAATGAGATCGGCCGAGCGATTCAGCTCGTCATCGACGAAGCGCTGCAGAAGCGGGGCGATGGTCATGCGCTATTTTGAAGCCCCGCCGGGCGTTTTCAAACCTGCGGCGCGCCCACTGTGGTTGGGTATGGCCGCAACTGTTGCGGGTACGCGCCCTTTGGGCTAGGGGGCCGGCCCTTCAGAAACTTTCAGCCTCCTCAAGGACGCATTCAGGACGTTGGCCGAACACTGCCATGGCGCTGGGGCTTGACGCTGTTTTCGGGCGTTGCAAGCGCTGCATCCTCAGGAGATTCGATATGGCCATCACCATGCAAGGCAACTGGACATTGCGCGTCAAGGGCAGGAACGCCGCGTTTGCCCAGCGTATCGTCATCAGCGGAGCGACCACCGGCAACGGCACCTACGATGGCATCGTTGGCAATGCCATCTTCGTGGCCGGGGCGCAGTGGACCGTCAACGTCCAGCACCGGCCCACCGGACAAGGCTGGCACGATTCGGCGCAGCGCATCGGCTTGCCCGGCGTGATGGGCGGCCTGCTGCAGTTCGAGATTGCGTCGAACGACGGCGGGCTGGACGATGACTACGACGACTTGGTGCTCGGCTGCTCGTTGCCGGCCAGCCAGTCGGACTATGTGGTCTACGGTGCCGTCAAAACCTACTCCGGCGCGTGCCTCTTCAACCCGGGCCGCGACGACTACATCGTGATCGACTCGCCTCAGCGTCTCGGCGCGGTCCGCGCGCGCCACCCGCAGTTGTCCGACGTGATTGAAAAGCTCTACCCGGGGCGTGCAGAGCATGCGTCTGACGTGACGCCGCTGCTGGTTCCGACGGGCCTGCCCAACGTGGCGGTGGGCCTCTTGTTTCAATCGCAACCCTTGCGCGCACCTGAGCCTGAGCTTGCAGCAACGATCGGAACGAACCCCCATGCAGCCCGGCTCGACCAAGTCGAAGGTGAAGCCGTGAGCGCGCTGCAAACCACCGTCAAGCGTGTCCCGTTCAAGCCATCGCCGCTGAGGGCTGGCGTGAGCAGGCTGAGCCACAGTGAGCTGGAGACGATTGCCAAGATACGTGACGCCGCCATTCGCTTCCGTTGTCACATGGAATCGGCGCCGGGCTTGCAGCTGCACTTCCAGGAATACGGCCGGACCGAGGCAGAAAGAGGGGGCGGCCCTTACTCCGGCCGCGGTCTGCGAGAAGACCTGGGCCTGGCGGTCACTGACGAACTAGGCAACTACATCTTCCGCTTTCGCCGACTGCCGCAAGAAGCGGATGGCAACGCACTTGCGACCTGGCAACGCCCCGACCTGATCGTGCAGGTGCTGGGCACGAGCCTCGGCTTGAGTTTCGAGACGGCACCGTACGACAACATTGCCAACCTGCGCCGCATCGACCTGTGCGTGCCCCATGCACAGGTTCATGCTGACCGCGGAGCCGAAAGCGATCGCGCAAGCCACCGGGCCGGCGATGTGGCGAATCTGCCCTCAAGCTTCCGCGCCAACGGCCCCGCATCGCAGCCCGATCTGGTGCTGCGCCAGCGCACGGTGTTCGAGTATGTGGGCGCCACCGCGCTCATGGTGGTCGGCCCGGCGACAGGGTGTTGCTACCGTTTCGACCGGCCTGGTGCCAAGGTGACGGTAGATCTGCGGGACCGCTCGACCCTGGCCGGTATCAGCAGCCTTCGAATGCAGCAAGCGGCCTGAGCAGAATCTCCGGCCACAAAGAAAAAGGGCTGCCGAAGCAGCCCTTTCACAGTTGGCGTTTCTCTTGCGAGAGCGGCCTGGACTTACATGTCCATGCCCATGCCGCCCATCCCACCCATACCGCCCATGCCGCCGCCGCCAGCAGGTGCTTCGTCCTTGGGGGACTCGGCAACCATGGCTTCGGTCGTCAGCATCAGCGAAGCGACTGAGGCTGCGTTTTGCAGCGCGGTGCGGGTCACCTTGGTCGGATCCAGGATGCCCATCTCGATCATGTCGCCGTAGGTGTCGTTGGCTGCGTTGAAGCCGTAGTTGCCCTTGCCGTTCAGCACGGCATTGACGACCACGCTGGCTTCGCCGCCGGCGTTGTAGACGATCTCGCGCAGCGGTGCTTCGATGGCACGCAGCACCAGCTTGATACCGGCCTCTTGATCGGGGTTGTCACCCTTGATCGTGCCAGCAGCTTGCTTGGCGCGCAGCAGCGCCACGCCACCACCGGCGACGATGCCTTCTTCGACGGCAGCGCGGGTTGCGTGCAGCGCATCTTCAACGCGGGCCTTCTTTTCCTTCATCTCGACTTCGGTGGCAGCACCGACCTTGATGACGGCTACACCGCCGGCCAGCTTGGCCACGCGTTCTTGCAGTTTTTCGCGGTCGTAGTCGGAGGTGGCTTCTTCGATCTGCACGCGCACTTGCTTGACGCGGGCTTCGATGTCGGCACCAGCACCAGCACCGTCGATGATGGTGGTGTTTTCCTTGCCCACTTCAACGCGCTTGGCTTGGCCCAGATCGGCCAAGGTGACCTTCTCCAGCGTCAGGCCGACTTCTTCAGCGATGACCTTGCCGCCGGTCAGGATGGCGATGTCTTCGAGCATGGCCTTGCGGCGGTCGCCGAAGCCAGGCGCCTTGACGGCCACGACCTTCAGGATGCCGCGGATGGTGTTGACCACCAGCGTGGCGAGCGCTTCGCCTTCGACTTCTTCGGCAATGATCAGCAGCGGACGGCCCGACTTCGCCACTTGTTCCAGCGTGGGCAGCAGGTCGCGGATGTTGCTGATCTTCTTGTCGTAGAGCAGCACGAACGGGTTGTCCAACAGCGCCGATTGCTTCTCGGGGTTGTTGATGAAGTAGGGCGACAGGTAGCCGCGGTCGAACTGCATGCCTTCGACGACTTCGAGTTCGCTGTCCAGCGACTTGCCGTCTTCGACGGTGATGACGCCTTCCTTGCCGACCTTGTCCATGGCATCGGCAATGATCTTGCCGATGGTTTCGTCGCTGTTGGCCGAGATGGAGCCGACTTGCGCGATTTCCTTGGAGGTGGTGGTGGCCTTGGAAGCCTTCTTCAGCTGCTCGACCAGGGCCGTGACGGCCTTGTCGATGCCGCGCTTCAGGTCCATCGGGTTCATGCCGGCGGCCACGTACTTCATGCCTTCGCGAACGATGGCTTGAGCGAGCACGGTGGCGGTGGTGGTGCCGTCGCCAGCGATGTCAGAGGTCTTGGAAGCGACTTCCTTGACCATCTGAGCGCCCATGTTCTGGAGCTTGTCCTTGAGTTCGATTTCCTTGGCCACGGACACACCGTCCTTGGTCACGGTGGGGGCGCCGAACGAGCGCTCGAGCACCACGTTGCGGCCCTTGGGGCCCAGGGTCACCTTGACTGCGTTAGCCAGGATGTTCACGCCTTCGACCATGCGGGCACGTGCCTCGCCGCCAAAGATGACGTCTTTTGCTGCCATGTCTTATCTCCGATTCAGTTGATTTATTTCTCGACAACGGCGAAGAGGTCTTCTTCGCGCATCACCAGCAGTTCGTCGCCATCGACCTTGACGGTCTGGCCGCTGTACTTGCCGAACAGGACGCGATCGCCCACCTTGATGTTCAGGGCGATGAAGTCACCCTTCTCGCTGCGCTTGCCAGGGCCGACGGCCAGCACTTCACCCTGGTCGGGCTTCTCGGCGGCGTTGTCGGGGATCACGATGCCGGAGGCAGTCTTGGTTTCTTGTTCCAGGCGCTTGACGATCACGCGATCGTGCAACGGACGAAGTTTCATAGCATCTCCTTGATGGGGCTCAGAAAGCGATCTTCTGGGTTGGAATGAGCGAAAAGTTTGCGCTCATTGACTTTGCAGACGGCTGAGCCTCTAGGGCTGGCAACCGTTAGCACTCAAACACATCGAGTGCTAGCAACGGAATTATAGGGGTGGCAGCTTCAGTTTCAAGAGCCACCCCTTTCAAGGTCGTGCAGACCGAGCCTTACGGAGCATGCGAGCAGTCGAGACATGTGATCTGGCAATGCTGGCGTCCACGTAGCCCTTGGGTTTGTCGAGCTTCGGTGCGCGTTTGCTCGTGCTCACCTGCCTGGGCAATATGCGACGCGCCAGGCGCAGCAGTGTGTTGGCCAGCGCCTGCGCGGTCTGTCCCGCCGCACTGGGCCAATGTTCGGCGGGCACGGCGATCAGCATGCCCTCGTAGCCGCTCTTGACATGCTCGGCCAAGTGATAGGTGGAGACCTCCAATTGCTCGAACACCTCGTCCACCCAGGCAGCCGGCATCGCCTGCTCCAGCGCCACCCGTGCCATCACGCACGCCGGTGCGTGCTGCTCAAATCGTTCAACAACAGCCTGCCAGATCTCCGCTCTCCTAAGTTCCCAATGGAGTCAGTAGCCTACAGCCGCCTACTCAATAAGACCTTGAAAGGGGTGGTTTCAAGAGCCCGACTGGTCGCGTGGGATCAAATCGTTGCCGTCAGTGTCCGCGTCATTCGATGGGGTGGGGCGGGCTTCCAGCCGATAGCTCTCGCTGGCCCAGGCGCCAAAGTCGACGTTCTTGCAACGCTCGCTGCAGAACGGGCGATAGAGGTTGTCGACGGCGTAGATGCTGTCGCCGCCGCAGGTCGGGCAGGTGACGATTCGCCGCATGGGCCGAGGCTGGGATGACTCCGGGCTCATGAGCACAAGGTCAGTTCGAAGCTGGTGTCGACGCCAGCGGGCTTGAGGCGCCCCTCGGCGTCTTGGCGCATCAGGCGCACCAGCACCATCAGGCGATGGCCGCTGATTTCTGGAATCAGCTGCGCGGCAGGATCGATCCGCAGGCGAAGCAAATGGAAGACGCGGCCGGCAGGCAGGCTTTGCTGGAATTGCCCGCCCTGGGTGACCACTTTGTGTGGGGCGCCCGAATCGCGCAGCAAACCGAGCAGTACCTTCAGCGCTTCCGCCAAGGGCATCAGGGTACTGACCCAGTTATTGAGGTCGCTGCGGCGTCTGCCAGGTTCTTGCTGTTGCCAGGCGTAGTAGGCAGGAAGGTCGAACTCGCAGGTGCCGCCAGGAATGCTGATGCGGCTGCGAATGCTCATCAGCCACTCGTTGCTGGTGAGTGCATGGCCGGCCTTGCCCGGCAACTGGTTCAGGCCATTGAAGGCATGGTCGACCTTGCCGATCACCTGGTTGAGCACATCGTCCGAGATGGATGGGTTGCCACGGTAGCTGTTGAGCAAGGTGCGCTGGCGCTCGAGTTCCTTCAGCAAGTCGGATTTCAGGTCGGCGCGCGACGCCACATCCATGATCTCGAACAGCGTGGCCAGCGCGTAGTGGTGGTCCACGGTCTCGTCTCTGGGCATCAAGCGACCGAGGCGGTCGAACAGGTGTTCGAGCCGCAACATGGTGCGAATGCTCTCGTTGAAAGGGTATTCGTACAGGATCAAGGTGGGTGTGCTCCGCGCGGACGCCGGGATTGTTCCATATGCATCCAGCGTTCCCATAGGACACCAATCTCCTGTGCAAGTTGCAACAGGCTGAGGCGTTCATTGCAGATAACGGCGTCTGCAGCGGCGAGGCGCAGCTCTCGGCTGGCCTGTTGCGCAATGACAGCCAGGACGGCCTCGCGTGTCCAACCCGAACGCTGCATCACACGGTCGACCTGTGTGGCTTCGCTGCAATCAACGACGAGCACGCGATCGACCCGGGTGCGCCAACGGGTCGATTCGACGAGCAGTGGAACATCGAAAACCACCGGTTGGCCAGCAGCGGCGTGAGCCTGACCATCGCACTCGATGCCGATCATGGGATGGAGGATGGCTTCGAGGCGCTTTTTCGCAGCAGCATCGGCGAAGACCAACTCTCGCATGCGAGTTCGATCCAACCCGCCGTCGACGTCAATGACTGTGGGGCCGAACACTGTACGAATTGCATCGATGGCCGCGCCCCCCGGCAGCGCCAGCGAACGCGCGATCGCGTCGGTATCGATGAGGATGGCGCCCCGCTCCACGAGTCCTTGAGCAACAGTGCTCTTGCCGCTGCCGATGCCCCCTGTGAGGCCGATGCGCAGGCCGGATTCGACAGCCATGGAGCGACTTGCCTGGCGCGTCAGGCCCAGCCCAGCCAGCCTAGGACGCGTTGCTGCCCGGCGAGCATCACGACGATGCCACCACCGGCGAGAAACGGCCCGAACGGAACGTAGCGCCCCTCGCGCAGGTTGCTGGACAGCTTCATCGCGATGCCGACCACCGCACCGATGACCGATGCGCCCAACACGATGGGAAGAATCATCTGCCAGCCAAGCCAGGCGCCCAATGCGGCGAGGAGCTTGAAGTCGCCGTACCCCATGCCTTCTTTGCCAGTGGTCAGCTTGAACAGCCAATACACCGACCACAGAGACAGATAGCCGACGATGGCGCCCCAGACTGCCTGCGGCAAGGGAATGGTCCACCCCAGCACGCTGACCAGCAGGCCGGCCCACAACAAGGGGTAGGTGAGGTTGTCGGGCAGCAGGGTGGTGTCCCAGTCGATCCCCGCGAGAGCGACGAGCATAGTGACCAAGAAGCACCACAGCAACGTGGCGGGCGCCGCGCCAAAGCGCCAACCCACCGCGGCAAAGAGAGCACCCGTCAAAAGCTCTATAAAAGGGTATCGAGGGGAGATACGCGCCTTGCATTCAGCACAACGGCCGCGAAGGCGGAGATAGCTGAAGACAGGAATGTTCTCGTGCCACGTGATCATGTGCCCGCATGACGGGCATCGAGAGCGAGGGTGGCTGAGGCTCAGCGGGCCAAGTGAACTCAGCGCCTGATTGAGCGATTTGCCAGCCTCCGTCAATGACGGAGAAGGAGCCTCACGAAAGACCCGGCGATGTGCTTCGGCGTCACTCAGCTGATTGGCCACATCACCCCACCAGCCGCGATCCATGATCAGCGGCAAGCGATGAATCACCACATTCAAGAAGCTGCCGATGCACAGCCCCAGGAGGGCCAGAGTCCAGGGTGACAGAAGGAATTCAGCATCGGGCAGGCTCATCGTGATCGGTTGGTCAGACCACAGCGCCGAGTTTGAAGATGGGCAGGTACATCGATACGACGATCCCGCCGATCAGGGTACCCAAGATAACGATGATGAATGGTTCCATCAAGGATGACAGCCCCTTAACAGCTTCGTCTACTTCGTCTTCATAGAACTCAGCAGCCTTGCCAAGCATGGCATCCAGCGAACCTGATTCTTCGCCAATCGCACACATCTGTATCACCATGGTTGGGAACACGCCGGTCGTCTGCATCGATGCGGTCAAGCTGGCGCCAGTGGATACATCTTTCTGGATCTGATCGGTCGCGTCCTTGAACACTGCGTTGCCAGAAGCTCCCCCCACTGAGTCCAAAGCCTCGACCAAGGGAACGCCCGCAGCGAACATTGTTGCCAATGTGCGAGTCCAACGAGCTATCGCAGACTTGTTGACCAAATCGCCAAAAATGGGGACTTTGAGAAGCAATCGATCCATAGCGCGCTGCATCTTTTCCGAACGTTTCCAGGACTCGAAGAAGAAGTAAATGCCGCCGCCCAGGAAGCCGAAGATTGCCCACCAGTATTTGACAAAAATCTCTGACATTCCAATCACGAACAACGTGGGAGTCGGCAAGTCTGCACCGAATGATGTGAATACTTCTTTGAAGACCGGAATCACAAACAACATGATCACCGCAAGAACAACGAATGCGACCACCATCACCGCAACGGGATAAATCAAGGCGGACTTGATCTTGTTCCTGATGGCCATCGTTTTTTCTTGATAGATGGCTAGGCGATCAAGGAGGGTATCGAGAATACCGCCTGCTTCACCAGCTTCAACCAAGTTGCAGTAGAGAGCATCGAAGTACAACGGGTGTTTGCGAAAGGCAGAAGACAGGCTGGTGCCAGTCTCGACATCGTTTCGGACGTCGGTGATGAGCTTGGTCATCTTGGCGTTGGTGCTTCCGCGCGCGACGATGTCGAAAGCCTGAAGCAGAGGCACTCCAGCACGCATCATCGTGGACAGTTGGCGGGTAAAGATGGCGATGTCCTTCTGCTTGATCGCCTTGCCCCCAGTGGTGCGGCGCTTCTTTACCTTGGTGATCAAGATCCCCTGGCGCCGTAGGCTGGCGCTCACCACGGCCTCGCCGCCAGCTCTGACTTCACCGCGAACCACTTTCCCGTTTTTGTCTTTGCCTTCCCACTCGAAGACAAATTCCTTGATGCGCTTAGTCGCCGTTGCTGCTGCCGTTGCCATGGTGTCTCCGAGGAAGCTTCTGTCCTCGTCCCGTTGATAGTTGTGTGAGGTCTGCCGGAGTGCTTGAGGCCAAGGGCCTACTCGTTGGTTGCCGCGATGACTTCTTCGAGTGTGGTGAAACCCGCCCGCACCTTCACCAGGCCAGACTGTCGCAAATCCCGCACGCCATCGCGGGTCGCCTGGTCAGCGATGTCCAAGGCCGTACCTTCGGAAAGGATGATGCGCTGAATTTCTTCGCTGATCGGCATCACTTGGTAAATGCCGACCCGGCCCCTGTAACCGTTGCTGCAGGCCGAACACCCGACTGCGCGGTAAGGACGCCATGTGCCATCCAATTCGCTCTCTGTATAGCCCGCTTTCAACATGGCTTCGCGTGGGTAGTCGGCTTGTACTTTGCAGACTTCGCACAGGCGGCGCGTCAGACGCTGCGCCGTGATCAATAAAACGCTGGACGCGATGTTGAAAGGCGCTACCCCCATGTTCAACAGCCGAGTCAAGGTGGTCGGCGCGTCGTTGGTGTGAAGTGTTGACATGACCATGTGGCCAGTCTGGGCGGCCTTGATGGCGATGTCGGCTGTCTCGAGATCGCGAATTTCGCCGACCATGATCACGTCGGGATCCTGGCGCAAGAATGATTTCAAGGCCGCCGAGAACGTCAAGCCTGCCTTGTCATTCACATTCACCTGATTGATGCCTGGCAAATTGATTTCAGCTGGGTCTTCCACGGTTGAAATATTGACACCCGGCTGATTCAGAATGTTCAGGCACGTGTACAGCGAAACCGTCTTGCCGCTACCCGTAGGGCCTGTCACCAAGATCATGCCGTAAGGGCGCACGATGTATTTGAGCAAGCGTTCCTTTTCGATCTTCTCGTAGCCTAGTGCTTCAATCCCCAGCTTGGCACTTGATGGGTCGAGGATACGGATGACGATCTTCTCTCCGAACAAAGTGGGCAATGTGCTGACTCGAAAGTCGATGGCCTTGTTGCCGAACTTGAGCTTCATGCGCCCGTCTTGCGGAACACGCTTTTCAGCAATGTCGAGACGTGATATCACCTTGATGCGTGACGCCAGCTTTTCCTTGATCGCGATCGGGGGTTGTGTAATCTCACGCAACTCGCCGTCCACGCGGAATCGGACTCGATAGTGATATTCATACGGTTCGAAGTGAAGATCTGATGCCCGTGCGTTGATTGCATCAATCAGCATCTTCTGCAGAAAGCGGACAACCGGCGCGTCTTCGACGTCAGCAGTGACTTCTTGAGTTTCGGCCGCAGCCGCGCTGTCATCATCTGTGACGTCGAATTCGAAATCACCACCAACGATGTTTTCAAGCGACTCGGATGCACTAACCCCTGCGCCCTCCAGAATTTTCGTCAGCTTGTCGTGCTCGACGATGACCCACTCGGGTGAAAGCTGAGTGGCAAACTTGATCCGTTCCGCCGCCTCTTGGTTCGTCGGATCAGCGCCGCCGATGAAGAGGCGGTTGCCGCGCTTGCCCAACACTACAACTTGGTATTGAGCCGCAAGTTTGGCGTCGATGACGTTCCGCGGTAGCCGCTGGGGATCGATCGCGTTGAGATCCAGAAGAGGAAGAGCCAGCGCATTGGAGAGCGTATGCGCCAAGTCTGCCGATGAAACAGCACCAGCCGCAAGAACGGCCGATAGGAAACTGGCCTTTTTCTCTTTGGAAGACTTGACCAAGTCTTCCGCTGTTTTGGCATTCAGCTTTCCGGCATGCACCAGTACCCGCGCTACACCAGACAGTGCGGATTGGGGAACTTCAGCGAGAGTATCCACAGGTTGGTGTGCGTTACATCACGATAGGCATATCGATTGATGATCGCCGATTCGCCAGGTGCTGTAAACCTGAAGCCTATCTCTGACCGGCAACAAATCACGACTGGCCGCCATGGACGCTGCAACAATTTGCATCGGCGGTGAACTGGTCGGGGTGAGAGGATTCGAACCTCCGGCCTCTACGTCCCGAACGTAGCGCTCTACCAGGCTAAGCTACACCCCGATAAAAAGGGGCCTCTGAGAGAAGGCCCGCATTTGGCTGATCGGTTCAAGACGAACGCTCTACCGATCGAGCGCAGAATTCTAACAGAGCTTCGCGGTGCAAAGTCGCGGGAAGGATCGCCAGACTCAAGCGCGCCTTGTCTGCTTCTGCGCGTGCTGCATCACGTGTGGCTTCCAAGGCGCCGGTGCGGCGCACGATGCCTACGATATCGGCCAAACGCGTGACTTCGCCTTGCTCTATGGCATGGCGAATCAGCAGGCGCTCCTGGTTGCTGGCACGTTCCATCGCAATGAGCAGAGGCAGTGTTGGCTTGCCTTCACGAAGATCGTCACCTACGTTCTTGCCCAACTGGGAGGTGGATCCTTCGTAGTCCAACAAGTCGTCGATCAGCTGGAAGGCGGTTCCAAGAGACCTCCCATATGCCGCGCAGGCGTCTTCTACTGTTGGGCTGACGCCTGCCAAGACCGCACCAAGCCGGGCACTCGCTTCGAACAGTTTTGCCGTCTTGAAGCGAATCACTTTCAGATAGTCGTCAACCTCCAGATCGGGGTCGTGCATGTTCATTAGCTGCAGCACTTCGCCTTCAGCGATCACATTGGTGGCGTCGGCAAGCACATCGAGCACGCGCATGCGATTGACAGACACCATCATCTGGAAGGCGCGCGAATAAAGAAAATCCCCTACGAGGACGCTCGCTGCGTTGCCGAATAGTGCGTTTGCGGTCTCGCGTCCGCGGCGCAGAGCCGATTCGTCAACCACATCGTCGTGCAGCAGCGTCGCTGTGTGAATGAATTCGACGATGGCGGCCAGTTCGAATCGCTCCTTGCCCTGAAACCCGAGTGCGTTGGCAAAAAGCAACACCAGCATGGGGCGAATACGCTTTCCACCGGCGCTGATGATGTAGTGGGCGATCTGATTGATCAGAACTACGTCCGAGGCGAGGCGGTGCTGGATGACTGCATCGACCTCCCTCATTTCGGCCGCCATCAACTGAAGGGGGTCAGCGCTGGCGGCAAGGGGTGGGGAGGAAGTAGGTTGCACGGGAGGTACGGGTTGGTAGTCCAAATTATAGGTAGGCCCCTGGTTGAGCTTGAGTGCGTGTCATGAAGGGCCGAGGCCTGCTGCGATGCATGTGGCGAATAGATCGACCCTGACCGTTGGCGTGGTAGACTAGAAGGCTCTGCGCGTTTTCGCGGAGCTGTCAGGTGGATATCCATTGCCTGACTGATTCATTGAAAGGGCTGATATGTACGCGGTCATAAAAACCGGCGGCAAGCAATACAAGGTTGCTGCGGGCGAAAAGATCAAGATAGAACAGATTGCTGCGGACGTTGGCCAAGAGATCACGATCGACCAGGTGTTGGCCATTGGCGCCGGCGCTGATTTGACGGTTGGGACTCCCTTGGTATCCGGCGCGAGCGTTACGGCCACGGTTGTGGCCCAAGGCAGGCATGACAAGGTGCGCATCTTCAAGATGCGCCGTCGCAAGCACTACCAGAAGCGGCAAGGTCATCGCCAAAACTTCACCGAGCTCGAGATTCGAGCCGTGAACGCCTAAAGGAGTCAAACCATGGCACAGAAAAAAGGCGGCGGTTCCACACGGAATGGCCGCGATTCCCAACCCAAGATGCTCGGCGTGAAGGCGTTCGGCGGCCAACAGATCCCGGCCGGTTCGATCATCGTCCGTCAGCGTGGCACCAAGTTTCATGCCGGTACCAATGTCGGTATTGGCAAGGACCACACCCTGTTTGCGCTGGTCGATGGTGAAGTGAGCTTCGCTGTCAAAGGCCCGAAGAACCGTCAAACGGTCAGCGTCAAAGCCCAGGCTTAAGTCGTCTCGACGCTGCCTCGGTTGCCAAGCCCCGGTTCGCCGGGGCTTTCCTTTTTTTGCGTCCGGCGTGAGCCTGGGCTACCGTAGCGACCTGCGGCACAAAGTGAAGACACAGTCATGAAATTCGTCGACGAAGCCACCATCGACGTGGCGGCCGGAAATGGCGGCAACGGCTGCATGAGCTTTCGCCGGGAGAAGTTCATTCCATTCGGTGGGCCGAATGGGGGTGACGGCGGGAAGGGCGGCAGTGTCTACGCCGTTGGCGACCGCAACCTGAACACGCTGATCGACTTCCGCTACGCCCGGCGACACGAGGCGCGCAACGGCGAAAACGGTCGCGGCTCCGACCAATACGGCGCAGCCGCCGAAAACATCGTCTTGCGCATGCCCATGGGGACGATCATCAAAGACACGGAAACCGGCAACGTGATCGCTGAATTGCTCGTGCCCGACGAGAAGGTGCTGCTGGCCAAGGGGGGCGACGGCGGATTTGGCAACCTGCATTTCAAGACGAGTACCAACCGTGCTCCTCGGCAGAAGACATCTGGCTGGCCTGGAGAGCAGCACAAGCTCAAGCTTGAGTTGCGCGTGCTCGCCGACGTGGGTCTGCTGGGTATGCCTAACGCCGGCAAGTCGACATTGATCGCAGCGATCTCGAACGCCCGCCCGAAGATCGCCGACTACCCGTTCACCACCTTGCACCCGAATCTGGGTGTCGTGCGTGTTGCGGCCGAACAGAGTTTTGTCGTGGCCGACATTCCGGGTTTGATCGAAGGCGCATCAGAAGGTGCCGGCTTGGGGCATCTGTTCTTGCGCCACCTGCAACGCACGCACCTGTTGCTGCATCTGGTCGACATGGCGCCATTCGACGAAAGTGTCGACCCTGTGGCGCAGGCCAAGGCAATCGTTGGCGAACTGAAGAAGTACGACCAGGCATTGCACGACAAGCCGCGTTGGCTGGTGTTGAACAAGCTCGACATGGTGCCGCTGGAAGAGCGCGAGAAGCGGGTCAAGGACTTCGTCAAGCGCTTCAAGTGGAAGGGCCCGGTGTTCCAGATTTCCGCGCTCACGCGTGAAGGTTGCGAGCACTTGGTCCATGCCATCTACAAGCATGTGTCCACGCTGAAGAACGTGGTGCCGGACGATCCCGATCCGCGTTTTACCGACGGGCAGAACGACGCCATTCCTTCGACATGACCGATGCATTGAAGAACGCCAAGCGGATCGTCGTCAAGGTCGGGTCCAGCCTTGTCACCAATGAAGGCCGTGGGCTGGATGCACAGGCCATCGGTACTTGGTGTCGGCAGATGGCGGTTCTGGCGGCGCAAGGGCGCGAGGTGGTGATGGTGTCGAGCGGGGCGATTGCCGAAGGCATGAAGCGCCTCGGCTGGTCGGCCCGCCCCAAGGAGATTCACGAGCTTCAGGCGGCCGCTGCTGTGGGCCAGATGGGCTTGGCGCAGATGTACGAGACCCAGTTGCGCAGCCATGGCATGGGCAGCGCCCAAGTGCTGCTGACCCACGCCGACCTGGCCGATCGGGAGCGTTACCTCAATGCCCGTTCCACCTTGCTGACCTTGCTCAGGCTGAAGGTGGTGCCCGTGATCAACGAGAACGACACCGTCGTCAATGACGAGATCAAGTTCGGGGACAACGATACGCTGGGCGCGCTGGTTGCCAACCTCATCGAAGCCGATGCCTTGGTGATCCTGACGGATCAGAAAGGCCTCTTCTCCGCCGACCCGCGCAAGGACGCGTCTGCACGCTTCATCCACGAAGCCGAAGCCGGGACGCCAGAGCTCGAGCGCATGGCAGGCGGGGCGGGTTCGAGCATTGGCCGCGGTGGAATGATCACCAAGGTGCTGGCTGCGAAACGCGCCGCGAGCAGCGGGGCTTCCACGGTCATTGCTTGGGGGCGTGAGCCCGACGTGCTGATTCGTCTGGCTGCTGGCGAAGCGATCGGTACGGCGCTCACGGCACCGACGCAGAAACTCGCAGCGCGCAAGCAATGGATGGCCGACCATCTCCAGTTCCGCGGCGCGGTGGTGATTGACGACGGCGCAGTTGCCAAGGTGCGTGACGAAGGCAAGAGTCTTCTGCCGATCGGCATGACGGACGTGCAGGGCGAGTTCGTGCGTGGCGACGTGATTGCCGTGCGCGATAAGGCGGGTACCGAGATCGCACGGGGCCTCGCCAACTACGCGAGTTCAGAAGCTCGTCTGATCGCACGAAAACCATCGAGCGAGTTTGAGCGCTTGCTCGGCTTTACCGGCGAACCCGAGATGATCCACCGCGACAACCTTGTGCTCGCCTGAGCGAGGCTTCAGGCCGCAGGATCTCCAGGTTCGCCTGCGGGTGTGTCGTCCAAAGGAGCTGAGTCGGTGTCCGGCATGTCATCCCGGTGGTGCGGACGCATTCCCGATCGCAGATAACGGTTGTGGTGGTTGTTGCGCGGCAGGAAGCGAGCCAGCTCCGTCAGCGCCATTTGATAGACATCGCGCTTGAATTCGATCACGAGCTCCAGCGGAATCCAGTATTCGTTCCAGCGCCACGCATCGAACTCGGGGTGGTCGGTGGCACGCAGGTTCATGTCACTGTCGCGACCGGTGAGTTGCAGCAGGAACCAGATCTGCTTTTGGCCGCGATAGTGCCCCCGCGCGTCACGGCGAATGAAATGATCGGGCACTTCGTATCGCAGCCAGTCCCGGGTGCGCGCGACGATGCGTACGTGGTCGGGCAACAACCCCACTTCTTCGTGGAGCTCGCGGAACATCGCCTGCTCAGGCGTTTCGCCGTATTTGATGCCCCCTTGCGGGAACTGCCAGGAATGGGTGCGGATGCGCTTTCCCCAAAAAACCTGGTTCTTCGTATTGAGCAGGATGATGCCGACGTTGGGTCTGAACCCTTCGCGGTCGAGCATAATCAACCTCAAATTCTTTAGTTGAATTCATTATTGCACTGGCGTTGCGGGAATCAACCCCGCGGGTTTCCCCAGCCCTCGTCGTGCGTCTTCACATCCCTCCCGATCACCTGCGCATGAAAGCCTCCCAGTTTTTCATTTCCACGCTCAAGGAAGCTCCCGCCGATGCTGAGGTGACAAGCCACAAGCTGATGATGCGGGCGGGGTTCATCAAACGGATCAGCGCCGGCATCTACAACTACATGCCGATGGGGCTTCGCGTCATACGCAAGGTTGAGGCCATCATCCGCGACGAGATGAATCGGGCTGGGGCCATCGAGCTCTTGATGCCAGTCGTGCAGCCAGCGGAGTTGTGGCAAGAGACGGGTAGATTCCAGAAGTACGGACCTGAGCTGCTGCGTGTGAAAGACCGGCACGATCGCGACTTCGTGATCCAGCCTACAAGCGAAGAGGTCATGACCGACATCGCGCGCCAGGAGCTTCGCAGTTACCGTGCGCTGCCGAAAAACTTCTATCACATCCAAACCAAGTTCCGTGATGAGCGGCGGCCTCGCTTCGGCGTGATGCGTGGGCGCGAGTTCACGATGAAAGATGCGTACTCGTTCGATCGCGATGTCGAGGCGGCGAGCAAGAGCTATGACGTGATGTACGCGGCCTACACGCGCATCTTCGAACGCATGCAGCTGAGCTTCCGCGCGGTCGCGGCCGACAACGGCTCCATCGGAGGTGTGCGTTCGCATGAATTTCAGGTGATCGCAGATACCGGCGAAGACGCGATCATCTATTGCCCGACCTCCGACTACGCAGCCAACATCGAGATGGCCGAAGCCGTGGCACCAAGCGCCGGGCGCGCCGCACCGTCCAAGACGCTCGCGAAGACGCCTACGCCTGGGAAGAGCACCTGCGAAGACGTGGCTCAGCTTCTCGGCGTGCCGCTGCAACACACCGTCAAGTCACTGGTGCTTGCCACCGATGAGCTCAACACCGCCGGTGATGTTGCCAAGACCACGGTCTGGCTGCTGCTCGTGCGTGGCGATCACTCGCTCAACGAGATCAAGGCTGGCAAGCTGCCCGGTCTGAAGACGGGGTTTCGCTTCGCGACGGCCGCCGAGATCGACGCGCATTTCGGCTGCAAGCCCGGCTACCTCGGTCCCATCGGCTTGACGCAGCCGATCAAGGTCGTGGTTGATCGAACCGTGGCTGCGATGAGCGACTTCATCTGCGGTGCGAACGAGGTGGACTTCCACTACACCGGCGTGAACTGGGGTCGCGATTTGCCCGAGCCTGATTTGGTGGCCGATATCCGCAACGTCGTGGCGGGAGATCCCTCGCCCGATGGCAAGGGCGTGCTCGCCATCCAGCGCGGCATCGAGGTGGGGCATGTGTTCCTGCTCGGCAGCTACTACAGCCAGGCGATGAACGCGACTTACCTGGATGAGAACGGCAAGCCGCAATTGCTGCAGATGGGTTGCTACGGCATCGGCGTCACGCGCCTGCTGGGTGCGGCCATCGAACAAAACCACGATGAGCGCGGCATCATCTGGCCGACCACTATGGCACCGTTCGAAGTGGTGCTGTGCCCCATCGGCTACGACCGATCGGCCGAGGTGAAGGCGGCTGCGGACCAATTGCACCAGCAGCTGTTGTCGCAGGGTGTCGACGTGTTGCTCGACGATCGTGGCGAGCGCCCGGGTGCGATGTTTGCCGATTGGGAACTCATCGGTGTGCCGCATCGCGTGGTGCTGTCGGACCGTGGCCTGAAGGAAGACAAGGTCGAGTACCAGGGGCGGCGAGATGCCCAAGTTTCCGCCATCCCCGCTGCCGATGTTGCGGCCTTTGTGAAGGCCAAGCTCAGTTCATGAACCTCGGCCCGGGGTACGCGCGGCGGCAGCTTCTGGCTGTTGCGGCGCTGTCCCCATTGCTGTTCAGGTCCACGACGTCCTGGGCGGGCGCACAGGTCGAAGAGCCTTTGGCCGATTCGGTCCGTTCGGCGCTGTCTGCGGCCATTGCCAACAGCGCACCGCCCAAGCCGGTGTTCGACAGCACCGATGCTCGCCTCGCTTACCTGAAGTGGCTGGGCGAGATGAGCTCGCGTCTCAAGAAGCGCAAGGCCGAACACGTGGCCCGCGTGGAGTTCCTGGAAACGCTTTGGTACGAAAGCTCGCGTGCCGGGCTTGACCCGTCGCTGGTGTTGGGCGTCGTGCAGGTGGAGAGCGGTTTTCGCAAATACGCGATCAGCAGCGCGGGCGCGCGGGGCTACATGCAGGTGATGCCCTTCTGGGCACGTTTGATCGGCGATGGCGACAGCGCCCGGCTGTTTCACATGCAGACCAATCTGCGCTTCGGCTGCGTGATCCTGCGCCACTATCTCAACATCGAGCGGGGCGACTTGTTCCTCACACTGGGCCGCTACAACGGCAGCCGTGGCCGGCCGGAATATCCGAACCTGGTATTTGGTGCGCGCAAAAGCTGGATCTTCAAACCGGCCTGAGTGAGCCGCGTCACAAGCCGTTCCAGACCTTGGGGTGAGCCTCGGCCACGCCCAACAGTGCCAGAACCCGCTCCACGGTGTCGTTGATCAGCTCGTCGATGGACGTGGGCCGGTGATAAAAGGTTGGCAAGGGCGGGAAGATGACGCCGCCCATTTCAGTCACCGCGGTCATGTTGCGCAGGTGAGCCAGGTTGAACGGTGTCTCCCTCACCATCAAGACCAGCCGGCGGCGTTCCTTCAGCGTGACGTCGGCGGCACGGCTAAGCAGGTTGTCGGACAGGCCGTGGGCGATGGCGGCAAGCGTTTTCATCGAGCAGGGTGTGACCACCATCGCATCGGTGGAAAACGAGCCACTGGCGATGGCCGCGCCGACGTCGGCGGGGCTGTACGCCGTGTGGGCCAGTGCTTCGAGTGCCTTGCGGTCCAAGCCGAGCTCATGATGCACATTGAGCACACCCGCCGGGCTGGCGACCAAGTGCGTTTCACGGCCTGCTGCCTTCAGGCGCTCCAGAAGCCTCACAGCATAGATGGCGCCGGTGGCCCCGGTAATGCCGACCACCACCCGTGCGGGCGCGGCGCTGGTCAAGATGTCAGGCCTGTACGCCCAGCACTTGCTGGAGTTCACCCGCCTGGTACATCTCCATCATGATGTCGGAGCCACCGACGAATTCGCCGTTCACGTAGAGCTGGGGAATGGTCGGCCAGTTGGCGTAATCCTTGATGCCTTGGCGCACAGCCTCGTCTTCCAGCACATTGAACGTTTTCAGGTCGTTCACGCCACAGGATTTGAGGATTTGCATCGCGCGGCCGGAGAAGCCGCACATCGGGAATTGCGCCGTGCCTTTCATGAAAAGCACCACGCGGTTGTTTTTGACGAGATCGTCGATGCGTTGTTGAACGTCGCTCATGGTCGCGGGCCGCTCGGGGCGGCAGTGTCAATGGATAGGCATGGTTATACGGCAAACCGGGCGCTTGCGAACAGCGTCAGACGGATGCCCTTGCAGGCCTTAGAACGAGTAGGAGACGCCGAGCTGCAATAGCGGCGCGAAGCGCAGTTCGCGCAGTGTGTCATCCAGGCTTTGGATGCCGTTGAACACCTTGCCCAGGCGCACGCCCGAACTCGGAGAAGCCATCAAACCCAGGTCGGCCGAGAGGCCCCAGCCGCCTTTGTCGGAAAAGCCCGTGTAGCCCACACCCAGATAGGGCAAGGTGCTGCTGCCATCGGCCACTCGACGATCTACCACCGCGGGGCTGCTCCACAGCGATGCGCGCGGGCCGAGCAACACCCCGCTGGTCGCGCGCAACCCGCCGGTGGTGCCAAGCCAGGGCTTGCTGAGGTAGTAGTCACCCATCACGCTCAGGCTGTTGATCTTCTGCGGGTCGGCGTCGGTGTTGCCAAAATCGTTGCGAAACGGCGTGGCAGTGCCAAGGGACAGGCGACCTTTCAGTCCGCCCGACGCTTGACCGTTGAACTGAGATGGCGAGCCATCGCCGGGTGCGGCATGCACGGGCGATGCCGCCAGGGCCAGGACGCCAATCCACAAACCGACGGTCTTGCGCATGGTGATCTCCCGGTGTTCGGCTCCCGAGCGTGAGCGCTCTGCCGAAGAATTTGAAGATCATGCTACGCCGCTTGTCGGGTGGCAGGTGGGTTACTCCACCATTTGCAGGACGCTCGGTCTGGGGGTGTGCAGCAATGCCGCAACACTGTCTTTTTTCAGCGCCATCGACCGCCCGTGCAACGTGGATTGCCGGCCAAATCGTGACGTGTTGTGACAAAGCCGAAGCCTTGCTCGACCAGCATGGCCGCGACAGTCGAAGCTTGATCATGGCCGTGCTCAAGCAGCAGCCAACCCTCTTCCTTCAGGTGCGCTGACGCGCCGCCCGCGATGTGGCGCAGCGCTCCCAAGCCGTCGCCACCCGGCGTCAAGGCCATCTGCGGCTCGTGCTGCAGTGCGCTGAGATGCGCGTCTCCACCCGCGATGTAGGGCGGGTTGCTGACGATGAGGTCGAAGCGTTGCCCCGTCACGCCCTCCCACCAGTCGCTCAGCAGGAACTGCACGCTGAGTTGAAGTTGCCCGGCGTTTTCATTCGCCACTTGCAAGGCTTCGGCGCTGACATCGAGCGCCGTGACGTAGGCCGACTGCAGGTTTTGCTTCAACGCCAAGGCAATGGCACCGCTGCCCGTGCCCATGTCCAGCACGCTGGTGGGCGCGGACGAACTGCGCGCCAACTCCAGAGCCCAATCCACCAAGGTCTCGGTGTCGGGGCGGGGCACCAGCACGGCAGGTGAGACGCGCAGAGTGAGGCCGTAGAACTCCTTTTCGCCCAGCAGGTAGGCGACGGGCTCACCGCTCGCCCGCCGCTCGATGAAGCTGCGCATCAACTGCTGTTGCTCTTCATTCAGGCCGGCATCGTCGTTCGCCAGCAGCCAGCTGCGTGATTGCTTCAGCGCGTGCGCCAGCAGCAGGTGCGCATCGAGCCGATCCACCCCGCGAGTGCGGGCAGAAGCGAGCGCGTCGGCGACAGTCTTCACGCGCCGCGGCCTTCCAGCTCGGCCAGCTGCTCTGCGGCCCGCGCGGCCTGCAAGGCGGCCAGCACGTCGTCGAGATCGCCTTCCATGATGGCGGCGAGCTTGTAGAGCGTGAGGTTGATGCGGTGATCCGTCAGCCGGCCCTGCGGAAAGTTATAGGTGCGGATGCGGTCGCTGCGGTCGCCGCTGCCGATCAGGCCCTTGCGGGTGGCGGCTTCCTTCGCGGCTCGCTCGCTGCGGTCTTTCTCGCGCAGCCGAGCGGCCAGCACGGCGAGGGCCTTGGCCTTGTTGCGGTGCTGTGAGCGGTCGTCCTGGCATTCGGCGACGATGCCGGTAGGCAGGTGCGTCACGCGGATCGCGCTGTCAGTCTTGTTCACGTGCTGGCCACCGGCGCCGCTGGCGCGGAAGGTGTCGATGCGCAGCTCGGCCGGGTTGAGCTGGATCTCCTCGGCCTCGTCGGGTTCGGGCATCACGGCCACGGTGCAGGCGCTGGTGTGGATGCGGCCTTGCGTCTCGGTGGTCGGTACGCGCTGCACGCGGTGGCCGCCCGACTCGAACTTGAGCCGCGCGTACACGTCGTCGCCGGCGATGCGCAGTACCACTTCCTTGTAGCCGCCGAGGTCGGACATGCTTTCCGACATGACTTCGGTGCGCCAACCCTGCCGCTCGGCATGGCGCAAGTACATGCGCAGCAGGTCGGCGGCGAACAAGGCCGATTCGTCACCGCCGGTGCCGGCGCGGATTTCGAGGAAGGCATTTCGCCCATCATCGGGGTCGCGTGGCAGCAGAGCGGTTTGCAGCTCGCCACGCAGGCGGGCGATGTCAGCTTCGGCGCTGGCAATCTCCTCCTGTGCCATCTCGGCCATACCGGGTTCATCTAGCATCTCGCGGGCAGCCCCGAGGTCACGCTCGCGCTGCTCGTACTGGCGAAAGCGCTGCACCAGCGAGTCGACCTCGGCGTGCTCGCGTGTGAGACCGCGAAAGCGATTCATGTCGCTGGCGACGCCGGGGTCGGCGAGGGTCGCATCGAGTTCGGCCAGCCGCATGGCGAGGCGTTCGAACTGTTGGCGAAGGGAATCTTTCATTCGGGCTCCGAGAAGAAGGGGCGGAGCCGGTTCGCAATCTGCAATGAATGCACGCGAACGCTCCGCCAGGGCGGCGGGCGCAGCGTCGCTAGTATTTGTTGCCTGACTTGTCGTCGGCAGGATCGCGTGAGCTGGCGCGCAGGAAGAGCCGCGACACGGTCTGCGCCAGTTGCGCACGGTTCTCGCCATCGGCGGCATGCAGCTCGGCCAGCGTGCCATGCAACATCTTTTGCGTGAGGCCGCGCGACAGCGCTTCCAGCACCACATCAATGTCTTCGCCCTTGGCCAGCAGCTTTCGGGCGCGGGCGATCTCGACCGTGCGCCAATCGTCAGCCTGGGCGTTGAGTGCCTGGATCAAAGGCACCGAGCCGCGCTGGCCCAGCCAGTGCACGAAGCTCTGGACGCCGCTTTCAATGATCGCCTCGGCCTGCTGCACTGCTGCCTGGCGTTTCTCTCCGGCGCTTTGCACCAGGGCCGAAAGATCGTCGACGGTGTAAAGATAGACGTCCGACAGGCGAGCCACTTCAGGCTCCACATCGCGCGGCACGGCCAGATCGACCATGAACATCGGACGGTGTTTGCGCGCCTTCAATGCTCGCTCGACCGCGCCCAGACCAATGATGGGCACCGAGCTGGCAGTGCATGAGATCACGGCGTCGAATTCACCCAGGCGTGCCGGCAGGTCAGACAGGCGCATTGCCTCGGCGCCGAAGCGGCCCGCGAGCTTTTCGCCGCGCTCCAGCGTGCGGTTGGCCACGGCCATCGCGCGGGGCTGGCGTGCCGCGAAGTGCGTGGCGACGAGTTCGATCATCTCGCCGGCGCCGACGAACAGCACCTTGGTGTCGTGCAAGTCTTCGAACAGTTGCGACGCCAAGCGCACAGCGGCGGCGGCCATGCTGATGGAATGCGAGCCGATCTCGGTGGAAGTGCGCACGTCTTTCGCCACCGAGAACGAGCGCTGGAACATCTGGTGCAGCGTGGTGCCCAGCGTGCCGGCGGTGCTCGCTTCGCGAACGGCCTGCTTCATCTGGCCGAGGATCTGTGGCTCGCCCAGCACCATGGAGTCGAGCCCACTGGCGACGCGGAAGGCGTGCCGTGCCGCGGCGCCGTCTTCGAGCACATAGGCGTGGTGCATCAGCTGGTGCCTGTCGACACCGCCGCGGCTGGCCAGCCAATCGACCGCGGGCATGACCATGCCGGGTTCGGCGGCGCAGTACAACTCAGTGCGGTTGCAGGTGGACAGCAGCGCCGCCTCCGGTTCACCGTCACGGCGGTTCACGCGGCTGCGAAACTCCTGCAGGGTGGGGCCGAGTTGCTCAAGGGTGAACGCAAATCGGCCCCGCAAATCCAGCGGTGCCGTGGTGTGGTTCAGCCCGAGGGCGAAGACGCTCATTTCCAGATTATAAAATTTCGCATCGTTCCAGGGGCTGCCGCCCGTCGGAACCCTCTCGGAGCGTGACGCAATGGGCGTGTTGGATGGGCTGTGGCATCTGTTGAACTTCTTCGCTCCGGCCGTGGGAGTGGGCGTCGTGGCCGCCTGGCTGGCCAAGTTGCTGTGGTGGCGCGAGCTGAAAAGCGCGTCGCCCTGGCGCATGGCGCTTTGGGCCGTGGCCGCTTCGTCGCTGGCCTTGGTCGCCGGTCTGCTGTGGACGGGTCATGACGGCAAGATGGCCACCTATGGCGCCATGGTCGTGGTGTGCGCGCTGGCCCTGTGGTGGGCCGGCTGGGGCAAGAAGCGGAGCTAGACGAGCGCGGCGCTGTCACTGGTCACCACCTCGGCGCGCAGGGAGTGCGGGTAGGCCTGGGTGATGTTCACGTCGATCATTTGCCCGATCAGGCGCTGAGGGCCCTTGAAGTTGACGATGCGGTTGCACTCGGTGCGGCCCATCAGCTCGCTGGCGTCCTTGCGTGCATTGCCTTCGACCAGAACCTTCTGCACCGTGCCGACGCGTGACTGACCGATCAGGCGCTGATTGGCTTCGATCACTGCCTGCAGCTGCTGCAGCCGAGCCAGCTTGCGCTCTTGCGGCGTGTTGTCATGCAGCGCCGCGGCAGGTGTGCCGGGGCGCGGGCTGAAGACGAAGCTGAAGCTGCTGTCGAAACCGACGTCGTCGATCAGCTTCATCATCTTGTTGAAGTCGTCTTCGGTCTCGCCGGGGAAGCCGACGATGAAGTCGCTCGACAGGCTGAGGTTCGGCCGCACTGCGCGTAGCTTGCGCACCGTGCTCTTGTATTCCATCGCGGTGTAGCCGCGCTTCATTGCCATCAGGATGCGGTCGCTGCCGTGCTGCACCGGCAGGTGAAGGTGATTCACCAACTGAGGCACGCGGGAATAGACGTCGATCAGCCGCTGCGTGAACTCGTTCGGATGGCTGGTGGTGTAGCGGATGCGTTCGATGCCCGGGATCTCGGCGACGTATTCGATCAGCAATGCGAAGTCGGCAATGTCAGCGGTATCGCCCATCGCGCCGCGGTAGGCGTTGACGTTCTGCCCAAGCAGGGTCACTTCCTTCACGCCTTGTGCGGCCAGGCCGGCGACTTCGGCCAGCACGTCGTCGAACGGGCGCGAGACTTCCTCGCCCCGCGTGTACGGCACGACGCAATAGCTGCAGTACTTGGAGCAGCCTTCCATGATGGAGACGAAGGCCGTCGCGCCTTCGACCCGTGCCGGCGGCAGGTGATCGAACTTCTCGATCTCGGGGAAGCTGATGTCCACCTGAGGGCGGCGTTCGTGTTTGCGCTGTGCCAGCATCTGCGGCAGGCGGTGAAGCGTCTGCGGGCCGAACACCACGTCGACGTACGGTGCGCGTTCGATGATGGCCGCGCCTTCCTGGCTGGCCACGCAGCCGCCCACGCCGATCATCACGCCCTTGGCCTTGAGGTGTTTCACCCGGCCGAGGTCGCTGAAGACTTTCTCTTGCGCCTTTTCGCGCACCGAGCAGGTGTTGAAGAGGATGAGGTCGGCTTGTTCGACATCGGTGGTCTGCTCATAGCCTTCGGCGGCGGCGAGCACGTCGGCCATCTTGTCCGAGTCGTACTCGTTCATCTGGCAGCCGAAGGTCTTGATGAAGACCTTCTTGGAATTGGAGGTTGGCATGGCGCAGGCCCCTGTGTGAATTAGGGCTTGGTCCAGGTCTGCGCTGCCGGGTCGAATTGCCAGGCCTGCGCTTGCTCCAGCGTTTCGGGCCAGGGCTTCATGGCCACTTCTTCCTTGCGCAGCAGCCACACGTCCCTCACCAGCCCCGACTGATCGATGGTGTAGTTGACGACGCCCTTGGCACCGACCAGTGCGCCCGACATCACCAGCAGGTTGTTCTCGCCGCGGATGCGCGAGCCCGGTGCCAGCTGCGTGGACTTGCCGTTGAGCAGGATCTGCGGCGGCGTGCCGAAGGTGATCGTGCCGCGCAAGGCGTTCTGCGGAAAGTTGCGCTGGACTTGAGCGGCAGCGGGCAGCGCGAAGCTGATGGCTGCGGCGGCAGCGATGAGACAGCGGTACATGGTGTAGATCCAGTGGCTGTTGAAGGAACGAGGCGCAAACAACAACGGCTCCGAGTCAGAGACCGGGAGCCGCAGGTAAAACATGTTCTGGTGGCGCTTCAGGGATTCGAACCCCGGACCTGCGGATTATGATTCCGTCGCTCTAACCGGCTGAGCTAAAGCGCCTGAGCCGCGCATTATAGCCATCACTTCACGGCGTTCGCTTCGCCTCTCTTGCACGGCCCCACCCAACTGCATGTTCAGCTTCTTCAAGAAAAAACCCGCGGTGCCGGACGCTGTCGCGGCGCCCGTTCCTTCACCCTCTGAGACTCCTGCAGTCGAACGCAGCACCTGGCTCGACAAGCTGCGTGGCGGTCTGCGCAAGACGAGTTCGGGCATCGCCCGCGTGTTCACCGGCACCCAGATCGACGACGCGCTGTACGAGGATCTCGAAGCCGCTCTGTTGATGGCAGACACCGGCGTGAAGGCCACCGAGTTTCTGCTGACCGATTTGAAGCGCCGCGTGAAAGAGTCGCGCATCACCGATCCGGCCGCAGTGAAGGGCTTGCTGGCCGACGCTGTGGCCGAGTTGCTCAGGCCCCTGGAAAAACCGCTGCGCGTCGGCGAGCACAAGCCGATGGTGATGATGGTCGTGGGCGTGAATGGCGCCGGCAAGACCACCAGCATTGGCAAGCTCACGCGGCACCTGGCCGATGGCGGGCAGAAGGTGTTGCTGGCGGCCGCCGACACCTTCCGCGCTGCGGCGCGCGAGCAACTGGCTGTGTGGGCCGAGCGGGCCGACCTGCCTGGCTCGGTGCGCCAGCGGGTCGAGATCGTCAGCCAGGAAAGCGGTGACCCGGCGGCAGTGAGTTTCGATGCGGTCGTTGCCGGCCAGTCACGCGGCTGCGATGTTGTGATTGCCGACACCGCCGGGCGCCTGACCACGCAAACGCACCTGATGGAAGAGCTGAAGAAGATCAAGCGCGTGATCGGCAAGGCGCAGGCCGGCGCACCGCACGAAGTGCTGCTGGTGGTGGACGGCAACACGGGGCAGAACGCGCTGTCGCAGGTCAAGGCCTTTGACGACGCCCTGAAGCTCACCGGCCTGGTGGTGACCAAGCTCGACGGCACGGCCAAGGGTGGCGTGCTCGCGGCGATTGCTCGCGAGCGGCCGATTCCGGTCTACTTCATCGGGGTGGGCGAGAAGCTCGAAGACCTGCAGACTTTCGATGCGCGCGAGTTCGCGCAGGCCCTGCTGAGCTGACGCAGCGGCTCAGCGGATCGACGGACCCGACCCGCGCGGGGGCATGGGCGCCAGCGGGGCGGCCGCGCTGTCCAGGTCGTCGAACCAGGTCGAAGAGGGCGGATCACGCTGTTCCAGCCCATCGTCTTCGACCATTGCGAGGTTCGGTTCGAGAACTGGTGCGGTGCCCACGGGCGATTGCATCGGCGGTGTGCCCGTCGCAGCAGCTGGAGCCGGTTCCGGCGGGTTGAACGGCATGTCGGCCGGCATCTTGAGGATGGCATTGCGTGCGCCGATGGCGTTGGGCAGCGCGTCTTCGCGCCACACATGCAACGGAATCTCGGCGGCCTTGAGCACGCGGTCCATGCGTGCGTGGCGTTGCTTTGCGCGATCGTTCTCTTGCGATTCGGGGGCGCGAATGTCGACCACGGCAATGACCTGCGAGACGCTGTCGCACACCACGAGGTCGGCGCACATCACGCCAACGCGCCGCAGCCACTCCGAATAGGAATGGCGTGTCGGCACCTTGAGGAACCGTGCCAGCGGCACCTGGGCCAGGATGATGTGGTCGGGCAAGGCGGCTCGCAGCGCCGCATAGGCCTTGCGCTCCGAGGCGGTCATGATGCGAGTGGCTTGCGGGTGCCAGGACATCAGCGTATCCAGCCCCTCCGCAGCCTTGGCCTTGCCGCGCCGGGCGGGTTCTTCACGAGGGGCGCGCTGCTTCATCCAGGCCCAGACAAGGCCCACCAGCACCGCCAACCCACCAACGATCAGCAGCAATTGCATGTCGATTGACCACCTGTGTTCTGCAAATGCAGACCATATCCGCCCCGTGTGGAGCGGTCAACCGGTAACCCACCAACAGTCTTGTGCATCAGCGCATGCCGCCAGGCCCGCCCAGGCCTTTCATGCCGCCCATGCGCTTCATCATCTTCATGAGGCCGCCGCCTTTCATCTTCTTCATCATGCCCTGCATCTGTTCGAACTGGTTGAGCAGGCGGTTGACCTCCTGTACCTGAACCCCCGCACCGGTGGCGATGCGGCGCTTGCGGGTGGCCTTCAGCAGCTCGGGCTTTCGGCGCTCCAGCGGCGTCATCGAGTTGATGATGCCTTCCATGCGCCGCACGTCGCGCTCGGCGCGGTCCATGTCGGCCTGGCCGAGGTTGGCGGCCTTGCCGGTCATCTGCGTGGGCAGCTTGTCCATGAGCCCCGCCAGGCCGCCCATCTTCTTCATCTGGCTGATCTGCGAGAGGAAGTCGTTGAGGTCGAAGCTGTCTCCGGATTTGAGCTTGTCGGCTAGTTTTTGCGCCGCAACAACGTCGACGCCTTTCTGCACTTCTTCGACCAGCGCGACGATGTCGCCCATGCCGAGCACGCGGCCGGCATGGCGTTGCGCGTCGAAGACTTCCAGCCCGTCGATCTTTTCGCTGACGCCGGCGAACTTGATCGGCGCGCCGGTGATCTGCCGAACCGACAAGGCCGCGCCGCCGCGTGAATCGCCGTCGGTCTTGGTCAGCACGATGCCGGTCAGCGGCAAGGCGTCCTTGAAGGCCTTGGCGGTGTTGATCGCGTCCTGGCCTTGCATGGCGTCGACGACGAAGAGCGTTTCCACCGGCTTCAGCGCAGCGTGCAGCTCGGCGATCTCCTTCATCAAGGCTTCGTCGATCGCGAGGCGGCCGGCGGTGTCGACCAGCAGCACGTCGAAGTAGTGCTTGCGGGCGTAGTCGAGCGCGGCGTTGGCGATGTCCACCGGCTTGTCGGTGGCGGTGGACGGGAACCATTCAGCGCCGGCCTGCTTGGTCACCGTCTTCAGCTGCTCGATGGCGGCAGGGCGGTACACGTCGGCCGAGACGGTCAGCACCTTCTTCTTGCGCTTCTCGATCAGGTGCTTGGCGAGCTTGGCCGTGGTGGTTGTCTTGCCGGCACCTTGCAGGCCCGCCATCAGGATCACCACCGGCGGCTGCGCGACGAGGTTGATGTCAGACACCCCCTCGCCCATGGTGGCGGCGAGTTCGCGGTTGACGATGCCCACGAGCGCCTGGCCCGGCGACAGCGAACCCACGACCTCGGCGCCGAGCGCCTTCTCCTTCACGCGGGCGACGAAATCGCGCACCACGGGCAAGGCCACGTCGGCCTCGAGCAAGGCCATGCGCACTTCGCGCAGCATGTCTTGCACGTTGCTTTCGGTGATGCGGGCCTGGCCGCGCATCGTCTTGACGAGGCGACTCAGTCGATCGGTGAGGGCAGAAGCCATTGGGGGAGGGCGGTGCACGAGAAACCGGGCACGCGAAAGTACACTGTGGCGATGATTTTATCGTCGGGCTCATCCGAGGCATCCAACGCGTCCGCCATGCTTGCGCTGTGGGTACCGAGCGCACTGGCTTTGCTGGCCTATGCCGCGGCGGTGCTGTTGCGCGAAGAGTCGTCCGGCGCATGGCCGCGGCGAGCCCTCTTCGTCGGCTGGTTGGCGCATGCGGTGGCCATCGTGATCGACATGGCGGGTGTGGGTAGCCCGCTGCCGGGTGCGCGCTTCGGGTTCGCGCCGGCTTTGTCGGCCACCTTGTGGCTGGTGTTGGCGGTGTATGCGGTCGAGAGCCGCTGGCTGCCTTTGCCCGGCGTGCGACGCACGCTGGCGGGCCTGGGCATGGTGGCCGTGGTGTTGGCGGTGGCCTTCCCGGGCGAGTTCAGGCCGCAGGTTGTGTCGAACTGGGCGCCACTGCATTGGGCGCTGGGCATTGCGTCGTACGGTTTGTTCGGCGCGGCGGTGTTGCATGCCGCCATGCTCGATAACGCCGAACGGCAGATGCGGCTCAAGTCTCAGGGAGGCGCCGGCATGCCGCTGCTGCGCCTGGAACGCCTGACCTTCGAGTTCGTCGTTGCGGGCTTTGCGCTGTTGTCGGCCACGCTGGTCTTGGGGTGGTGGTTTTCGAGCCCATGGCGCTGGGATTACAAATCGGTCTTCTCGGTGTTGGCCTGGCTGGTGTTTGCCGGATTGCTCATCGGCCGGCAGACGCTCGGCTGGCGAGGTCGCCGCGCTTCTCGCGGCGTGTACGCGGGCGCATTGCTGCTGTTGTTGGCCTATGTGGGTTCGCGCTTCGTGCTCGAAGTGATCTTGCAGCGCCCCCCGTCATGAGGTTCACGCGATGAAATTCCTGGTCTTGCTGGTGGTGATCGTCGGTGTGTTGTGGCTGATGCGCAGCCTGCGCAAGCCGACGCTGCCGCCCACGCCAAAGCCGCCGCCTCCTCCGCTGCAGAACGAAGAGATGGTGGCGTGCGCGCAATGCGGCGTGCACCTGCCCCGCACAGAGGCCTTGCCCGGACGCGGTGGCGTCTTCTGCGGCGAGGCTCATCGCAGCGCGTTCGAGGCCGGACGGAACGAGCGATGAACAGCACGTCGCGCGGCAACGATCGGCGCAGTGGCGACCGACGCCGCGCGGCTGTGCCGCAACCGCGCCCGGCGGACGAATCCTGGTTCGGTGCGCTGGGCGTCGATGGCGATACCCAGCTTCGCGAGGATCCGCGTACCGGTGGAGACGAATCCCGCTACGACGGCAGTTGGGCCGCGCCCGGCGCCAGCGAAACGGATTCGCGCTTCCTGACGCGTCAGGCCCGCCGCATCGTCGGGTCGGGGCAGACGGCCTTCCAGCGCATCTACAGCGCGTTCATTGCTGCACGCGCTGCGCTCGGTGTGGCGCTGATTGCCACTGTGGCCGTCGCGGGGCTCTTCGGGGTGCGGCCGCCTCTGGTGGTCGTCGTGATCAGCGTCGCCTACGCGACCTTGGCCTTGGCGATGTGGACCTTGCCGCGTCTTCGGCGCGAGGCCGCGCCGAAGACGATGGCGCGGATGCAGAGCCCGCAGTGGCTCGCGACCATCGGGGTCGACATCGTCTGCTTCACTGCCCTGCATGTGCTCTCGCCCGCGGCCAGCCTGAACTACGTGGCGCTGCTGGTGCTGCCGGTGCTGATGGCCGGCGTGCTGACGCCGAGGCTGATTGCACTCGCCACGGCCGCCATCGTGACGCTGGCCTTGTTGGCCATTGCGACCTGGGGCGTGTTGCAGGAGCGTGGCGACATCACCTTGCTGATGACGCAGGCGGCGCTTGCCGGCAGCGGTTTTTTCGTCATCACCTTGCTCGCCGGTGAGCTCGCGGGGCGCCTGGCGCGCGAAGAACTGACGGCCAAAGGCAGCCTCGAGCTGGCGCGCCAGCAGGCCCAGCTGAACCGCCTCGTGATCGAAGAGATGCAAGAGGGCGTGCTGGTGGTCGACCGCCGCGGGCGCGTGCGTGCCGCCAATCCCGCGGCGCGCGCTTTGCTCGCGCCCGATGGCATGTGCCGCGAGGCGCCCTTTCAACTTCGCGGCGTGGAAGCCTGGGGCAGCCTGGTCAAGTCCGTGGAGCGAGCCTTTGCCGAGGCAGCCTGGCCCGAAGCCGGGCGCGACGTGCTGCTCGACTTCGACGGCGCCCCTGCCCGCACCCTGCGCGTTCGCATGCGCTTCACCCGCCGCCGCGAGCCCAAGGCAAGCGAAGAGTTGTGCGTGCTGTTCATCGAAGACGTGCGCAGCATGCAGGCCCGCACGCGGCAAGAGAAGCTGGCGGCCATGGGGCGCGTGTCGGCCGGCATCGCGCACGAAATCCGCAACCCGCTGGCCGCGATCTCGCAGGCCAATGCGCTGATGGCGGAAGACGCGACCACGCCGTCGCAACGCCAGCTCACGCGCATGGTGACCGACAACGTCGAGCGCCTGAAGCGCATCGTCGACGACGTGATGGAAGTGGCTCCCAGCGATGTGCAGGTCATGGGAGCCATCGACTCCAGTGCGCTGGTGGCTGCCGGCTGCGTGGAATGGGCGCGTACCGCCGGGGTGACCTTGGGCGAGCAGAGCGTGCTGCGCGTGGACCTGCCCGACGAGCCGGTGGGTGTGGTGTTCGATGGCGAGCATCTGCGGCGGGTCTTGATCAACCTGCTCGACAACGCCTACCGGCATGCCAGCAAGGTGCCTGGTGCGGTGCGCCTGCACCTTGCGGTGAAGGATGAAACCCATGCCATGCTGAGCGTGGCGAGCGATGGCGCCCCCATTCCGCCCGACGTGGAGCGCTACCTGTTCGAGCCCTTCTTCTCCACACGCAGCCGAGGCACGGGGCTCGGCCTGTATATTTGCCGTGAACTGTGCGAGCGCTATGGCGCACGCATCGACTACCGGCTGCGCAGTGCGGCCGAACCCAACCGCAACGAGTTTTCGGTCGCGATGCGCCGCCAGGCCTTGCCGGCGAGCGCGGCCACTGAAGCCCGACTTCATCTGACATCATGAGACTGTTCACCTGTTTAGCTCGGGCCGAGCGCCGGGTCGCTCCCAAGCTGGCCCGCATTTCCTTTGGGGATCGTCGAACGTATTCGTTCGGCGAGGGGCGGTCATGACATCACCTTCGCACTTCAGCCTGTTGGTCGTCGACGACGAACCTGATTTGCGCACGCTCTACGAACTGACCTTGCTGCGCGAGGGCTATGACGTCGAAACGGCCGGCACCGTCGAAGACGCATTGCTGCACCTGAAAGACCGCACCTACAGCGCCGTCATCACCGACATGCGCTTGCCCGACGGCACGGGCCTCGACCTGCTGCGCCGCCTCGAAGAAACCGGCCGGCGCGAGAAGGCCATCGTGATCACCGCCTATGGCTCGGCCGAGAACGCCGTCGAGGCGCTCAAGGCCGGCGCCTACGACTACCTGACCAAGCCCGTCGACCTGAAGCAGTTCCGTGCGGTGGTGGCCTCGGCCCTGGGGCGCAGCGCGTCGACCGTGCCGACCGTCGTGCCGTCGAACCTGCCCTCGGAGAATGGCGCCCCGCAACGGCCTGTCGCGCCGCCTGCAGCCATCGTGTCGCCGGCTGCGGCGGTCAGCCAGGCCATGGGCCGCATGGCCGGCCAGTCGGCTGCCATGCAACAGGTGCGGGCGCTGGTCGACAAGGTCGCGCGCAGCATGGCGCCGGTACTGGTACACGGCGAGTCGGGCACCGGCAAGGAACTGGTGGCGCGCTCCATCCATGAGGTGAGCCCGCGTGGCGGGCAGCCTTTCGTCCCGGTGAACTGCAGCGCGATTCCGGAGCACTTGCTGGAGGCCGAGTTTTTCGGCTATCGCAAAGGTGCATTCACCGGTGCCGCCGATGACCGCGAAGGTTTCTTCCAGGCAGCCAATGGCGGCACCTTGTTCCTCGACGAAATCGGCGACCTGCCGCTGGCCATGCAGAGCAAGCTGCTGCGCGCCATCCAGGAGCGTTCGGTGCGGCCGGTGGGCGCCGTCACCGAGCAATCCGTGAACGTCCGCATCCTCAGTGCCACCCACAAGGACCTGGGCGCCGAGGTGCAGGCCGGGCGGTTCCGGCAAGACTTGTATTACCGCCTCAACGTCATCCAGATTCGCGTGCCGCCGCTGCGCGAGCGGCTCGAAGACCTGCCCGCGATCTGCGACAGGGTGCTCGACCGGATCTCGCGCGACGCCGGCGTGTCGCCGGCCCCGCGCATGACCCGCGACGCCCTGACTCACCTCGGCCGCTACGGCTTCCCCGGCAACGTGCGCGAGCTCGAGAACCTGCTGCACCGCGCGGTGGCGTTCGCAGGAAGCGAGTGGATCGACGTCTCGGACCTGGGCGTGCTCGATCTCGCCTTGGGCAGTGGTGATGTACCGTCGATGAGTAGTGCGCCGGTCGTGGCACCCACGCCTTTGCCGTCTGCGCCCGCGCAACCGCCGGCACCCGCACCCTTGCCGACCGATCTGGCCGCCTTCCTCGACGAGGTCGAGCGCGACGTGCTCGAACGTGCGCTCGAACGCTATCGCTACAACCGCACTGCTGCGGGCGCCAGCCTCGGCTTGTCTTTGCGGCAGATGCGTTACCGCATGGCGCGGCTGGGCGTGCATGTCGGCGGCGACCCCGACCCGGTCGACGCCGATCGCGGCGATGAGGCGTGACCCGAGCGCGTCGATGACCCATGACGCAGTCGCCATCTCCGGCTGACGCAGGCTGGTTGCCGCAGGCGCGGCCGATCCCTTCGCCCAACTTCGGGCCCCGCCCCGAGGGCACCGAAATCAGCTTGGCTGTCGTCCATTCCATCAGCCTGCCGCCGGGTGAATACGGCGGCGACGAGATCGAGCGCCTGTTCACCAACCGACTCGACTGGGACGCCCACCCGTACTACCAGCAGATTCGCGGCGCCACGGTGTCGGCGCATTTCGTCATCCGGCGCGACGGCGAGCTGCTGCAGTTCGTCTCGTGCGACGAGCGTGCCTGGCACGCCGGGCGATCGTCATGGCAGGGGCGCGAGAACTGCAACGACTTCTCCGTCGGCATCGAACTCGAAGGCCTGGAGGGCGAGCGCTTCGAGGCAGAGCAGTACACCGCACTCGCTGCGCTTCTGCAAATCTTGGCGCAGCAGTATCCGTTGCAGGGCGTGGTGGGCCACGAGCATGTGGCACCCGGTCGCAAGATCGATCCCGGCCCCGGCTTCGATTGGCAGCGGTTGATGGCGCTGCTCGCTTGGCCTGGTCGGTATTTTCCCGAAGGCGTTCAGCGCACGGCCTGACGCGAGCCCTGGTGTCGCGAGCGGCGACGCCATGATTCATGCGCGCTGCCAGCCGATATGCGCCTGAATGCCGCATCAAGAGGCGCATGCACTCCACCGAGGGCGCAATCACGCCCACTGCAGGCTGGCGCTGGTTTTTCAGTGGGCTGAGGCCCCTGCTGACAAATCCGGGAAGACGCTATTGGTAGTGCTTGATACCCCCCGAGCCCCCAGATATAGTGTGCCTTCGTGTTATCCTTCTACTTCTGAAATACCCTTCCATGCTCAAGATCAGCGCCCCGTTTTCTGGGTTGCCCGCGCAAGGCGGCGTTCTTCTGCAGAGCAAGAGATGCAAGGCGCCGCAACCGGCGCAACACCGTTCTCACTTGATGTTCACCCGCCCTTGGTTCGCCGAGGTCGGCTGCGGCTTTTGCGGCTGAGATCGCAAAGCCGTTCGATGAACGCGTGAGATTGATATCCACCGAACCGACATGACGACAGGGAACACCATGCAGCAAACCGTCTCCTCTCCCACCGCCAACCCGCTGGCCACTCCACGTTCCAGCTCGGCACCGACCGGTGCTGCCGTGTCCGCCTACCAGGGTTACCAGATCATTCGCCGCAACGGCGCCGTGGTGTCCTTCGAGCCCAACAAGATTGCCGTGGCGCTGATGAAGGCGTTCCTGGCGGTGCATGGCACCCAGGGTGCCGCGTCGGCCAGCGTGCGCGAGACGGTGGACGGGTTGACCGAGTCGGTGGTGCGCGCGCTGCTGCGTTCGCGCCCGGGCGGCGGCACCTTCCACATTGAAGACGTGCAAGACCACGTCGAACTCGGCCTGATGCGCGGCGGCCACCATGAAGTGGCACGTGCCTACGTGCTGTACCGCGAGCGCCGTTCGCAAGAGCGCGCCAAGCAAGGCGTACCGGCCGTGGTGGCTGAACCCGCGCTGATGGTGACCGACCGTGGCCAGCGCGTGCCGCTCGACATGCAGCGCCTGCAGACGCTGGTCGAGTCGGCCTGCGCCGACCTGGGCGCGGATGTGAAGCCCGAACCCATCCTGGCCGAGACCAAACGCAACCTGTACGACGGCGTGCCGATCGACGAAGTGCACAAGGCCGCCATCCTGGCCGCCCGCACACTGATCGAGAAGGATCCCGGCTACACCCGCGCCACGGCCCGCCTGCTGCTGCACACCATCCGCAAGGAGATCGTTGGCGAAGAGCTGCTGCACGCCGAGATGCACGCCCGCTACGCCGAGTACTTCCCGACCTTCATCAAGAAGGGCGTGCAGGCCGAGTTGCTCGACGAGAAGCTGATGCAGTACGACCTGGTCAAACTGGGCGCTGCGCTCAACGCCGACCGCGACCTGCAGTTCGACTACCTCGGCCTGCAGACCCTGTACGACCGCTACTTCCTGCACATCGACGAAGTGCGCATCGAGATGCCGCAGGCCTTCTATATGCGTGTGGCCATGGGCCTGGCGCTGAACGAGATCGACCGCGAAGCCCGCGCCATCGAGTTCTATGAGGTGCTGTCGACCTTCGACTTCATGAGTTCCACGCCCACGCTGTTCAACGCCGGCACGCGCCGCTCGCAACTGTCGAGCTGCTACCTGACCACCGTGGCCGACGACCTCGACGGCATCTACGAAGCGCTGAAAGAGAACGCGCTGCTGTCCAAGTTCGCCGGCGGCCTGGGCAACGACTGGACCAACGTGCGCGCGCTCGGCTCGCACATCAAGGGCACCAACGGCAAGAGCCAGGGTGTCGTGCCCTTCCTCAAGGTCGTCAACGACACGGCCGTGGCCGTCAACCAGGGCGGCAAGCGCAAGGGCGCTGTTTGCGCCTACCTGGAAAGCTGGCACCTCGACCTCGAAGAGTTCCTGGAGCTGCGCAAGAACACCGGCGACGACCGCCGCCGCACCCACGACATGAACACGGCGAACTGGATTCCCGATCTGTTCATGCGCCGCGTGATGGAAGGGGGCAACTGGACGCTGTTCTCGCCCAGCACCTGCCCCGACCTGCACGACAAGTTCGGCAAGGCCTTCGAAGAAGCCTACACGCGCTATGAAGCCAAGGCGGCGAGCGGCGAGATCAAGCTCTTCAAGACCATGCGTGCCTCTGACCTGTGGCGCAAGATGCTCTCGATGCTGTTCGAGACCGGCCATCCCTGGATCACCTTCAAGGACGCCTGCAACGTGCGCTCGCCGCAGCAGCACGTCGGTGTCGTGCATTCGAGCAACCTGTGCACCGAGATCACGCTCAACACCAACGAGAGCGAGATCGCCGTCTGCAATCTCGGCTCGGTGAACCTGGTTCATCACCTGAAGGACGGTGCCGACGGCGCCAAGGTGATCGACCACGCCAAGTTGAAGAAGACGATCGCCACCGCGATGCGCATGCTCGACAACGTGATCGACATCAACTACTACGCCGTCAAGAAGGCGCGCGACTCCAACCTGCGCCACCGGCCGGTTGGCCTGGGCATCATGGGCTTCCAGGATGCGCTGTACGAGTTGCGCACGCCTTACGCGTCCGATGCCGCCGTGTCGTTCGCCGACCAGTCGATGGAAGCCGTCTGCTACTACGCCTACTGGGCCTCCACTGAGCTGGCCAAGGAACGTGGCCGCTACTCCACCTACCGCGGTTCGCTGTGGGACCGTGGCATCCTGCCGATCGACTCGCTCGAGTTGCTGGCCGAGCAGCGCGGTGGCTACGTCGAAGTCGACCGCAGCACCACGCTGGACTGGGGCCTGCTGCGCAGCCGCATCAGCGAGCACGGCATGCGCAACTCCAATTGCGTGGCGATCGCGCCGACGGCGACCATCTCCAACATCATCGGCGTCAGCGCGTCGATCGAGCCGTCGTTCGGCAACCTGTCGGTCAAGTCCAACCTGTCGGGCGAGTTCACGATCGTGAACGAGTACCTGGTTCGCGACCTGAAGAAGCTCGGCCTGTGGGACGACGTGATGGTCATGGACCTCAAGCACTTCGACGGCTCGCTGCGCCGCATCGACCGCGTGCCTGAAGACCTGAAGGATCTGTACGCCACCGCATTCGAAGTCGAAACGCAGTGGCTGGTCGAAGCTGCGGCGCGCCGCCAGAAGTGGATCGACCAGGCGCAGTCGCTCAACATCTACATGGCCGGCGCATCGGGCAAGAAGCTCGACGAGACCTACAAACTCGCCTGGCTGCGTGGTCTGAAGACCACCTACTACCTGCGCACGATCAGCGCATCGCAGACCGAGAAATCGACGGTGAAGGCAGGCCAGATGAACTCGGTGTCGAGCGGCAGTTCAGCACCCGTGAAGGCCGCTGTTGCAGTGGTTGCATCGACTGTCTTGGCAGTCGACGCAGAGCCTGCAACCGACATCAAGTTCTGCGCGATCGATGACCCGACATGCGAAGCGTGTCAGTGATGAGCGTCGCTCTTTCGACGTGATTCAAGTTGCTGTGCAGCATTGATTTTCGATGCAGCACAGCAACAGCGAAGCGGCTGCAAAGTCAATAAGTGCTTGGTGTTTAGACACAACACTCCGATAATTCAAACGCACAGGAAATCCACTATGTTGGTTTGGGAAGAAGACCTTAAACCCTCGTCATCTCACAAAGCGAGCCCCGCGCAGAGCATGCTCTCTCAAGCGCGCGCAGTCGCTCCGACTCCTGTCTTCGAAGCTGCTGTTGCACACGCTGCCGAGTCAGTTGCAGCGGCTGTCGGCACACACCGTGTCAAGGCCGCCGACAAGCGCATCATCAACGGCAAGACCGACGTCAACCAGTTGGTGCCGTTCAAGTACAAGTGGGCTTGGGAAAAGTACCTCGCCACCTGCGCCAATCACTGGATGCCGCAAGAGGTGAACATGTCGCGCGACATCGCGACCTGGAAAGACCCGAACGGTTTGACCGAAGACGAGCGCCGCATCATCAAGCGCAACCTCGGTTTCTTCGTCACTGCCGATTCGCTGGCCGCCAACAACATCGTGCTGGGCACCTACCGCCACATCACCGCGCCCGAATGCCGCCAGTTCCTGCTGCGCCAGGCGTTCGAAGAGGCGATCCATACGCACGCTTATCAGTACATCGTGGAGTCGTTGGGTCTCGACGAGAGCGAGATCTTCAACGCCTACAACGAAGTCAAGTCCATTCGCGACAAAGACGAATTCCTGATCCCGTTCATCAACGCGATCATGGATCCGAACTTCGTCACCGGCACACCGGAGAACGATCGCACGCTGCTCAAGTCGCTGATCGTTTTTGCCTGCCTGATGGAAGGCCTGTTCTTCTACGTCGGCTTCACGCAGATTCTTGCGCTGGGTCGCCAGAACAAGATGACCGGGGCGGCCGAGCAGTACCAATACATCCTCCGCGACGAGTCGATGCACTGCAACTTCGGCATCGACCTCATCAACCAGATCAAGCTTGAGAACCCGCACTTGTGGACGGCCGACTTCAAGGCCGAAATCAAGGTGCTGTTCATGAAAGCGGTCGAACTCGAATATCGCTACGCTGAAGACACCATGCCTCGCGGCGTGTTGGGCCTCAACGCATCGATGTTCAAAGGCTATCTGCGCTACATCGCCAACCGGCGTGCAACGCAGATTGGTTTGGAAGAGCTCTTCCCTAACGAGGAAAACCCGTTCCCATGGATGAGCGAAATGATTGACCTGAAAAAGGAGCGCAACTTTTTCGAGACGCGTGTCATCGAGTACCAATCCGGTGGCGCGCTCTCGTGGGATTGACGCTTTTGCAAAACAGCAAAACAGGTCGTATGTGGCAGATCAAGATTCGCGGGTCGCTTGGATTCACCGACACAGAAGCGGTGAACAGCGTCTCGCAACCGTATTCATCGCACCGGAGCGCCCCTCCTGGGCAGACTTTCGGGTGGTGAATTGCCGCTGGGTGCCGACATGGCGTCGGAACACAGCGGTGTTTTTTCAACTTGATCAAGGAGAAATGTAATGGCAACTGCAAAGAAGGCTGCGGCTAAGAAACCCGCAGTGAAAAAACCGGCGGCAAAGAAGGCTGCTGTGAAGAAGGTCGCGGCGAAGAAGCCGGCAGCCAAGAAGGTCGCGGCTAAGAAGAAGCCTGCTGCCAAGAAGGCTGCTGCTGTCAAGAAGCCAGCGGCGAAGAAGGTTGCGGCCAAGAAGCCCGCTGCCAAGAAGGCTGCTGCAAAGCCGGCAAAGAAGGCTGCTGCAAAGAAGCCGGCTGCCAAGAAGGCTGCTGCAAAGAAGCCGGCTAAGAAGGCTGCGGCCAAGAAAGCCGCGAAAAAGCCTGCTGCCAAGCCGGCTGCGAAGAAGCCTGCGGCGAAGAAGCCCGCTGCCAAGAAGGCCGCGCCAGCTCCTGCTGCCCCTGCTGCGAAGCCCGCAGCAGCCCCGGCTGCAAAAACCGCGCTGAGCCCTGCTGCAGCGTGGCCTTTCCCGACGGGCGCCAAGCCCTGAGTGACAAGGCTCTGAGAGTACGAAACCCGGCTTCGGCCGGGTTTTTTTGTCCGCTTCAAGCGAAGCGGGCAGTGCGATTCAGAGTTCGAGCGCGGCCTTGTCGATGGCGTGGTTCTGCCCGCCGCGGCAGGCGATCTTCAATGCGCCGACGTGGTTGCCGAGCACGACGCAGCGCTCCAGGGGCCAGCCGCGCTCCAGGCCGTACAGCAGCGCACCACGGAACGCATCACCGCAGCCTGTCGGGTCCAGCACCTGCTCTGCTTTCACGCCGGGGACATGTGTGCGTTGGCCTTGCTGCCAGAGGTCGCAACCCTCCGCGCCCAGGGTGACGATCACGCCCCGCAGGTGCGACTTCGACAGCGTCTCCAGCGTCTTGCCCGTCCGGTCGCACAGCATGCGGCCTTCGTAGTCGTTGACTGCCACCCAGGTGGCCTGGCTGACGAACTTGCTCAATTCGTCGCCATTGAACATGGGCAAGCCTTGGCCCGGGTCAAACACGAACGGGATGCCCGCTGCAGCGAACTGCTCGGCATGCTGCAGCATCGCGTCGCGACCATCGGGCGCGATGATGCCTACCTTGATGTCGCTGCGTTCCGAAGGCACGGCCGAGCGATGGGCCAGTTGCATGGCCCCAGGGTGAAAGGCGGTGATCTGGTTGTTGTCGGCGTCGGTCATGATGATGGCTTGCGCGGTGTACGTCTCGGACTCGGCGCGCACGAACTCCGTGCTCGCGCCCCATGACTTCAGACGCGCCAGGTAATCCTGCCCATCCGAGCCTACCGCCGCCATCACCAGCGGCTCGCCACCGAGCTTTCTCAAGGTGTAGGCGATGTTGCCGGCGCAACCGCCGAACTCGCGCCGCAAGGTCGGCACGAGGAACGACACGTTGAGGATGTGCATCTGCTCCGGAAGAATCTGCTCGGCAAAGCGACCGGGAAAGTTGGTGATCGTGTCGAACGCTAGCGAACCGCAAATCAAGGCAGGCATGGGAGCTCCAGAAACTGAGGGAAGCGCAGCAGGCCGACTGATCAGCGGCACTGCGCTGAGGTCAAGGGTAAAAAATTTCGACGGTATAGCCGCTGATGCGCTGCCCGTTCGTGGACGCGAGCAGCACCTGCAGATTGGACTCGCTGCCGGGCGCGAGCACCGCAGGGTTGACCCGGAAGTCGCTCGGCCCCAGAGCGCGGCGTGAAACCAGTTGGCCGCTCGGATCGGTCAGGCTCAAGTCGACCCACGGCATGGTCAGCAACAGAGCGCCGCGGTTACGCAATACGACGGCCAGGCGATAGCCCGTACCGCCCGGTGCAGGCGACAGCGTGCTACTTTCCACAGCCACATCGTCGATGCGACGGGGCGCACCAATCTGGCAGTGCAGCCACTCGCAACCTTGCGACAACCACGGGCGCGTCGACGGCCATTGAGCCGCCCACAGATCCCGAAACTGGTAAGCCGCCTGGCCGGCGAGGCTTCCGATCAGCAGCAAGGACAACACGGACAACATGACCCGCATCGCCGGACTGCGCCAACGCTCGCGTTGCTTGGCCTGCTGTACAAAGCCGGGGCCGCGGCGCGCGGCCTCGAGCTTGGCGCGCGCTTCTTTCACTGAGGAGCGGGCGATGCCCGTGCCCTTGCTCTTACCTCCGCGCTTGTCCGGCGTGCCACCGGCCAGCAGCGCGGTGTTGAACTGCGCATCGGCAAAGTCGACTCGGTCGCGTGCTTTGACGGCCTGCGCCGGCGTCTGTTCTACGTCGGCCTGCTCAGGTTGGAAGAAACGCGAGTGGATGCGGTCGCCGTCACTGAGCTGGAACACATCGTCGTCGTCATTGGGTGGCTCGGGCTGCAGCGGCTGGGATTCGAAGGCGGCCGTGACGGTGGCGGCGAGCGGCGCGGGCGGGGCCGAGGGTGGCTTCCAATTCGGTGGCGCGTCACGCTCCAGGTCGAACAGGCCTTCGATGGCGTTGAAGACCTCGTTGCACCGGCCACAGCGCACCCAGCCTTCGGAGACCTTGAGCTGGTCTTGAACGACTCGGAAGACGGTGCCGCAGGTGGTGCAACGGGTGGCCAGACTCATGGCGAAATCATGCCATGCCGCTTCATCTCGAAAGACGCGCCGTCATCAGAATCCAGCCATCTTCGCTGTCGCTCACCGTGAGCGCGCACCACGGTGCATAGGCTTCTTTCAACTCGTCGGCCTGGCGCTCAAGAATGCCAGCCAACACCAGATCGCCACCCGACTGCACGTGTCCGCACAGCAGCGGCGCCAGCAATTTGAGCGGTGTCGCGAGAATGTTGGCCAACACCAGGGTGTATTCGCCTTGAGCGGCGTCGGGCAGACCAGAGTTCAGCTGCACGCCGTTGGCCTGCGCATTGGCCATCGTCGACGTGACCGCCGCGGGGTCGATGTCGACCGCGTCGATGTGCTTCGCGCCGTGCAGTGCTGCACCGATCGCGAGGATGCCCGAGCCGCAACCGTAGTCGAGCACGCGTGGCCAAGGCTTGGCATGCTGCGCAGTCCAGCGCAGGCACATGCGCGTCGTCGGATGCGTGCCGGTACCGAAGGCCAACCCCGGGTCGAGGCGGATCACTTGCTTGGCTTCGGCCGGCGGCTGGTGCCAGCTCGGCACGATCCAGAAACTCGGTGTCACGGCAACCGGCGCGAACTGCGATTGCGTCAACCGCACCCAGTCTTCGTCAGGCACGACTTGAAGCGACTGCAGGTGTACATCAGTCGCCCAGTCCTGTGCCAGCAACAAGGTCGCCGCCTCGGTCGCGACCTCATCGGTGGTGAAGAGGGCCTTCAAGATCGAACGTTGCCAGCCGCCGCGCGGCGCCGGCATGCCGGGCTCGCCGAACAACGCGCGCTCGGATGACGTGTCGGCATCAGCGTCTTCGACCGATACCGACAACGCGTCCAGCTCGTCCATCAAGGCGTCAGAAACTGGCTCGACCAGATCTTCCGGCACCAGCAATAACAACTCAACCATCGCCATGGACTCTGTGCAAGCGAAGCGACGCACCCATCAAGCAACGCCCGAAAGGACCGGCTTTGCCGGCCCGATGGGTGGCGCCCCCCGGGGGCAGGAGCGAAGCGACTGGGGGGCTCATCGTTTGTGTTCGCTCATCCAGCCTTCGAGGTAGTGAATGCTGGTTCCACCCTCGATGAACTTGGCATCGGCCATCAACTCGCGGTGCAGCGGGATGTTGGTCAAGATACCTTCGACCACCGTCTCAGACAAGGCGATGCGCATCCGCGCCAACGCTTGGTCGCGCGTGTCGCCGTGCGTGATGATCTTGCCGATCATCGAGTCATAGTTCGGCGGCACGAAGTAGTTCGTGTACGCATGCGAATCCACGCGCACGCCCGGGCCGCCGGGAGCGTGCCAGGTGGTGATGCGCCCCGGCGAGGGCGTGAACTTGTACGGGTCTTCGGCGTTGATGCGGCACTCGACGGCGTGGCCGCGCATCTGGATCTGCCGCTGCGTGAACGGCAGCTTCTCCCCGGCAGCTACGCGGATCTGCATCTGCACGATGTCGATGCCGGTCACGAGCTCGGTCACAGGGTGTTCCACCTGCACGCGGGTGTTCATTTCGATGAAGAAGAACTCGCCGTTCTCGTACAAGAACTCGAAGGTGCCTGCACCGCGGTAGCCGATCTTGCGACAGGCGGCGGCGCAACGGTCGCCGATGCGCTCGATCACACGCCGCGGAATGCCCGGCGCCGGCGCTTCTTCGATGATTTTCTGGTGGCGGCGCTGCATGGAGCAATCGCGCTCACCCAGCCACACGGCGTTCTTGTGCTCGTCGGCCAGCACCTGGATCTCGATGTGGCGGGGGTTCTCGAGGAACTTCTCCATGTACACCGCCGAATTGCCGAAGGCCGCCCCAGCCTCGGCCCGTGTCGTCTGCACGGCATGGATCAGCGCGGCTTCGGTGTGCACCACCCGCATGCCGCGGCCACCGCCACCGCCCGACGCCTTGATGATCACCGGGTAGCCGACCGCTCGACCCTGCTTGATGATTTCCTTCGGATCGTCGGGCAAGGCGCCTTCGGAGCCCGGCACGCAAGGCACGCCCGACTTGATCATGGCCTGCTTGGCCGAGACCTTGTCGCCCATGGTGCGGATCGACTCGGGCGTCGGCCCGATGAAGGTGAAGCCGCTCTGCTCCACGCGCTCGGCGAAGTCGGCATTCTCCGAAAGGAAACCGTAGCCGGGGTGGATGGCCTCGGCATCGGTCACCTCGGCCGTCGAGATGATGGCCGGCATGTTGAGGTAGCTCTGTGCCGAAGCGGCCGGGCCGATGCACACGGCTTCGTCGGCGAGCTTCACGTACTTGGCGTCGCGGTCGGCTTCTGAATAGACGACGACCGACTTCACGCCCATTTCTCTGCAGGCCCGCTGAATTCGTAGTGCGATTTCGCCCCGATTCGCGATCAATATCTTCTTGAACATGCAGAGCCTTATTCGATGATGAACAAGGGCTGTCCGAACTCGACGGCCTGGCCGTTCTCGCACAGGACCTTGGTCACGGTGCCGGACTTGTCGGCCTCGATCTCGTTCATGATCTTCATCGCTTCGATGATGCAGATCGGCTCGCCTTCCTTGATGGTGGAGCCGACCGTCACGAAGGCCTTTGCACCGGGGCTGGCCGCGCCGTAGAAGGTGCCGACCATCGGCGACTTCACGGTGTGACCGGCCTCGACAGGGGCTACCGCCTCGGCCACGGGGGCGGATGCGGCCGCTACCGGCGGTGCTGCAGCCACGGGCGCTGCGGCATACGTCATCTGCGGCGCTGCGACCATGGCATGGGGGTCGGCCTTGACGATGCGGACCTTGCCGTCGGCTTCGGTGATCTCGAGTTCGGAAATGTTCGATTCAGACACCAAGTCGATCAGTGTCTTGAGTTTGCGCAGGTCCATGTGTTCTCCAACTCCTGTCGTTGTAAGAGGCTTCGGCCGCCATCGAGGCAGCCAGCTCAGCTCAAGCCGATCTTGTCGGCCGGCCAGTCGAGCCGCGCTTCAGCGCGTGGCTCAGGGCGAGACGGTATCCATCTGCGCCCAACCCAACGATCACGCCTTCGGCGAGATCTGAAAAATAGGAATGGTGGCGGAACGGCTCACGGCGGTGGACGTTCGACAAATGCACTTCGATGAAAGGAATGGCCACACCTGCCAAGGCATCGCGCAGCCCGACGCTGGTGTGGGTGTACGCGGCCGGGTTGATGATGATGAAGGCCGTGTCATCTTGCCGAGCGGCCTGCACGCGGTCGATCAAAGCGCCTTCGTGGTTGCTTTGGAAGGTGACGAGCGTTGCGCCTGCTTCGGCGGCGATCTTCGTCAGTTCAGCATTGATTTGATCCAAAGTCACGGCGCCATAGACCTCGGGCTCGCGTGTGCCGAGCAGGTTGAGGTTGGGGCCGTGAAGGACAAGAATCTGCATGAGCCGGGAGGCACTTCAAAAGCGAAGGCTGAACTTTACGCGTTTTGCGCACCGTTCAACCCAAGAAGCGAAATTATTGCCCTCAGGACAATTGCTTCACCCAAGCACTCAGATCTTCGGGCGTGATCGTGCCCAGCTTGCGAAAAACCACAGCACCTTGCCGGTCGAAGACGGCGCTGAAAGGCAGTCCGCCGCGCTCGTTGCCCAGCGATTTCGCCAAGTCCACGCCCGTGAAGCCAGCCAGGCCGATCGGGAAGGCGACCGGCACCTTGGTCAAAAACTCGCGCACCGGCGTTGGCCCGTCGACCGCCAAGCCGACCACCTGCCAGCCTTGCGCCTGATGCTCCCGATGGAAGGCATCGAGCATCGGCATTTCCTTCACGCAGGGCGCGCACCAGGTCGCCCAGAAGTTCAGCACCAGTGGCTTGCCGCGCAGCGGGCCCATCGAGAGTTCGCCGCCACCCGGCTGGTCGAAGCGCTGCGTCCACAACGATTGTTCGGCATCGCTCAAGCCTGCGCCGGGGCGGGTTCGCCACCAGGCCCACCCGGCACCGCCTGCCGCAGCGACCACGGCCACGGCGCCTGTCATCAACATCTGGCGGCGGTTCATGCGCCCTCCATCCGGCGGCGCAAGGCGGCCAAGTCGCCGCGCTCGGACTGGCCGCGGGCATCGGGCTTCAGCGCACCGCGCAAGTCGTCGTGGTCGAGGATGGTCAGGTGCACCGTCACCGATTCGCCGAGTTCGGCGCTCATGCTGCTGACGGTCAACACGTCGATCGGTTTGCCGCGCGGCCCGTCCAGGCTGCCCACGTCATAGTCGACGCGTTTGTCGATGAGGGCCAACTCGGCCTCCTTGGAGTCATCGCAGAACAGCTGCAGGTGCACGCTGTTCAGGCGTGTGGCCGTGCCGCGCCACACTGCGCCGGTGAGGTAGGGGCGAAAGGCCTGCAGCCGTTCCATCCAGAGAATGGCCACCTGGCGCAGTGCCTGCAGTTCGGCGGGCTGGGTGTCGGCGCAGAAGAGTTCTATATAGGCGCGGACTTCGTCTTCCACTTCGTCATTGCCCGGCAAGTCCACCGGGCGAACGCTGTTCTTGCCGAGCTGCTTCGCGGCACGGCGCTTGGCGGGGCCGTATTCCATGCCTTCCTCGACGATCAGGCGCGCGGCCGCGCTGGCCAACTCGGCACTCAGGTGGGAACTCATCCGGGGATTCTAGGGAGATGCCGGCCGCCACGTCGCTATGCGCCTGCCTCTCAAGGGGGCGCTACGGCAATTCCACAGCGCCCATGCGGGCAGCGACGGTGGAGGCGCGGCCCAGCACATAGGCCGAGCCGGGCCGCTTCTCGAAGCGCTTGGGCGCCGGCAGCATCACCGCGAGCCGGGCCGCCGCAAAGCTGCCGAGCTGGCTGGCGCCGACGTGGAAGTAGTGGCGCGCGGCCGCTTCGGCGCCGAACAGGCCCTCGCCCCATTCCACGTTGTTCAGGTAGATCTCGAGAATGCGCTGCTTGGGCAGCAAGGCCTCGAGCATGAAGGTGATGACGAATTCCTGGCCCTTGCGCAGCAGGCTGCGCTCGCTGGAGAGAAACAGGTTCTTGGCCAGCTGCTGGGTGATGGTGGAGCCGCCCACGATCTTCACGGTTGCAGGCTTCACCGCAACCGGCCGGTTGCTGCGCGTTGCCTGGCGCAGCTGGCGTTCGTTGATCTTCTCGGCCTGGGCTTCGGCGCGCTGGTTCTTCTCCCAGGCTTTTTCCAAGGCGTCCCACTCCACGCCGCTGTGGTCCAGGAAGCTCGCGTCTTCGGAGGCGATCACGGCGCGCTTGAGGTTGTCGGAGATCCGGTCTTCGCCGACCCACTGCTGGCTCCACAGCAGCCGATGCTGATCCTTGATTAGACGCTGGACTTCCGAGCGCTGAAAGGTGGTGGATTGCGGGTCGACCACCAGCATCAGGCCGACACGCGCCAGAAAGTAGAGCTGCAGCGCCAGGGCCGAGATCACCAGCAGGCCGAGGATGCGCGCGACTTGTTTCATGGCCATTACTTCGCCGCCAGCCGGGCGCGCAGGGCGCTCAGCACCGGCGCCGTGTCGGGCCGCACGCCGCGCCAGATGAAGAAGGCTTCGGCCGCCTGCTCGACCAGCATGCCCAGTCCGTCGCGTGAGCGGGCTCCGTGCTGCTCGGCCCAGGCCATGAAGCCAGCGGCTGCGAGGCCGTACATCATGTCGAGCGCCAGGCCGCCCGGCCGCAGCACGTCGGCTGCGACGGGAATCTCGGCACCTTGCAGGCTGGTTGCGGTGGCGTTGATGACGACGTCGAATGCCGTGCCGCAGTCGGCCAAGGGCCTTGCGGCGAGGGCGGTGCCATGCTGCGCTGCCAGCGAAGCATGCCGTTGCAGCAGCGCCTGCGCCTTGTCGAGGCTGCGGTTGGCGACGGTCAGTTCGGCCGGGCCGGCCTCGATCAGTGGCCCGAGCGCGCCGGCGGCCGCACCACCGGCACCGATCAGCAGCACGCGGGTGCCGTGCAGGGGGGCGCCGGCATTGCGCTCGATGTCGCGGACCAAGCCGATGCCGTCGCTGTTGTGCGCCACCCAGCCCGTCGCCTCGAAGCTGAGCACGTTGGCGGCTTGCGCCAATTCAGCACGTTCGCTGTGGCGTTGGACGAGCTTGAAGGCATCGAACTTGAAAGGCACGGTGACGTTGCAGCCCCGCCCGCCTGCCGCGGCGAAGGCCGCCGCGCTGTCGGCAAAGCCGTCCAGCGGGCACAACAAGCGGTCGTACACCATGGCCTGCCCGGTCGCTTCGGCGAACCGGGCGTGGATGAAGGGCGACTGGCTGTGCTCGACCGGGTTGCCGGCCACGACGTAGCGGTCCACGGAGTGCTTCACTGGGTTTTCTGGGTCGGGCCGGCGACGGAGGTCTCGAAGCCCTCTTCGCGCGAGAAGCGGAAGCGTGTCGGGATCACCAACTGGTCGGCCTGCTTCTTCATCGCCGGCGAGAACGAGCCGAACGGCGCGGCGGCCTGCACGATGGAGATGGCCCGTTTGTCGAGCAGCTTGGACTGCGAGGCCTGCACGATCTCGGTCTCGACGATGCGGCCGGCCGAGTCGACGGTGATGATCATCGTCAGCTCGCCGTAGAGCTTCTTGCCCTGGTACTCGGGAAAGTTGCGCGTGCCGCGGTCTTCGATCTTGCGGCGCAGCTGGTCGTAGTAGATGGCGTAGACCTCTTCGCGCGTCGACGGGCTGATGTAGCGCTTCTTGGGCCGCGCATTCTCTTCGTTGATGCGCTTCTCGATCTCGGCCAGCAGCTGCAGCAGCTGGCGGCGGCGTTCTTCCTGCGAGCGGTCTTGTGGGGTGCCGCGGTCGCGCTTGGGGTCGGGCTGCGGCATCGTGGCGAGTTCGCGGCGCACCTGGGCGAGCAGCTGCAGCTGGGTCTCTTGCAACTGCTCGATCTGCTTGCGTGCGTCTTCGGCCGATTCGCCGAGTTCCGTCAGGTCGGAGCTGGGCAGCGGCGAAGTTGCGCGGCCGCGGTCGACCTCACCGCCACCGGCGAGGTTGCGCTGCGCGATTGCTTGCGCCTTCGACGGCGCCTCGCTGGAACGCGAGTTGACCAGGATCACTTCGAGCGGGGTGTCCTGGAAAGTGCGGTTGAAGCCTTCCGGGTCAATGGCCGGCCAGGCCAACAGCGCCGCGTGCACGGCGATGGAGGTGGTCAGCGCAATCTGCAGAACGGAAAATTTCTTCGCCATGAGCGGTTCAAACAGCGGGCGCCGATGCTACTGCGGGTTCGTCTGCAGGGGCTTCTTTGTCGTCGTCTGCCACGTCGATGGCCAATGTGAGCGGGCCTGCTGCGGCTTGTTCTTCGCCTTCGTCGATCGCAGCATCGTCGGCTTGGGTTGCCGGGTCATCCAGGCGCTGCAGCACGCTGGCGTGCACGTCGAGCGTCAACAGGTCGGTGCCGTTGATGCGAACGCGTACACGAGCGCCGCGCGGCAACCGCTCCGCACCGACCGCGCGGAACACGAGCGGCAGCTCGTCGGAGCGCACCAGACCATCTTTCATCACGGCGGCGTCGATCTCCTGCAGGCCGTGCTGCGCCAGGTACTGCAGCGTCCAATAGCGTTCGATGCCCGACTGGAAACCGTTGTACGCGGCGTAGGCCTCGTCGAAGCCCGAGATGATGGAAAACAGCGCCGCATCCTTGGGCTTGAACGGCGCGGCCAGCGCGGCGGTGCGGCCGTGGCGCGCGCAGGCAATGATCTGCCACTGGTTCACCAGGTCGACGTAGCGGCGCAGCGGTGACGTGGCCCAGGTGTACTGCGCCACGCCCATGCCGGCGTGCGGTGCGGCCTTGGTGCCCATGCGCACCTTCACACCAGGCGCCATGCTGGCCTGGCTGCGGTAGATGCCGGGCACGCCCAGCTCGTTGAGCCAGCCGCCCCAGGTGCTGTTGGCAAGAATCATCGCCTCGGCCACGATCAGGTCGAGCGGCGCGCCGCGCGTGCGGGTGCTGATCAGCACCTGCTCGTCGCCCTTGGGTTCGGCACCGTTGTTGCCTTCGAGGCGGAAGTTGTAGTCGGGCCGGTTGAACAACTCCGGCTTGCCGCGCACCACCTCGCGGCCTGCCTTCAGATGGCGGGCGAGTCGGAACGCGAAGGCGAGTTCGCGCGCAAAGGCATAGCTCGCCTCAGCCTCACCGGTGAGCGAGGCTTCGGTGATCACGCTGTCGAGCTGGTCGTGCCGCAGGTTGGCGGCAATGGGCACGCGCTCCAGCCGCGTTTCGCTGCCCTTCACGGCGAGCGTGGCTTCGTCGAAGCTGACGTAGAGCGACACGGCAGGGCAGTCGCGGCCTTCCATCAAGGTGTAGGTTTGCACCACCTCGTCGGGCAGCATGGTCAGCTTGTAGCCGGGCATGTAGACGGTGGACAGGCGGTCGCGCGCCACCTTGTCGATCGGCCCTTCGGGTGTGATGGCGAGGCCCGGCGCCGCGATGTGAACGCCGAACACCACGGTGCCGCTGCCCAGGCCCTGAACCGACAAGGCGTCGTCGATTTCGGTGGTCTGCGAATCGTCGATCGAGAACGCTTGCACGGTCGCGAGAGGCAGCGCGTCCTTGATCGCCGGTGCCTGCAGCGCAGGGAAACCGGTGCCTTTGGGAAAGTTCTCGAACAGGAAACGCCGCCAGTGAAACTGGTACGGCGAATCGATGGCGCCGGCCGACTTCAGCAGATCGAGCGGCGCCTTCTGCGCCAACTTCGAAGCCTCGACCACGGCCTTGTACTCGGCGGCGTTCTTGTCGGGCTTAAAGAGGATCTTGTACAGCTGCTCGCGCACCGGCACCGGGCAGGTACCGGCCACCAGCTCGCGCGCCCAGGTGTCGATCTGCGCGGCAATGAGCTTCTTGCGCTCGATGCCCAGCAGCGCCGCTTTCACGATCTCTTCGGGCGCCTTCTTGAACACGCCTTTGCCGAGACGGCGAAAGTAGTGCGGTGCTTCGAACAGGCGAAACAGCGCTGCGGCCTGCTGTGCCGGCCCGGCGCTGGCGTTGAAGTAATCGCGTGCCAGATCGGCGAAGCCGAAGTCGCTCTCGGGCGCGAACTCCCAGGCCAGGTCGAGATCGATGTCTTTCGCCAGGCGCTGCCCTTCGGCCAGCAGGTCGGCCGGCGTGGGCTTGTCGAACTTGAGCAGCACGTTGGCTGCCTTTACTTTCACGCGCTTACCCGAGTCGAGCTCGATCTGCATCGAGCTGTCGGCTTCGGACATCACACGGCCGGCGAGGAATTTTCCGGCGTCTTCAAACAATGCGTACATGGCGCGGATTGTCGCCTGAAGAAGGCAGGCATCAGGGCGACGGCGCCAGTTCGAGGAAGTGCAACAGGTGTGGCAAATGCGTGTCGAAATCAGACAGCGCATGGTCGCTGCCCTCGACGATGCGAAGGTGGGCGCCGCGGTAGCGCCCGCTCATCTCGCGCCAGTCGAGCACCTCGTCACCGGTGGCGATCACCGCGAAGTAGCGCGAAGGTTCCACCAGCTTGGCAGGCGTCATGTCGCGCAGTTGATCCACATACGCCGGCAGGAAGAAGAAGCGCTCTTCGCTGTGCCAGGCGGTGGTTTCGCCGATGTAGCGCGTCAAGTCGCGCGCCGGGTCGACAGCAGGGTTGATCAGGCCGGCCTTGCAGCTCAGGCGCTCGGCCATCACGGTGGCATAGAAGCCGCCGAGCGAACTGCCGACGATCACCGTGCGCCCGATCGGCCACTCCGAGACGCCTTGTGTCAGCAGCTCGATGGCTTCGCGCGGTGAGGGCGGGAGTTGGGGGCACCACCATGTCAGCCGCGGTTCATGTTCCTTGACCCAGGCGGCCATGCGGCGCGCCTTGGCCGACTGGGGCGACGAGCGAAAACCGTGCAGGTACAGCAAGTGCGTGGGGGTCATGGAACTGGATCGACAGAGGGCGGCTCGAAGCGTTTCGCCAGCACGGCAAACGCCAGGGCGTGAAGTTTGCCCGACTCCGAACGACTGCATGCCCTGCGGTGTGAGATCGACCCTAAACTGATCTCATCGCATCGTCGCCCACAAGGACCTTCTCGTGAAAGATTCGAACCCTGGCCATTCCGTCGGGCTGCCTTCACCGCGGACGCTTGGCGTCGCCGCCGTTCTGATCCTGCAGGCCTGTGCGACGCCCGCGCCGGCCCCGGACGCGGCCAAGGCAAAGCCCACGTCCACGGTGGCGGCCAACACGGCGGCGGTGCCGGCGCCGGTCGGCAGCGCGGCTGCTGCGGCGAGCGCTGCATCGGCGGCCTCAGGCGCGGCGGGAGGTGCAGCCAAGCCACCACCGGACCCGAGCCAGCCCAAGCCCTTCGACGAGGTGATCAAGGGTGCCACCCAGCAGGCCGGCTTCGTGCCCGTCTGGCGCAAGGACGACAAGATCTGGCTGGAGATCCCGGCCGAGCGGCTGGACCAGCCTTTCATGCTGTCGGTGAACGTGGGCAGCTCGGTCGGCGAGCGCGGCCTGTACGCGAGCCAGATGGGCCCGTCGTGGCTCGCGAGCTTCCGCAAGATCGGCACCAGCCAGATGCAGCTGATCGCGCTCAACACCAGCTACGTGAGCAGCACTCCCGGCATGAAGACCGCGGTGGAACAGGGCTTCTCGCAGAGCCTGCTGGGGTCGGCGGCCATTGCGAGCGCGCCGCACCCGCAGCGCAAGTCGGTGCTCATCGATGCGGGCTTCTTGCTGACGGACATTCCGGGCTACTCGACACGGATCGAGCAGGCCTTCCGCATGCCGTTCTCGCTCGACCGCGGCAACTCGTACTTCGAGAAGACCCGCGTCAGCGACGAGATCACCACCATCAATGCACGGGTGCATTTCTCGACCAGCCGGCTGTCTGCTCCGCCGCTGGTGCCGAGCCCGGTGCCGGTGCCACCGCCGCCTGTGACCACGCCCGATGCGCGCAGCATGTTCGTCGGCTTCGTCTACAGCTTCACCCGCCTGCCCGAGCAGCCGATGGCTCCGCGCATCACCGACCCGCGCCTGGGGCACTTCTTCGACGTCGTGACCGACCTGGGCACCGACCTGAAGGCCAACCCGCGCGTGCACTACGTCACCCGCTGGCGCCTGGAGAAGCAGGACCCGGCGGCCGAGCTGTCCGAGCCCAAGGTGCCCATCGTCTACTGGCTCGACAAGAACATTCCGCCGCAGTACCGCAAGTCGGTCGAGGCGGGCGTGCTGGAGTGGAACAAGGCGTTCGAGAAGATCGGTTTCAAGAACGCCATCGTCGTGCGCCAGCAACCTGACGACGCAGAGTGGGACAACATGGATGCGCGCCATGCGTCGATCCGCTGGTTCGTCGGTGCCGACGTCGGTTTCGCGGTTGGCCCCAACCATTCCGACCCGCGCACCGGCGAGATCATCGACGCCGACATCGGCATGAGCGATGCGTTCGGCCGCGGTTCGCGGCGCTTCATCGTCGAAGACGTGGGCACCAGCGCTGCGGCAACTTCATCGAACGGCGCCGGGTTCTCGCGCGGCGCCCAGGCTGCCTACTGCAACTACGCACAGGAGGCTGCGGCCGAGATGGACTTCGCGCTCGATCTGCTCGAAGCGCGCGGCGACATCGCCCCCGACAGCTCCGAGGCTGAGGCTTTCGTGCAATCGGTGATCAAGGACACGATCATGCATGAGGTGGGCCACACGCTGGGCCTGAAGCACAACTTCAAGGGCTCCACCGTCATCAGCCGAGCCAAGCTGCAAGACAAGGAGTTCACCGAGAAGAACGGCATCTCCGGCTCGGTGATGGACTACAACGCCTACAACCTCGCGGTACACGGCGAGAAGCAGGGCGCCTTCAACAACACCACACTCGGCCCCTACGACTACTGGGCCATCGAATACGCGTACAAGACGGTGGCTCCTGCCGATGAGGCGGCAGAGCTGTCGCGCATTGCCGGGCGCAGCACCGACCCACTGCTTGCCTACGCTGACGATGCCGATGCCGGGGGCGGCGTGGGCAACGACGGCATCGACCCGCTGGTCAACCGCTTCGACCTGGGCGACGACCCCTTGGCTTACTACGAGAAGCGCCTGCAGCTGTCGCGCGAACTCTGGCAACGGGTGCAGGACCGAGCGCCGCAGCCAGGCGACGAGGCCACGCGCCAGCGCCGCATCTTGCTCAGCGGGTTCAGGCAGCTGGGCCGCGCCACCGAATTGGTCGGCAAGTACGTGGGCGGCATGCACACCGTGCGCGATCTGCCCGGCACCACCGGGCGCGCCGCCTATGTGCCGGTTGAGCCGGCCAAGCAGCGCGAGGCCTTGCAGTTCCTGGCGACGGGTGTGTTCAATGCCGACAGCTTCCGCTTCAAACCGGAGTTTCTTGCGAGCCTCTCGCCCGACTACAACGAGTGGGAGCGCGGCGGGCCGGTGAGCATTCCGTCGACCGTGCTGCAGCTGCAGGCTGCGGCAATGGATCGATTGCTGAGTCCTGGAACCGCGTCGCGCCTGATCGACCTGCCCTCTTATGTGAGCGGAGCCAGCAAGCGCAACATCATTTCGCTGGCCGAGGTCTACAGCACGCTGCAGAGCGCCGTGTGGAGCGAACTCAAGACCGGCAAGGAGATCGACCGCCTGCGCCGCAACCTGCAGCGCGAGCACCTCAAGCGGATGCAAGGCCTGCTGATTCGCAACACCGGCCTGCCGGCCGATGCGCTGAGCCTGGTGCGGATGAATGCCACCGAGTTGCAGGCGCAACTCAAGCGCGCGTCAACCAATGGCAGCTTGTCAGTCGAGAGCCGTGCTCATTTGCAAGACAGCTTGTCCCAACTGACAGAGGCCCTGCGCGCTTCCATGCTGCGGTCTTGACGACCAAAGCGAGCGAAGCGATGCGTTCTTCAAGCAACGCCCGTGGATCCGGCTCTGCCGGTCCACCAGGCGGCGTCCCTCGGGGGCAGGAGCGATAGCGACTGGGGGGCTCAACCCCCCAAGGCGGTCAACAGTTTGTCGTGGATGCCGCCGAACCCGCCGTTGCTCATGCACAGCACATGATCGCCGGGGCGGGCGGCCTTGCGCACGGCGGCGATCAGGGCTTCGATGGTGTCGGTGACGATCGCCTTGTCGCCCATGGGCGCGAGCGCTTCCTTCGCGCTCCAGCCGAGGTTGCCCTGGTGGCAGAACGACAGGTCGGCTTCTTCGAGTGCCCAGGGCAGCTGGGCCTTCATCGCGCCCAGCTTCATGGTGTTGGAGCGCGGCTCGAACACCGCGAGGATGCGCTCCATGCCGACCTTGCGCCGCAGGCCGTTGACCGTGGTGCGGATGGCGGTGGGGTGGTGCGCGAAGTCGTCGTAGACCTTCACGCCGCCTGCTTCGCCGCGCAGCTCGAGGCGGCGGCGCACGTTCTCGAAGCTCGACAGCGCCTTGCCGGCGATGTCGGGCGCCACGCCCACATGTTCGGCGGCGGCAATGGCCGCGAGTGCGTTGAGCTGGTTGTGTTCGCCCAGCAGTTGCCAATCGACGCGGGCGATCTTGAGGCTGCCGCGCAGCACGTCGAAGGCATGCGGCTCGCCGCGGGCGCGCAGTGCGCCGGGTGTTTCTTTGCGGGTGCCGAAGCGCACCACCTCGCTCCAGCAGCCGCGCTCGAGCACGCGCTGCAGCGACTCTTCTCGTGCGTTCACGACCAGCCGGCCCGTCGCAGGCACGGTGCGCACGAGGTGGTGGAACTGCGTTTCGATCGCGGCCAGGTCGGGAAAGATGTCGGCGTGGTCGTACTCGAGGTTGTTGAGCACGGCGGTGCGCGGCCGGTAGTGAACGAACTTACTGCGCTTGTCGAAGAAGGCGGTGTCGTATTCGTCGGCTTCGATGACGAAGGGCTTGCCCACGCCGCCCTGGGGGGCGGCATTCACGTTCCCCAGCTTGGCCGACACGCCGAAGTTCTGCGGCACGCCGCCGACCAGGAAGCCGGGCTCCAGGCCCGCCTTCTCCAGCATCCACGCCAGCATCGAGGTGGTGGTGGTCTTGCCATGTGTACCGGCCACGGCCAGCACATGCCGGCCCTGCAGCACGTTCTCGGCCAGCCACAGCGGGCCGCTGGTGTAAGGCAGGCCGGCGTCGAGAATGGCCTCGACCAGTGGGTTGCCGCGTGAGACCACGTTGCCGATGACGAACAGGTCAGGCTTCAGGGCCAGCTGGTCGGCACCCCAGCCTTCGATGAGTTCGATGTCGAGTGCGCGCAGCTGGTCGCTCATCGGCGGGTAGACGCCCGCATCGCAGCCGGTCACTTTGTGGCCGGCCTCGCGCGCCAGGGCGGCCAGGCCGCCCATGAAGGTGCCACAGATGCCGAGGATGTGGATGTGCATGGGGAGAAGGTAAGGTGTCGTGCGCCCGGTTGCGACACGGGCACGAGATTCAGGCAAGCGCTTTTCGTGCCACCGCGATGGTGTCGGCGATGTCTTGCGTGCTGTGCGCGGCGCTGACGAATCCGGCCTCGTACAGCGCGGGGGCCAGGTAGACGCCGCCGTCGAGCATCCCGTGGAAGAAGCGGTTGAAGCGTTCCTTGTCGGTCGACATCACGGTGGCGTAGTTTTGCGGCAGCTCGCCAGCAAAAAAGAAGCCGAACATGCCGCCTTGGCTGTCGCCGACGAAGGGCACGCCAGCGTCTCGGGCGGCGGCCGTGAGGCCTTCTACCAATTGGCGGGTGCCGCCCGAGAGCCGGTCAAAGAAGCCGGGCTTTTGTATTTCTTTCAGCGTGGCCAGCCCGCAGGCCGTGGCCACCGGGTTGCCCGACAGGGTGCCGGCCTGGTAGACCGGCCCGAGCGGTGCGAGTTTTTCCATGACCGCGCGCTTGCCGCCGAAAGCCGCCAGCGGCATGCCGCCGCCGATGACCTTGCCGAACACGCTCATGTCGGGCGCGAAACCCGGGATGAGCTGGGCGTAGTGGCCTTGGGCACCGGCCAGGCCGACGCGAAAGCCGGTCATCACCTCGTCGAACACCAGCAGCGCGCCGTAGTGCGTGCACAGCTTGCGCAGCATGTCCATGAACGGAACGCTGGCACGCACGAAGTTCATGTTGCCGGCGATGGGCTCGATCATCACGCAGGCCAGGTCGTGGCCATGCAGCTCGAACGCTTCTTCGAGCAGGGCGACGTTGTTGTATTCCAGAACCAGCGTGTGCTGCACCACTTCGGCGGGCACACCGGCACTGGTCGGGTTGCCGAATGTCGCCAGCCCGGAGCCGGCCTTCACCAGCAGCGCGTCGGCATGCCCGTGGTAGCAGCCCTCGAACTTGATGATCTTGTTGCGCCCGGTGGCGCCGCGGGCCAGGCGGATGGCGCTCATCGCCGCCTCGGTGCCGGAACTGACCAGGCGCACTTGGTCCATGCTGGGCACGAGCTTGAGGATCTCTTCGGCCAGCTCGATTTCGCGCTCGGTGGGGGCGCCGAACGAGAAGCCGTCGAGCGCGGCCTTTTGCACGGCTTCGAGCACGCCCGGGTGGCCATGGCCCAGGATCATCGGTCCCCAGGAGCCGATGTAGTCGATGTAGCGCTTGCCTTCGGCGTCGAACATGTACGGGCCTTCGGCCCGGGCGATGAAGCGCGGCGTGCCGCCGACGGCCTTGAAGGCGCGCACTGGCGAGTTCACGCCGCCGGGGATGACGCGCTGGGCGCGTTCGAAGAGCTGCGCGTTCGTCGTGGTTTCAGTGGACATGGCGCGGGTCCTTGGGTGCTTGTTCGTCGGTGCCGGCGTCAGCGCCTTCTTCGCCTTCCTCGCCCGGAGGCAAGGCCCAGAAGAAGCGGTCGGGAATCACGTTGCCCATGCCCGGGCGGAAACCGGCGTCAAGCGCCTGGTCCAGGAAGGCCAGCGATTCGCCGACGGCCGTGTGCAACTCGCTGCCGGCTGCCAGCAAAGCGGCCAGCGCGGCCGAGAGCGTGTCACCCGCCCCGACGAAACTGACCTCGAAGCGCTCGAACTTCTCGCCGGTGATGGCGCCCTGGGGCGAAGCCAGCACGTTGTCGAGGAACTGGTCAGGCAGCGGCACGCTGGTCACCAGCACGAAGCGGGTGCCGTGCTGCGAGGCTGCCACGGCCAGCTCGCGCGGCGAGGCCGGGCGGTCGCTGCTCCAGTCGGGCAGCAGGAAGTTGGTGAGCGTCTGGTGGCTGCCGACCAGCACTTCGGTCTGCGGCAGCACCAGCTCGCGAAACGAGTCGAGGTAGGCCTGCTGGTCGTCTTCTTCGACCCACGACAGGTTGGGCATGTAGGCGACCAGGGGCACGTCGGGGTAGTCGGACAGCACCTCGGCCACAGCGCTCACGCCCTCGGCCGAACCGAGAAAGCCGACCTTCCAGGCGGCGATGGTCACGTCTTCGAGGATGCTGCGGGCCTGCTCGACCACCACGTCGGCGTCGATTGCACTGTGGTCGAAGACCTCGGCGGTGTCGCGCAGCACCACAGCGGTGACGACCGGCAGCGCGTGGGCACCCATGGCGGCGATGGTCACCACGTCGCCCGCCAAGCCGCCTGCTCCGCTGGGGTCGCTGGCATTGAAAGTCATCACACAGGCAGGGGCCGGAGCCTCCTGGGGGGCGTCAACAGGAGATTCCGTGGGGAGCACGTCGGTGGTCATGGGGTGTCCGTCAGAAGATGCCGTGTTTGCCAGCACTTCTAGAAAAATGTGAGGAATGTGGCGTATGTGCCCACAAACTAACGCCTTTTTGGGATTTTGCGTGGCTACAATCTTTTCTCATTGTAGTGAAGCGATAAAGAATAAACGTGAGCAAAGACGCCAACGCGGTACGTACTTGGATGTGCCTGATTTGCGGTTGGATCTATGACGAAGCCGCTGGCGACGCAGATCACGGCATCGCACCCGGCACGCCTTGGGAAATGGTGCCCATGAACTGGACGTGTCCAGAGTGCGGCGCCCGCAAGGAAGATTTCGAGATGGTGCAGATCTGATCTCGGATCAACCAGGGATGACCGAATTGAACCGACCCGCAGTCGTTGAGGAGACAACCCGGTGAGCAATGAAGCCCCTGCGGCCATCAAGGTGCTGGTCATCGACGACAGCAACACGATCCGCCGCAGTGCAGAGATTTTCCTGAAGCAGGGCGGTTACCAGGTGCTGTTGGCCGAGGATGGCTTCGACGCGTTGTCGAAGGTGAACGACCATTCGCCCGATCTGATCTTTTGCGACATCCTGATGCCGCGCCTCGATGGCTACCAAACCTGCGCCATCATCAAGCGCAACCCCAAGTTTTCCGGGGTGCCGGTGATCATGTTGTCGTCCAAGGACGGGCTGTTCGACAAGGCTCGCGGCCGCATGGTGGGCTCCGAGGCCTACTTGACCAAGCCCTTCACGAAGGACCAGTTGCTGCAAGTCGTTGAGCAGCATCGGCGAACTGAATGATTCAAGTGACCGGCGCGAGTCTGCGCCGGCCTACACGGAGTAGAGCGATGGCAATCAAGAAGATCCTGTTGGTGGACGATTCGAAAACCGAATTGCATTTCCTGTCCGAGCTGCTGACCAAGCGCGGCTATTCGGTGCGCACCGCCGAAGACGGCGAAGACGCCATGCGCCGGCTCGGCGAAGACAAGCCCGACCTGATCCTGATGGACGTGGTGATGCCCGGCCAGAACGGCTTCCAGCTCACGCGCGCCATCACCCGCGACCCGCGTTTCGCTGACGTGCCGGTGATCATGTGCACCAGCAAGAACCAGGAAACCGACAAGGTCTGGGGCATGCGCCAAGGCGCGCGTGACTACATCGTCAAGCCCGTCGACGCCGACGAGCTGGTGGCCAAGATCAAGGCCTTCGACTGACCCGCTCTCATTTGAACTCGGCGCAGCGAATGCAAACCCCCCACGTTCTGCAGGCAGGTGTGAATGGCCAATAAGGAAGCACTGCGCGAGCTGCAGAGCCGCTTGGCTGAGAAGCTTCGGGCTGCGCAGTCGCAAGAACGCAGCAAGTCCTGGCTGGCCGTGGAATGCGGCGGCCATGGCTTTCTGTTCCCTTTGCAGGAAGCCGGCGAAATCTTCCCCTTTGCACCCGCGATGCCTGTGCCGTACACCAGCCGCTGGTTCATGGGCGTGGCCAATCTGCGCGGACGCTTGCACGGCGTGGTCGACCTGGCCGGTTTTCTCGGCATACGCAGCCATGAAACGGGCCGCGATCAATCCTGGTTCGTGGCTTTCAACTCCGAGCTGAACATCAATTGCGCTGTGATGGTGGATCGACTTTCCGGCTTGCGCAGCCTCGAGCAGCTCAAGCCACAGGCCGACGACGGCCAGGCGAGGCCGCCGTTCGTCGGCGTGCACTATCGGGACGAGAGCAACCGGCTGTGGCGTGAGCTGAATCTGGCTGCGCTCGCCAACGAGTCTGCATTTCTGAAGATCGCGGGCTGACGCGCATTGCGGCGCAAGGCTTTCTGACAGTCACACTGAGTACGACGGAACGAGGAACATATGAGCTTCCTGGACAAAATCAAAGGCAAGGGCAAGGGTCGCGATTCCAATTCGCTGAACTCGGACGATGCGGTCATTCCGCTCGATGACGTCATGGTCCTCGACCGGCCCGCTTTTGAGGGAGCCGCCAACGCGCCTTCCGCCGAAGGCGCGGCGCGCACGACGCACATGGACTCATCCATCATCACCGAGGCAGCTCCTTCGGAGATTGCCGACTTCTCCGAAACGCGCCTGCCCGTCGGCGACGGTGCAGAAGCTGCCGGAGCCACCGGCTTGCCCCTGGTCGGCAACCTGCCGGTTGCCACGCAACAACGACTGTTGCTGACGCTGGTCGGTATCGGTCTGGCGGGCCTCGTCGGCATGACGGCCTACTCGCTGACGTCGGCGTCCAAGGGCGCGGCCCAGGTGGCGGCTTCAGGCCAGGCGCTGATGCAGTCGCAACGGTTGGCGAAGTCGGTGTCTCAGGCGCTGATCGGCTCTGCACAGGCCTTCCCCGAGGTGAAAGAAAGTACAGAAGTGCTGGCGCGCAGCGTGCGCGGTCTGGCGCGTGGCGAAGGTGGTCTCGATGCTGCTCCGGCGATGGTGCAGGAATCGCTGGCGCCGATGATCACGCTGGTGGACCGCGCCGAGAAGAACGCCAACACCGTCATGGGTCAGCAGAAGATCCTGACGCAGGTGGGCAAGGCGCTTCGCACCATCAACCGCCAGTCGTCGGACCTGCTGGAAATCGCCGAAACGGTGTCATCGCTCAAGCTGCAGCAAGAAGCGTCGCCGGCCGAGCTGTCGGCCGTCGGCCAGTTGGTGATGCTGACCCAGCGCATCGGCAAGTCAGCCAATGAATTCCTGACGATGGAGGGCGTGAGCCCCGAAGCCGTGTTCTTGCTCGGCAAGGACTTGAATTCCTTCCGCGAAATCGCCGACGGCTTGCTCAACGGCAACCAGGAGCTGCGCCTGCCGGGTACCAAGGACGCGCAGACCAAGGAGCGTCTGCAAGCCCTGTTGAAGCAATACGAAGAGACCCGCACCGAAGCCGGCTCGATTCTGGGCAACCTGCAAGGTCTGGTGTCTGCCCGTGAAGCGCAGGCCTCGATCATTGCCGACAGCGAACCGCTGCGAAAGGGCCTGGAAACCGTTCAGGACCGCCTCGAAAACGAAACCGGCTTCAGCCGCATCGCCTTGGGCGTCTTGGTGTTGTTCGCATTGCTGGTTGCCGCCGGTGGTGCTGGTTTGCTGAAGCTGTACGTGAACGACCAGGCCCAGCGTGCAACGCAGGCAAAGACGCAGCAGCTCGAAGCTGAAAGACAAGAGCAGGAAGCCAAGCGCGTGAACGACGCGAACCAGGCCGCCATTTTGCGATTGATGAACGAACTGCAAACGGTGGCTGAAGGCGATTTGACGCAGCAAGCCACGGTGACGGAAGACATCACGGGCGCCATTGCCGACTCGGTGAACTACACGGTGGAAGAGCTGCGCACGCTGGTGTCGCAGGTGCAAGGCACGGTAGGCCGGGTGACCGAAACGACGCAGCAGGTGGAAGCCACGTCGACCGAACTGCTGGCGGCTTCCGACGAGCAGCTTCGCGAGATTCGTGAAACCGGCGAATCGGTGCTCCAGATGGCCGGCCGAATCAACGAAGTGTCGGCACAGGCCCAGCAAACGGCTCAGGTGGCGCGTCAATCGCTGAAAGCTGCCGAATCGGGTCTGACCGCGGTGCAGAACACGATCGGCGGTATGAACTCGATCCGTGACCAGATTCAGGAAACCTCCAAGCGAATCAAGCGGCTGGGCGAGTCGTCGCAGGAGATTGGTGAAATCACCGAACTGATTTCAGACATTACGGAGCAGACGAACGTGCTGGCTCTGAACGCCGCCATTCAAGCCGCTTCAGCCGGTGAAGCCGGCCGGGGCTTCTCGGTGGTTGCGGAAGAAGTGCAGCGGCTGGCAGAACGCTCCGGCGATGCAACGCGGCAGATTGCGGCCCTGGTGAAGACCATTCAGACCGACACCCAGGATGCGGTGGGCGCCATGGAACGTTCTACGCAGGGTGTGGTGGAAGGTACCCGGCTGTCTGACGCGGCCGGTAACGCACTGGGCGACATCGACCGAGTTTCACGCCAGCTGGCCGAACTGATTTCTCAGATTTCAAACCAGGCGTCGCGAGAAGCCGAGTCGGCCAACGTGGTGGCTGCCAATATTCAGCACATTTTTGCGGTGACGGAGCAAACTGGTGAAGGTACGCGTTCCACCGCCCAGATGGTGCGCGAACTGTCCCGTACTGCTGAAGAACTGAAGCAGTCGGTGGCCCGGTTCAAGATCGGCTGATCACACGTAGAGAGCGCCTCGGCTTCGGCCGCAGCCCCTGACTCGACACAAGGCATCGGATGGACAGCCACGCGACGACGAGCGACACGATGAGCGAGATGAGCAGCGACCTCAGTGCGCTGGCTTGGGTGCATGAAGAATTGCGCCGCTCTCTCGACAACGCCCACAAGGCCCTGCGCCGATTCGTGAAGGAATCTGAATCGGTCAGCGGCTCCGATGTCGATGCCGTGGATCCCGCTGTGTTGCGCACGGCGCGCCAGCAGATCCACCAAGGCGTCGGTGCGCTTGAATTGGTCGGCCTGCCCGCGGTTGCCGTGGTCTTGCGCGCCAGCGAAGCCGCGGTGCAGCGCTTCGTGGCCAAACCCGACAAGCTGACGGCAGCCGATGTCGACACCATCGAACTCGCTTCGTTCGCACTGCTCGATTTCCTGCAGCGCATGCTGTCGGGCAAGCCGGTGTCCGCGTTGGCGCTGTTCCCGCGTTACCAGGCGATTCAGGCGCTGGCGGGTGCCGACCGCGTTCACCCCGCCGACCTGTGGACTGCCGACTGGCGCTGGCTCGATCTCGCCAACGAAAAGGGTGTCACGCCCCATGCGGTGGACGAGTCCGCTCGTGCTGCGCTGGAGAAGAACCTGCTGCTGATGATGCGCAGCACGAATGCCCAGGCCGCTCTGTCGATGAGCGACATCTGCGCAAGCCTTGGTGTCGGTGCGACCAGCATGCCGGCCTCCACGCTGTGGAAGCTGGCGGCAGCCTTCTTCGAAAGCCAGGCCCATGGATTCCTGAAGCCTGACAACTTCAGCAAGCGCATCGGTTCTCGCTTGTTGGCGCAGTTCCGTGTGTTCGAGCGCGGCGAGTCGGATGTGTCCGAGCGTCTGGCGCAAGACCTGCTGTTTTTCTGCGCCCAGAGCGCTTCGCCGGGCGACGGCCGCAAGGCCCCGCGCCTGGCGGCAGTGCGCCAAGCCTATGGCCTCGCGCAGTACGCTCCGGCCGACTATGAAGTCAACCGCCTTGGTCGTTTCGACCCGGCGGTGATTGCCCAGGCGCGCAAGCGCGTGGCCAGTGCCAAGGATGCGTGGTCGGCCGTTGCCGGCGGTGAAATGCACCGCATGACGGGCCTGTCCGAACAGTTCTCGCTGGTCGGCGATTCGCTCAAGCGCCTGTACCCCAATGGCGATGTGTTGTCGGACGAATTGCAGCAGGCTGTGGCACAGACCCAGCAGGCAGGCACGGCACCACTGCCTTCGCTGGCCATGGAAGTGGCCACCAGCGTTCTGTACCTTGAGGCTTCACTCGAAGACGGCGATTTCGACCATCCTGAAGAAGGCCAGCGTGTGCGCCGCCTGGCCAACCGCATTGCCTCGGTGCGCTCGGGCAACACGCCCGATCCGCTCGAAGCGTGGATGGAAGAGCTGTACCGCCGCGTCTCCGACCGCCAGACCATGGGCAGCGTCGTGCAGGAACTGCGCACCTCGCTTTCCGAGACCGAAAAGCACATCGACCAGTTCTTCCGCAACCCCGGCCAACGGGAACACCTGGCGCCCGTGCCGAGCCTGATGGCCTCGATGCGCGGTGTGTTGTCGGTGCTCGGCATGGACCAGGCGGCCCACGCCGTGCTGCGCATGCGCGATGACGTCGACGGTCTGCTCAGCACCGAAGTCGACCCGCAGCTCGTCGTGCAGTCGGGCACCTTCGACCGGCTTGCCAGCAACCTCGGCGCACTCGGCTTCCTGATCGACATGCTCAGCGTGCAGCCGCAAGTGGCGAAATCGCTGTTTGTGTACGACTCGCAAGCCGGCACGCTCAGCCCGCTGATGGGGCGCAGCGCTGCTGCTCGCAGTGCCACCAATCTTGTCGTGCCCACACAGCAGGCCGTCGAGCCGCGTTTGATCGAACAGGCGCAATCGCTTGCCTTTGCCGCGGTCAGCGACCGCGTGCCGCTCGACGACGTGTCGCGTGACCTGGAGCACCTGTCTCACGAGGCGCAGATCGCCGAACAGCCCGAGCTGCTCGCCACCGTGGCGCAGGCGCAGAGCGCCATCGAACACGCCGCCGGCCCGGCAGCAGTCGCGGCAGCGCGCGAGCAGCTGTCCGAAGCGCTTGCCGATTTCGTGCACACCGCGAGCGAGCCGGTTGGTCTGGAGCCTGTGGCCGCCAAGGCGTCGCCGCCACAGCCTCCTTTGTCTCCGACGCCGACCAGCCAGGCCACTGACCTCGGTGACGACCCCGAGATGCGCGAGATCTTCCTCGAAGAAGCTCGCGAAGTGATCGAAACGGCCCAGGGCGCCCTGGCACTGTTGGTCAACTCGCCGGCAAACCTGGAACAGCTCACGACGGTTCGCCGCGCATTCCACACCCTCAAGGGCAGCTCGCGCATGGTCGGGCTGAAGGAGTTCGGCGACGCCGGTTGGATCTGCGAGCAGGTCTACAACAGCTGGCTGGCTGAGCAGAAGGCCGCCGATCCGTCGCTGCTGGCGTTCTCCAACAACACGCTGAGCTACTTCGGCGACTGGGTGGAAGCGATCGCGATCCAGCAGTCGGGCGCATTCACTGCTGCGCCGGTCAAGGCCGCTGCAGACGCGCTGGCGAAGGGCGAGCCGATTGCCGCGATCGTGCCATCGCCTGGGGCCGATTTGCCGATGATGTCGCTGTCGTTCCCGATCGACTTGCCGACGGAGCAAGACCTGGTCTTGCCACCGCCCGCAGCTCAGGCGCCGGCCATCGAGGCGGCTCCGGCAGTTGCCCAGGCCGATGCGCCTGCGACGCCTTTGCCCGAACTCGAACTGTCGTTCGATCTCGACCTGAGTGCGTTCGAAGATCCAAAACCCGCGGCCGCAACTCCGACCATCGATCTTCAGGCAACCGAGCTGCTTGAAGCATTTGATGAGCCGGCTCCTGCAGCTCCTCCGCAGCAAGAAGCGCTGCCCACCGCCGAATCGGTCGAGCTGGATTTCGACGACAAGCTCTTCGCCGCTGACACCTTGCCGACACCGGAAGTCGTCACCGCAGCCGAACCCGCACCCGAGTTGCCGGAAGAGCCGGCGCCCGCGGTCTCCGACGACGATCAAGTCAAGATCGTGGGTGATCTGCGCATCAGCATTCCGCTGTTCAACATCTATCTCAACGAGGCCGACGAGCTCTCGCGCCGCCTGACCACCGACGTGGCCGAGTGGGGCATGGAGCTGCACCGCCCGGTGGGCGAGATGCCGATCTCGCATGCCCATTCGCTGGCCGGCAGCTCGGCCACGGTCGGCTTCAGCGATCTGTCCCATCTGTCGCGTCTGGTCGAGCATGCGCTGATGCGCTCGCATGCCATCGGCCATGGCACGCCCGAAGAAGCGCGGCTGTTCGTCGATGCGGCCGAAGAAATTCGTCGCCTGTTGCACCAGTTCGCTGCTGGGTTCCTGAAACCTGTGGCGCCCGAATTGCTGCAGCGGTTGGCCGATCACGAGCTGAGTTCGGCTCGCCGCCTCGAGGCCGCCAATGCGGCCGAGGCGCCGGAGGTCGAAGAGCCGTTCGTGCTGCCGGTTGCTGACATCGAAGAAGAACCCGAGTTCGTGGCGCCGCCGGAGCCGGAGCGTCATTCCCATTCGCGCCCTGCGCCGCTGGAAGTCGCCAACTCCGAAGCACTGGCTGCACACGTCGACAGCTCGTTCGGCGGGCTGGATACCCACGCCGGCGCGCTGGGCCAGGCCGAGTTCAAGACCTTTGCGCCCTTGCCCGTGGAGGCGGTACGCGCTGCTCCCGTGCGCGCCGATGCACTCGACGGTGAAGACGACATCGACTCGGTCGACGCGGTTGACGCTGAATTGTTCCCGATCTTCGAAGAAGAAGCCGAAGAACTGCTGCCGCAGCTCGACTCCAAGCTGCGCGAATGGGCGCGCCGCCCGACCGATAACGGTCCGGCCGCAGCCTGCATGCGCACCTTGCATACGCTGAAGGGCGGTGCCCGTCTTGCAGGTGCGATGCGCCTGGGTGAAATGGCCCACCGGCTGGAAACGCTGATCGAGCACTTGCTCGCGCAACCCGTCGCCAGTGCGGCCGACGTGGAAGCCTTGCAGTCGCGCTCCGACGCCCTCTCGGCAACATTCGAGGCCCTGCGCTCGCGCGATGCCCAGGCTTACGCCGAGGCCGAAGACTCGTTGCACGGCGTGCTTGACGAGTTGCCGCCGATTGCCCCACCCATCGCCGCGCCGATCCTGCCGCCGGTTGCCGTTGTGGCAGCGCCGGTGCTGACACCGGTCGAAGCCTTGGTGGTGCCGCCTGTGGTTGCAGCAGCACCTGCTGTCGTGCCGCCCGCGCAGCTCGAAGTGAGCGCCTCATCGCGTGATGTCGACTGGTCGCGTTTCGCGGCCGCCGACACCGACGCGCCTGTGCAAGCCGCCGCCAGCAACGTGGGCGCTTCCCATGCTGCCGTACGTGTGCGCGGCCCCTTGCTCGAACGTCTGGTCAACCAGGCCGGTGAGGTGAGCATCACCCGCTCGCGGATCGAATCCGAAGTGGGCAACATCCGCGGTTCGCTGACCGACCTGACGGACAACTTGGAACGTCTGCGCCTGCAACTGCGCGAGATCGAATTCCAGGCTGAGACGCAGATGATCTCGCGCCAGGAAGCGGCCAAGCTGGCCCACGAAGCCTTCGACCCGCTGGAGTCGGACCGCTTCACGCGCTTCCAGGAACTCACCCGCATGATGGCTGAGTCGGTCAACGACGTGGCCACCGTCCAGCGCGCACTGCACCGCACGCTGGAAACGACGGAAGACGAACTCGCCGCCCAGGCCCGCCTGACGCGTGACCTGCAAGACGACTTGCTGCGTACCCGCATGGTCGAATTCGAAGGCCAGGCCGACCGTCTCTATCGCGTGGTCCGCCAGGCCGCCAAGGAAACCGGCAAGCAGGTGCGGCTCGACATCGTCGGCGGCTCGATCGAAATCGACCGCGGCGTGCTCGACCGGATGACGCCGGCCTTCGAGCACTTGCTGCGCAACTGCGTGACCCACGGCATCGAATCGCCCGACAGGCGCACTGCAGCGGGCAAGGATGCGACCGGCAGCATCGTGGTCGCCGTGCACCAGGAAGGCAACGAAGTCGGCGTGGAATTCCGCGACGACGGAGCCGGCCTCGACCTGCAGCGCATCCGCGACAAGGGTTTGGCCATGGGCCTGATCAAGGCGAACGAGGAACACGGCGCCGGCGATCTTGCCAACCTGATCTTCACCCCCGGCTTCTCGACCGCCGAGACGGTGACCGAGCTCTCAGGCCGCGGTGTCGGCATGGACGTGGTGCGCTCCGAAGTGAACGCCATGGGCGGCCGCATCGAAACCGCCACGGCCGCCGGCCAGGGCACGAGCTTCAAGCTCGTTCTGCCGCTGACCACGGCCGTGACGCAGGTGGTCATGGTGCGTTGCGGCTCGACCGTGGTGGCCCTGCCGGCCACGCTGATCGAGATCGTGCGCCGTGCCAGTGCCAAGGAACTCGACGAGGCCTACACCAGCGGCAGCTATCCGTTGGGCGAACGCTCGCTGCTGTTCTTCTGGTTCGGCTCGCTGCTGCAGGAAGGTCCGCGCAGCCAGGAAGTCGTCGGCCGCACGCGCCCCATCATCGTGGTGCGCAGCGCGCAACAGCGCATTGCCTTGCACGTCGACGAAGTGCTGGGCACACAGGAAGTGGTGGTCAAGAACCTCGGGCCGCAACTGTCGCGCCTGCCGGGTCTGGCCGGCATGACGCTGCTGGCATCTGGCTCGGTGGCCCTGATCTACAACCCGGTGGCTCTGGCCACGCTGTACGGGGAAAGCGCCCGCGCGGCCACGGTGGTTGCCCTGCGCTCGCCGACGGCCATGCTGCCGCTGGCGCCGACGCCTGAAGAGACGGCTGCCCAGGCCGCGCCGCTGGTGCTGGTGGTCGACGATTCGCTCACCGTGCGCCGCGTCACGCAGCGCCTGCTGGTGCGCGAAGGCTACCGCGTGATCCTGGCCAAGGACGGCATCGAAGCGCTCGAGCGTCTGGCTGAAGACCTGCCGCACGTGGTGCTCAGCGACATCGAAATGCCCCGCATGGACGGCTTCGACCTCGTGCGCAACATTCGCGGTGACGCGCGCCTGCGTGCCCTGCCGGTGATCATGATCACCTCGCGGATTGCGCAGAAGCATCGCGACTACGCCGCTGAGCTGGGCGTGGATCACTACCTCGGCAAGCCGTACTCTGAAGAAGACCTGCTGGCATTGATCGGTCGGTACACGGCGGTGGCAACACCCGCCTGACGCGGCTCGCCGGCGTCAGCAGTACCCAAATCGCCATGTCCGAACTCGTCGACCATCTCGCAGAACTCACCGGTTTTCGAGATCGCGACATTCTCGACGTGACGCTGGTGGGTGCCCTGCGCGACGTGCTGCACCCGCGCACCGTCACCATCTATCGCTGTGTGGGCGAGGCGGGCAACGAACGTTGGATCACCCGTGCTCGCCTCGGCGAGCACGATGCGGTGGCCACGGCGGATCCGGCCTGGGCCGATACCGAGAACCTGCCTTTGCTTGCCCTGTTCCCCGAGCGCGCGCAGGCGATGAAAGGGCAGACCACGGTGGTCACCGTGCAGGGTAGCCACAGCCTGAGCCTCTTTCCTGTGAGCACCGACCGCGAAGTCGTCGGTGTGATGGAGATCGAAACCACCGAACCGCTGAGCGATGAGTCATGCCGCCTGGTCGGCAGCATCCTGCGCATCTATCGCAACTTCCAGGCCCTGCTCGACTACAGCGAGCGCGACACGCTGACCGGCCTGCTGAACCGCAAGACCTTCGACGAAAGCTTCTTGAAGGCCACGAGCGAGGCCACGTCGATGCCCGTCGTGACGTCTGATGGCCGCCGCCATGAGGCGACCAACCACCGCCACTGGCTGGGCCTGATCGACATCGATCACTTCAAGTCGGTCAACGACAACTACGGCCACTTGATCGGCGATGAAGTGCTGCTGCTGCTGTCGCGCCTGATGCGCAGCAGTTTTCGCTTTCACGACCGGCTGTACCGTTTCGGCGGCGAGGAATTCGTGGTGCTGATGCGCTGCGCCAACGAGCAAGATGCCGCGCTGGCACTGGAACGCATGCGCAGCAACACGGCCAACTACCCGTTTCCGCAAGTGGGGCAGATCACCATCAGCATCGGCTTCACCGAGGTCTTGCCCGGCGACACGCCGAGCGGCGCCTTCGAGCGCGCCGACAAGGCGGTGTACTTCGCCAAGGGGCACGGCCGTAACCAGGTGCAGAGCCACGCCGAACTTGTTGCGCGTGGGGATCTCGAGGACAAGTCGAAGATCGGGGACGTGGAGCTGTTCTGACTGGCCCCCCAGTCGCTCCGCTGCCGCCTTGCAGGCCGCGCTGGGCCAGAGGCCCAGCTCTTCGCCAGGCACAAACAGTCCACTGGACTGTTTCTGTCCGGGCTCAGCCCCCGAGGGGCGCCGCCTGGTGGACCGGCGGAGCCGGATCCACGGGCGTTGCGCTGTCACGCTTCGCTTTGCTCGCTTTCGCTTGGTCGCACATCACAGTTCGTTCAGGCTGAGAGCCTGTGAACCTTTCAAATTTCCAGCCGGATTCGACGCAACGAGGCTTCGGCGGGCTTGGGAAGGAAGCGACGAGTCGATTCGAAGGGAAGTTCGCCCATCGAGGCGACTTTGCGTTGAT